>Ga0206129_10000480_pt1 | contig 61915 bp, 56 predicted proteins | sample Helgoland_Spring_8_FD_148616 | JGI IMG/M metagenome (GOLD analysis project Ga0206129, IMG submission 148616) | Pelagic subsurface seawater microbial communities from Kabeltonne, Helgoland, North Sea - Helgoland_Spring_Bloom_20160502_2 | ecosystem: Environmental > Aquatic > Marine > Epipelagic ...
TAATAAAAATGAAAAAAATAGAAATTATTGTGATAATAATAAAATAAAAAAAAAAGAGAAAAATTTTAATAAAGATATATATTCTAAAAATCCAATATATATTAATAATGAAGAATTTTTGAAACATATATTACAATATTTTAATAATAGTACTGAAGAATTATATAATGTTATTGATAATCGCTTAAACAAGGAATACATTGATAATGAATCTATTGAATTAAATATAAATTGTAATAATCTTGGAAATTCACTATCATTAAAAAAATTAAAAATGTTTTTAAATAAAAATAATTCAAAAGAGAGAGAGGAAATTCTGTACAATGTTTTTAAAGAAGATTTATTTAGTGCTTTTAATGATTACAATAATAATAATAATTCAAAAAAAAAAGATCCTAATAGTGAATTTACTATTTGTATGGAAGATTTTATAATTAAATATACTATATTATATTGTAAATATGAGATTAATTTAAACAAAATAATTACATCGTATGAATACATAAAAGAAATTATAGAAGTTATGAATAAATACAATAGATATAATATTGAAAATAAAGTTTTAACTTTTATAGAAAAATATATTAAACAAGAGGATCAAGTTATATATAAGTTAGCTTATGATATTAATAATGATCTAAAAAAAAAAAGTTGGTTACCAATAGTGAACTATAATTTTAGAACAAAAATATTAAATTTTTTGGAAAAAAAAAAATATATTAAAATAATTGACAATTATTTTACATTATATCCTTATTTTCGGTGTGAATATAATATTATTGATTTTGTAAAAAAATTTATTATGGAAACAGATAATATAATTTTATATAATAAAATCAAAAATGATATTAAATTAACTCCTAAACAAGCTAAATTTTTTAATGATTTTATACAAACTCATGTAAGAATAGGTATTCTAGAAGGAAATGCTGGAACGGGTAAAACACATACAGCAAGTTTAATTATGAAAAACTTATATCATAACGAAATACCTTTTATAGTTCTGGCTCCAACTGGAAAAGCAATTAAAAATATTTCAACAAATTTTGAAGAGAAAATTAAAAGCAATCATAACAATATAGACAAGAATAAATCTTCCGATTACTATGACTTTTGTACAATAGATAAATTTTTACATTCTAGTAAATGTAATAAAAAAAATTTTAAAGTATTGATTATAGAAGAAGCAGGTATGATTAGTACTGAAAAATTAAGTGATTTTATTGATAAGATTAAATATTGTAAAAATATAAGAAAAATATTATTATTAGGTAATAACAAACAATTACCACCGATTGAAAAAGGTGAACCTTACAATTTTTTACAAGAATGGGCAAAAAAAGAAGATAATATGATTTTTGAAGAATTAACTGATATTATGAGACAAAAAAATAAAGAAATACCAACAGCTGCTAATTTAATATCTCAATGTGAAGATGCACAATTTTTCGACCTTATAAAGGACTGTAAAACAATTAAATTAATAGATGTATCTGAAAAAAAAAATGAAAAAAAAAAAGAAAAAGAAATAAAAAAAATACTTAAAAAAGATAAATTTTATGATGATACAATTATTTTGAATCAAAGAAAAAAAAATTGTGCGGATGATAATAGTATAGTTCAAAAAATTACTAATAATAATGAAAGTATAGATTATAAAAATAGTTTTTTAATCAATAATAAAATAATTTTTACACAAAATATCTATAATACTGATGGTGAATCAATTGTAATGAATGGTGAAATGGCTATTATTACAGATATGACTGTTTTATCAGAAAAAATAGAAATAAAATTAAAAATTAATAATAATGATAATAATTCTTTAAATGAAATGAAGTTACCTCTAACAAAAAAAAATTTAACAAATGATTTTGAAGAATATTATAAATTTGTAATTAAAAATGAATTTTATTATGTTAGAAAAGATGAATGTCCATATAAATTTCAATTAGGATGGGCACTAACTGTTCATAAAGCTCAAGGTAGTGAAAGTAAACATGTAATATTACATTTAGATGGTAGTTGTGACAAAAGATTATTAAATACTGCTTTAACAAGAGCAAAAAAAAGTATCACAATTTATTCAACTCATAATATTTTAAAAAATATTATTAATAAACCTACTATTAATAATATAGAAAAATTTAATTATATACTTAAAAATTTTGACAATATTTTAAATAAAAAAAAAAAAATCATTTATATTAATATATATAAATACATTAAAAAGTACAAACATAACGTATTAAAAAAGACAATGTATTTTAAAAAAGAATATATATTTAATGAAGATCAAAAAAAAAAAATTATGAATAAATGGAAAGCTAATAATAATGATGGTATTTTGTCTTTATCTACTGGGACATTAATTATTGATGATATGACAAGATATTTAGAAAATTAGAAAATTATTTTATAAAATTTAAAAAAAAAAACCAATATGAATTTTGGTACAAAAAGTTTAGACATACATTATACATACCGGGTACATATTTCTATGAAACATAATTTATATTATTATAAAATATGTAAAACAATAATATATCAAATTTATAAATATAATGATTAAAACAAAATTATAAGTTTGTTTACTTTTTCTTTTAATTTTATCACTATGATATATCAAAAGTTTTATATAAATAAAAAATTTGATAGATTTAAAAATTTTTAGTATTTAATTTATAATGAAACCACTATTAAAAGACTAACCTTTTTTATCAAAATGATCTAGAAAATAAAGTGTTGCGCGTTCCATTTCTGAAGTAACAGCTTGTCGTAACTCATCATATGTACATAGACTAACCTTTAAAAACATACGTTTTTCAAGTTCTGTAAGTCCATTGTAAACATCACACTTATCAAGCGGATGTTCAGAATACCCAGCTCTTTGCGGAAGACCGCCTTCTCTCACTGCTTCTAATAATACTTTGAATTTTTCTTTATTAGTAGATTTATCTTTATGAAGTATTTTTGGTAAATGGTTCTGTAGAAATACCGTATCTTTATAATATTCTTGAAAAGCGGGTTGTGTTGCTGGTGGACAATTATTAGGATAATTAAGAGCTAATTTAAAAATGTTCATCATACATGCCGGACACAAACTTCTTCTATCAGACATATTTATATTATTATTAAATAATGTAAAACAATAATATATCAAATTTATATATATAATGATTAAAAAAAATTATAAGTTTGTTTACTTTTTCTTTTAATTTTATCACTATGATATATCAAAAGTTTTATATAAATAAAAAATTTGATAGATTTAAAAATTTTTAGTATTTAGGTTTATAAATGAGTGAAAAAAAAGTAATTACTAAAAAAAATTGGAAAGAAGAATTATCAAATTTACAAGCAAAATATCCAGAATTAGATTTTAAAATATTAGGTAACAATGATAAAATAAAAAGAGAAACTATTATAGAATATTTTTGTGAAAAATGTAATAACAAAAGTGAATCAATTATCCGTAGATTAGTGGAAAAAACTACATTATGTAAAAAATGTGTAGATATTGAAGCGAGAAAAAAACAAAAAGAAACCTGTCTAAAGAATTATGGTGTTGATCACCCTTTTAAATCTCAACAAATTCGAGATAAAAGGGAAGCTACATTTCAAGAAAAATATGGAGTTAAAAATCCTTTACTATCAAAAGAAATAAGAGATAAAATAAAAAATACTTGTTTACAAAAATATGGTGCTGAATCGCCTTTCCAATCGGAAGAAATCAAAGATAAAATTAAAAATACCTGTTTACAAAATCATGGGGTTCAAAATCCTTTACAATCAAAGGAAATAAGAGATAAAGGTAAAGCAACTTGTTTACAAAAGTATGGAGTTGAATCTCCTATGCAATTAACTGAAATTCAAGATAAAGTGAAAGAAACTTGTTTACAAAAATATGGAGTTGAATGTACTTTCCAATCTAAGGAAATAAGAGATAAAGGAAAAGTAACTTGTTTAGAAAAATATGGAGTTGAAAATGTTTCACTTTCTCAGGAAATTAAAGATAAAAAGATAGCTACTTGTTTAAAAAATCATGGAGTTGAACATCCTTCTCAATCAAATGAAATAAGAGATAAACAAAAAACTACTTGTTTACAAAATCATGGGGTTGAACATCCTTCTCAATTACCGGAAATAAGAGCTAAACAAAGAGCAACTTGTTTACAAAATTATGGTTTTGAATATGCGATGCTTAATCCTGATTATGCTGAAAAAATTTCTAAAAAATGTTATAGTTCTAAAGAGTATAAATTTCCATCGGGTAAAATTATTACCATACAAGGATATGAAGATTTATCCCTAAATTATTTAATAAATAATGAAAATATATTAGAAAATGATATAATTACTTCAAGAACAGATGTACCTGAATGTTGGTATTTTGATGAAAATAAAGAAAAATTACGTAGATATTATGTTGATATATATATACCATCACAAAATAGGTGTATTGAGATAAAATCTACATGGACTTATGAAAAAAAAGTAAATGATAATATATATCCTAAATTAAATGCTTTAAAAAACTTAGGATATAATTGTGAATTATGGGTTTATAACGTAAAAAAAAAAATTGAAAAATGTGAAATAATTTAATTACTGGTAAATATTATTAATTTGGTTATTTACTCGCACGAATGTGCAACATTTAGGAAGATGTTTTATTTTTCTAGCTCCCACATAAGTGCAGGTAGACCTCAGACCACCCAAATAATCAAGTATTGTATCATGAACGGTCCCTTTATATGGTATTTTAACACATTTACCTTCTGATGACCTGTGTTTTGCCATACCACCATGATGACGTTCCATTGCTTCTTTTGAAGACATACCATAGAATAGTTTGTATTTTTTTTCATTTTCTACAATAATATCGCCTCCTGATTCATCATGACCAGAAAATACTCCGCCCATCATTGCAAAATCGGCACCAGCACCGAAACATTTACCCAGATCTCCTGGGCAAGTTATACCACCATCTCCACAAATATGACCGTTTACACCATGTCCTGCATCTGAACAAGAATCTACACAACTGAGCTGAGGAAGGCCACAGCCAGTTTTTTTTCTCGTCAAGCAGGAACTCCCGGGCCCAATGCCGCATTTTACCAGATCCACACCACCATTTAAAATTAATTCTTCTGTAATTTCACGACTACATACATTACCCGCCATTATAATTAGTTCAGGATATTTTTCTCTAACTTTCTTGCAGAAATCAGCAAACGAAATCATGTATCCATTGGCCACGTCAACGCAAAGCATCCTAATAGGCGTTGAATTTTTTTCTAATAATGCTATATCATTTTGCACTTTCTCCCAATCCTTATCTCCAATTCCTGTTGATAGAAAACAATAATTAATTATATCAGGTGTTTCATTAACAGCTTTAATTAGATCATTCACATCTATATACTTATGAAGACAAGTTAAAATTTTATGTTCAGAGCAGGCTTTTAACATTTCAATTGTTCCTGTAGTGTCCATATTAGCCACAATAATTGGAACACAAGACAAGGTCTGGGGACTATGAGGAAATTTAAACTCTCTTACTAAGTCAACTTCACTTCTAGATGATAAAGTGGATCTTTTAGGTCTGATTAATACATCACTAAAATCAAGTTTGATATCAGGCTCAATCTTCATTTATTTTTAAACTATAATACAATAAATATTTAGTTTTAAGTATTTTTTTATTTATAATCTATTTAAAGTAGAAAAGTTATTAATATATATATATAATGTATGCTAAATCTATAATAAAAAATGCTAGAAATATCATAAAAAATAAAAGATTTATAACTAATATGATTAAAATGCCATTTAATGAAGAACATCATTCTCTAAAAAATATGGTAAGATCATTTGTTCAAAAAGAAGTTGAACCACAAGCTAATGAATATAATAGGAAAGAAAAATTTAATATAGATTTATTTAAAAAATTAGCAGATCTGGGATTATTAGGATTAACCGCCGATTCTAAATATGGAGGATTAGGTCTAGATCCAATATCATCTTGTATTGTCCATCAAGAATTAAGTAGATCAGATCCAGGTCTATGTTTAGCATATCTTGCCCATTCATTATTATTTGTAAATAATCTATCATTTAATGGAAATGAATATCAAAAAAAAAAATTTTTACCAGAAGCAATAAATGGAACTAAAATAGGTGGTATGGGAATGTCTGAATCAAGCGGAGGAACAGATGTTCTTGGAATGAAAACTCAATTAAATCCTATTAATAATAAATGGGATGGTGATCTTATTTTAAATGGTTCTAAAATGTGGATAACTAATGGTTGTGTAAGTGAGAATGAGTTAGGAGATTATTTTCTAATATATGCAAGAACAGTAAGACATTTTGGTTTAACGATGATTATAATAGAAAAAGATATGCCTGGATTAACCTTGGGCAGAAATATTAAAAACAAATGTGGGTTACGATCATCCGGAACTGCTGAATTATATTTTTCTGATGTATTAATACCCAAAGAAAATATAGTAGGTCAAATAGGAAATGCATCTATGAGTATGATGAGAAATTTAGAAATAGAAAGATTAGCTTTAGGAGCAATAAGTTTAGGTATAGCAGAAAGATCACTGGAGACTATGGTAAAATACGCAAACGAAAGAAATGCTTTTGGAAAATCAATAAAAGAATTTGGACAAATTCAAAGAATGATTGGTAAATCATATGCAGAATTTCAGGCAGGTCAAAGTTATCTCTATCATACCGCTTCTCAGCTTAATTTATCAGAATCTGGTAATAGATTAGACTCAGATGGGGTTAAATTATACTCAGCAACAATGGCAAAAACTATAGCAGATAGAGCAATGCAGGTCTTAGGGGGGAATGGTTATGTAGATGAATATATCGTAGAGAGACTATGGAGAGATGCCAAACTAATTGAAATTGGTGGAGGAACAAAAGAATCACATCATAAAAATATTACAAATGATCTATCAAGACTATTTCAGTAAATCAGAATCAATCTTTTGTATAATTTTTACAACAAAATCCTGAATTGATATAGTTTTTTTTAACCATTGATTAATTATATTAGGATCTACCTTGTATTTTTCAGAAATAGTATGTATGTCTAACGGCCCTTGTTCCAACAAGATTTCAATTCTTATTTCATGTACAAATTTATCTCTATCTTTTTCATCATATATTCTAGAATCAATACCAAAATATGAAGCAAATTCTTTAATATCTTTATGTAATATTTTCCATAATTCTAAATTATCAATAAGTTTAATTCTTTCCTTATTATTGTCCATTAAAATTCTTCTTTGATAATATTTCGGTTCTAGTATTTTTGTCATACTTTCCTTTAAATTTTCAAAATTTGTTTTATCTTGTGTTAATAATCTATCCCAGTTGTCTTTAGTTCTTTCATCTATTTTATCTATAATACAAAATACCTTTCTAAATTCTGCTATAGTCATACTATCTATAATAGTTTTTTTTATGTGATAGATAAACATTTCTCTATCTATAAAATTATCATTATACATATTCTTAATAATCCTATTTATATTTAATTGTAATGATAACTCATCTAAATCTGTTGTAGGATCTAATAATAATTGTTTATCAGTTAATAATTTATATTTTTTATAGGTAGATATAGGTTCTTCATCACAAAATTTACTAATTAATCCTTTTAAATTAGATAACTCATATATATTTATATTAGCATTTTCAAAATTAATATTTATTTTATGATTACTATCTATAGGAGATTTATTCATAAAAATTGGTTCTAAAGTTGTATTATCTTCCAAACTAAACTTATGAGAATTAGTAAACAAATAATTAAGAACTTTACTATAAAATAAAGTATGGTTATAACCACTTACAATAATAATTTTGTCCATATTAATTGTATCTCTACATAATTGAGGTCCTCTTGATAATTTATTTGATTCTGATGAGAATTTTTTCAATATTCTTAATATAGTATAAATATCTTGTGGTAAAATAAACAACAATAACCGTTTGGAAAATAAATGTCTATCTATTGTATATAGCTCTTCCTTTACTTTTAAAAAAACATCTATTATTGTATAGTAATTAATATTATATATTTTATTACTATTATATCTATTTTTTTCTTTATTTATTTTTTTTAATATTCTCCTACACTCTTCTAAAATTACTGAAAATTTATCATTAAAATCATCTTCAAATCCTGGCGGTACTTCATCAAAAGTAATTTCATTTAATTCACCCTCTAATACCCATTTATATAATTTATCTAAAATTTCTTCCTTACTATCCAATAAATCTTTTTTTTCCTGATTTTTACTTTCATCTTTAGTAAAACCTAAAGCTTCCGCCCATTGCATATGTTTATGGTTATCTGGTATTAATCGTATATCATTATTATGAACTCTTAAATTATCATAAATATCATTATCAATAGTACAATCTTTAATTGAATTTGATATATAATTTTTTGTAGAACAGTTATCGAATAACATTCTAATGAAATTTAAAGTATCTTTTCTACTATTGCATATAACTGAACTATAAAATCCTCCAGTTAATTTAGACTGATGTTTTTCTAATGTTTTTTCAATAAGCAAATCTAAACATATATTTTTAGATTTACATTTATCAACAATATCCATAATGAATTCATCTACATAAATGGATGTTTTATTTAAGTCTCGGCGATTTATATTACATGGAATATGAACATCCCCTAATAAAATAATTTTTTTTGTAGGTATATCATTAATTTGGAATTCACTTTCGCCTATTTCAAAATAATCTAATGATGAAAGACAAGCAATAGCTTCTATTAATAAGTTTTTTCTTTCAAATTTCCAACTACCACCTGTTAGTAAATTCAAATATTTCTTTAAAATATTTTTCCCTTGATTAGAATAAATATTCAATATTTTACCTGTTATAGGATTTTTAATATATTTATACATATATAATATTAAATATAAATTTATTATTATTTATTTATGTTTGTATTAATTTTATCTAATAATTGTAAGATAAATATTTATGATAAAGGCATTAAAATAGTTAATAGAAATGTACTTAATACTTCTATTAAATTTATAATTACCTCTCATAATGTGGTCTCATCCATTTATGTAAATTATAATAAGTCAACACTTCGTATTCTTTATAATTTAATAGCTGAGCTAGTTTTACATCCGGTTTAATTGTTCTACGGTCATGTTCTGATTGTAAATTATTATCTCTAATATAATTTATTACATATTTATTAACTTCAGTAGGTGCCCTTTTAGAACCATTTGGTATGTTTAGGAAGTTACATAAATTATTAGAAATTTCGATTGGTTTGGTAAAACCACTTGGTTCTGTTTTTTCTGATTCTGATTCTAATTCTGATTCTGATTCTGATTCTGATTCTGATGAGACAGGGAAGTAAAGGTCTTTTAATTTTTTTATTTCATGTTTAACATCTTTGCTGAATTCGAGAAGCTCATTATCAATGGATTTAATTTCTAATTTTTCTAATCTATTTTTATATCATGGCAAGTTTTTATTAAAGTTTCTAAAACAACATTTTTTTGCTTGACTTTTTTTCCAAAGCTTGTTCGTAGAACTCTTTTAATTTTTCTATTTCATGTTTAATATTTTCTTGATGATATTCTAATTTTTCTATTGTATTTTTAATATCAAAACAAGTATCTGATACATATATATTTTTTCTATCGTCAGACCATTCTTTTTCTGTTTTTTCTGTTTTTTCTGATTTTTAGTTTTTTCTGATTTTTCTGATTCTTCGAAATCGGCGATATAAAGGTTTTTTGATTTTTCTTCTATTAGCTTTGTCTTGTAAATTATCATATTCCATTATAATCGTACTTACCTAACGTCCTCTTCTTCCCAATCATGTAATGACTCAAGGAATTCATACTGTAACTTTTCATTTATTTCATCAATGTACTTGAGAATAGAATTATATTCTTCATCTGATAGATAAAATCCTTCTTCTATTTTCTCTAATAAATCTAAATCTAGTACATGTTTTTTAAATTTATCAATGTTATATTTAATTATATTTATTCTAATTAATCTAATTAAAATCCGTTGATCTAAATGCGTATCTAAATTGTATTTTATAGCTAATTCTATATAATCTTCTTTTTCTAATGTTTTACTTAATTCTAAATTTTCAACAAGATCAATATTATTACTATCTATAAATAATCTTCTAGAATGATGATGTAAATCCATATTTTCTAGAATTGAATTTTTAACTTTGTCTGAAATTATAACATTATTACTTTCTAATTTTAATTTTAATTGGTCCTTTTTTTCTTTAGTATAATCTAAATAAGTATCTATAAAAATACTTAATTGAGAATTATTCATACTATTAATGATGGCTGCTTTAATACAATAAATAAACATTTCTTTGGTTATAAAATTGTTCATAAAGTTATTTACTAAATCACTTCTAACATCAAAATCATTAGCAATTTCTATTAAAATATCTTTATCAATTGTATCATTAGTAATTCTATCTAAATTTAAATTTATATATTTATTGTCTATTTTTACTTCATTACAAAAATGTCTAATTATATCTTTAAAATTAGAAAATTCATATTTATTCAATTTATTATTATCAAAATTTATTTTTATTTTTTGTGTATTTAAAAATTTATTTTTTTTTCTTAATTCTAGTATTTCATCATTTGTTATTATAAATTTACAAGAATTATTGAATAAATATTCCAATATTTTACTTAAAAATATTGCATGATCGTCACCAGCAAAAATGACTATTTTATTCATATCATTATTTTGATTTCTACATAATTTTGGTCCTCTTTTAGGTTTTTCAGATTCTTGAGAGAATTTTTTCAACATTCTTAATATAATATAAATATCTACAGGTAAAGCTAAAAGATGCACATAAAATTCAACTCTTTTAGAACTCATTAATTCATTTTTAACCTTTATGAAAGTATCTGTAATATCTTTATATTCAATATTATATATTTTATTAGCATTATAATTAATTCTTTCTTTATGTATTTTTATAATCATTTTTTTAGCTTCTGCAATTATTAATTTAAACGTTTTATTAAATAAAGGATTTTCTTTTATAATAGGAATATTAGGAGGTTCTTTATCCTTATTACCTTCTAAAATCCATATATATAAATTTTCTAAGATAGGATAACTTTCATCTGCCTGTAATATCTCTATTGTAAAAGGAGCTTGAAATATAGAAAGCCAAACTCGTGACTCAGAATCATCATTAATAGGAATTTGTCTTAAATCAACATTATGAACTCTTAAATTATCATATTTAGTAAATTCTGATTTATTAGTTTCTATAATACAACCATCAATTTCAGGAGAATTATAATTAATCGAACTACATTGATGAAATAATGCTCTTATATAATTTAAAGTATCTAAAGAAGAATTAGACATATTTGATGTATTGTATCCACCAAATTGAAAAGGTTTTAAAGGTTTTTCGAAAAAAAAATCAATACACAAGTTTTTATTTTTACATTTATCAATTATATCCATTATAAATTCATCTAAAAAAATATCACTACTATGTGTAGAATTTTCATTACAAGGTATATGTGTATCTCCTATAATAATTATATTTTTTTTTGGTAAATCCGGGAAATTTATTTCATGATAATATAGTGATGTTGTACACAAAAGATTATTTATCATACTAATAGGTCTTTTAATTTCAAAACTACCGCCTTTTAATACATTTAAATATTTTTTTAAAATACTTTTACCTAAATTTGAATTGATAGTAACAAAATTATTAGTAAGAGGATCTTTAATGTAATTATACATATATAATAATAAATATAAATTTATTATTATTTATTGATTTATATATTAGTTTTATCTAATGATTGTAAGATACATATTTTTTACAGGAGACATTAAAGCCGTAAAAACGGATGTTTTAGCTAATACAGGAGGAGTGCTTAATACTTCTAATAAAGTATTAATAGAAAAATTATGTTGACCTATATTTTCAAGCATTTCATTAGCAGTTTCTCTGCGATGATCAAAAGCCCACCACCAATGATCAAAATTAGTTTCAACTCTCCACCAATAGTTAGGGGTATCTAAAGTCCAAATTCCATTATCAATTCCTTTAGAACTATCAATATTGTATCTATTTCTAGTTATAACTGAAGCCTGATTATTATCAACACCAGCAATAATATAATAAGCAACATCAATTAATACAGTATTATTTATTTTTTCAATTACTTGATTATAGTTATCACTAATAACAATCATATCTCTAACAAATGTCCCAATAGGTTTTCCTCCTCTACTAGCAGAATTAATATTTTCTAATAAATTAAGTCTACCGAAATGGTCTCCTTGAAAAACACGAGAATTTACAGATATTGAATATTGATATGGTTTCATAGCATTAATTAAACCAATATATCCGACAAATCCAGTACCAATATAAATAGTTTTTCCATTTTTTTTAAAATTGTATTGTAATGTAATATTAGATAGGCCAGGCACAGCCATATCGAAATTTCGTCCATGTATAATTTCATTATTTAATTTTTGTCCAATTATGCTGGTACAACCAGGATCCCATTCAAAAAATAAATTAGCAGTTTCAATAATATCATAACTGATATTACTAGTTAATGCGATTCCTTCCATTTCTTTAATATTTTCTTTGGTCCAACCATTATTTTTTTTTAAAGCAGATTTTAATTCTTTAATAATAGGTTGAAAAATCCAACTTTCTTTTTTAATCCAATATAAAGTATGTTGTAATGGTTCTTTAAATTCTGTAACGATTTCACTCCAACGTTCATTAGGAGGTAAATCTAAATTTACATTTCGGGTTTCAGCGATAAATTGACAATTAATAGAATATAAAGTATTTAATATTAAAATAATATTTAATAATTTTTTCATAATATGAAGAATATAAACTATTATTTTTATATTAAAATTAAAAAATATAATGTATTGATAGTATTTAAAGATTTTTTTAAGAATATATAATATATAATGGGTAATAGTTCTTCTAATCAAATTAATAATAATGTGGAAATAAGTAAAGAAGAATATGAAAAATATATAAAATATAAAAATGCCAAAAAGAAACAAGAAAATAATAATATAAAACAAAAAAAGAATAATGTAAATCCAATTAATGATAATCATCAAAGTCATAATTCGTCAAATGTAAATTTATCAAATCAAAATTTAGATAATCTATATTATAATCAACATATGAATCAACAAATAGGAAAAAGTACAATAAATAATAAAATTAGAGACTATCAAATTAATAATGAAACAGCATTTAAATCACAGTTTGGAGTAGGAATAGTAGGGGAAGATAATAATGATATTAATTCCAGTTATCTACCAAGAATGAAAACCGAATTTAATAGTGGAAAAGATTCCATAAACAATTTTGAAAAAAAAGTACAAAGCCTAAGTAATAATAGATTACAAGATTTTTCACAACAAAATAGTAAGAATTATAATAATAATAATTTTCAACAACAAAATAGTATGAATTATAATAATAATTTGTATATAAATGAAGAAGAATATTATACTTCAAAAAATAATAGTAATTATAAAAATACAAATACTCAAGATATAGATTATGATAAATTAGATCCATTTAATATTTTAGAAAAAAAAAAAATAAGTCTGGAGGATTTAAAATATGTATATAAAAAATTATCAATCATTCATCATCCAGATAAAGGAGGAGATATATCAAATTTTAATAAATTAATGGAGGCATATGATTATATTGAAGAAACTATCAATATGAGAATTAATGATAAAACACATTTGGAATTGAAAAATAATTACAATGAAGAATTAAATAATGAACAAAAAAAAATGAATATTAATATGCAAGAAATAAGTTCAAAAGATAATTTTAATATTAATAAATTTAATAGTATTTATCAAGAAACAAAATTATATAATCCTAATGATGAAGGATATTCAGATATTATGGATAAAAGTTCAAAAAATAGAGATGATATTGATATAAAAAATAATGTTGGAAAATTTACTCAAGATAAATTTAAAAGAACTTTTGAAAATGAAAAAAAAAAAAATAATAATAATAGTGTAGTAAAATATACAGCACCAGAGCCAGTAAGTATAGGAAAAATAGGATTTTCAGAATTAGGAGAAGGAAGTTTAAGTAATTATACTTCTATTAATAATGGTATGGTATTAGCAGACTATAAAGAAGCACATATAAATAATAATATGATTGATCCAAATAATTATAAATATAAAAAATATTCTAATGTAGAAGATCTAGAGAAAGATAGAGAAATATTAGAAATGTCAGATGAACAAATAAGAGAAATTGAGATGAAGGAGAATATTGGAAAAAAAAAAGAATGGGAAAGAATTAATAGATTAAAAGAAAAAGATTTACAAATATCAAAAAATTATAATAAAATACATAATTTATATTTAAATCGATAAATTTGATTTAAAGATTAATATTATTAAAATAAATAAATAAATTAATGGAAGAAATTTTAACAGTAGAAAATTATTGTAATTTATTAGTTTTTAAAGAAAATTATGATATACTTAAAAAATTAAAAACTAATGAAATAAATTCAATCGAAAAAACATTATATTACAAAGAAATAAGTTATAAATTAACTATATTATCTAGTAAATTTAATAATCTATCATTAACAGAAAATAATCGTCTAATGATAGATAATATATTAAAAATAAATAATATTAGTGAAAAGACCAATATAAAAATAGAAGAGAATTTAAATGTAGATAATAATTTTTTATATAAAAAAAAAATGCCTAATATAAAAAAAGAAAAAAATTCATTAGATTTGATAGAATTATCATTAGAAGATGACGAAAATGAAATAGAATTATCAGAAGATAATAATAGTAACTCAGAATTTAGTGAAAATGAAGATTTAATTTATGTAGATGATAAAAGTGTAGATGATTGGCAAGATAATAATTGGCAAGAATGTGTTGATAATAATAGCGATGATGATGAAAATAATTTAAAATCCATAAATTTATCTCCTTATACAGAAACAGAATATTTTACAAATAGAGGTAGAAAAACACAAAAAATTAAGTATTTCTGATAGGTTCTTTATCAACAATGATATAATGAGAATATGGTAAAATATTGGAATTTTTAATATTATTTTTTAATTCTGATTTAGTATCAGGGTATAAATTCATTTTATTCATTCCAATATCTATATCATATTTATTATCGTAATTACTATAAATTTTTTGTCTTGATCTATTAGAATAATTAAATAATTTAGATATCCACATATTAGATTGTAATAATTGTTCTTCACTTAATCGTAATAACCATTTAAAGTTAATAGATTTTTCAATTTTATCTATATTTAAATTTATAAATAATAAATTATATTGATTTTTAAATAATGTATAATTATGAGAAACAAGATTTTCAACGGTAATAACATTATCTTTATAGTCATTTGATCCATCAAATGATGTGTCAAAATGATATCTATTTTGTTCTTGTGTTAATAATGATTTGATATTATCATAATAATAAAAATCAGGATTTAAGTTATTAATTTCATTATGTATATATTTTAAGATTTCTTTATTAGTTTTATTATGTTTTTTAAAACCAATGATTTTATCATCAACAGAAGAGGAGTTATAATATCCAAATGTAATTAAATCATAGTTAGTTAATTTATTATTAATAATTGTAAATTTTTTGAAAGGAATAGTATCAGGTTCTAACCACAATCCACCATAGTTATATAATAAATAGTATTTTATATAAATTTTTTTAAGTTGTTTATTATCATAAAATAATTTTAAATTTTTATTATTAATATATTTAGTAATATTTTCATTATTAATAATAATAACATCAAATATGTTTTTATTATAATTTGTAATGAGTTTAGTACAAAGATTAATAATAGAATTTGTAGGTTGTGTAGATTTTCTAGAATAAAATGAATCCCAATATTTTGATGATATCTCGTCCTCAATATAAATCCAAATAAAAGGAAGTTGCCTTTTTGAATAAAAATGTTCTGAATTAGTGTATTCATTTGAACAATTATTAATATTGTCATAGAAACTTAAAGAATTCTTATTAAGAGGTTTATCTATAATTTTAAAATTACTACTAAAACATTTTTTTATATTTAATAATTTCTTACCAAAAAAATTTTCTAATATTTTTTTATCAATTATATCTTGGTCAAAACATATTGTAATTATTATTAATACTAATATCATATAATATTTCATTCTTATTACTATAATTATATATTAAAAAAAAAAGATTAAAGAATGAAATAAATTGTTAGTAAATAATAAATTTATATTTCTAGATTATTGATATACAAATGAAATCAAATCTCCCATTGTAAAATCACCTAACTCTTTTGAAGGTAATGAAGGAGTCCATTTTGCATTAAAATAACTATATGGATCTTCAATAAGAATAGACATTAATACTTCTGCTACAATTATACCACCACAACCTGTTAACATTTCACCATTTTTAAATATTTCAGCTTCTTTAAGCATATATATAATAAGAGGTGTATTATCAATCATATTATTTCGCTGCAAAGCACCATTAGTATCAAACTGTTTCATAGTATCATTCGGTATAGAATGCATACCCATACATAAAGCAATATTTTGACCGGATGGTAAATTAAATTGTTGTGCTCTTAATAAATTTCTATAAAATAATGAATTAAATTCATAATCAATATTTTCAGGTTTATTATAACATCCATTTGGTGGTCCTTGAAGATTATGTAAATCTCTAGCTATATCACAATTAATTTTGTTAGAGTATTGTGGTTCTATATTATCACTAACATTAAAAAATTTATTCCAATCAATTATATATTCTGGTAAATTACCTTTAGTAAATTGATGTAAGTCATCTTGAGATAAATTTAAATTATAAGCTATATTATAATAATTGTTTAAAGTAAAATGTCCATATCTAAAACAAGCTATAGCAAATTCAGCTGGAATTGCTCCATTAAACTTAGAAATAGAATAATATTTAGTACTATATTTACAAATGGAATTTAAAATATCGTTGTCTATTAATCTAGATAAAAAGTCATTAACAATTATCCATTGATAATAGAATATAACTTCTTTTTTTACAAACTCAAATAAATTAGGAATATTATCCTTATCAGCATAATAATCAATTAATTTATTATGAAATAATAAAAAAAGTACATGTAATTGAGCACAAATATAATTATCGTCATTTCGAGGATCCGGTATAATAGGAGTACCATCCAAATTTCTATATAAATCTGTATTATTATTACCAAGTATAAATTTGTTATTTGAAAATAAATATTTTATGTCAGGATTACCATATATTGAATACAAATCAAAAAATGGTGCTGTATTAGAATTAAATGTAAGATCATGACTCATAAATTGTCCGAAAAAACACCATCCAGAAGGTAAATTTGTATTTTTATTAACATTAATATCATGATCTAATATAAATGATTCGGCAATATTTTTTAATTTAAAATCATCATGATAGCATCTAGGTAGCTCAAATAAATTACATAACTTATAATTAGACTTAATATCTTTATGAGCACTATAACTATTTTTTAAACAATTTGTATTTTTTCCAACGTTAGATATATTTTCATTAGATTCATCTTCGCAACATGCGTTAATAATATCTTCTTCATTCATAAATGTAACAGGTTCTTTATCAATAACTAAATCTAATTGATATTGATTAGATTTTTCAAATACACAACTTTCAACTTCTTTAGGTACATTTAATTCATATTTATTGGATTCTATATCTACATTCGATGTATTACTTAAATTATTAGATAATTTATCAAGTATATTAATTATATTTTCTTCCATACTGTGATTTTCTAAAATATTATTATTATTTAAAGAATGACAATCTAGCTCATTCTTTTCATTATTTTCGAGTGTTTCCGCTTCATATAATTTTATTTCCTTAAGATAAATTTTATCACCAATCTTAGGATTTGTAACTAAAATACCTATTTCGACATTAGATACATAATTACAACACCATCCCGCGCATGCTGATTGATTAAATTTATCACTGCTTACATATGTATAATTTTCAATAAGTCTTTTTGTGGAACTGGAATCACTATCTTTATCAGCAGCAAATAAGAATGCTGATTTTTCTCTGGAAGCCAGACCATTTACTTCTAATAAATATATCTTATCAGATTGAAGTACAAATTTTTTATTTAAAATAATACCAGGAGTACTACGATTTTGATTTATTTCTATCAATACATAATCATTTATTTTATCTATTGAAACAGATTGGTTTGGATTAAGTAAACTTATATTGGTCGGATTATTTAAATTCCATGAGTAAATTAATTTCTTATTAGACATTTTTATATTATTTTATTAAAAGAAATTAATTTATTAGAAAAACATCACAGATATAAATAATAAATTAATAATGATACCGAGTATGTTTAAATACCGAATAAATTATCCTTAGTTATATTCTAAATTTTTTTTTAATGTAATAAGATCTATATATAAAAACTAACTTTTAATATTAAGAATAAACTATGAATAATAATAAAAATAAATGGAATTTTTCCAAAAAAATTTTAGAAGATAAAATAATGAAATATATTAAAAAATTATTTATTATCAATAATAAAACTAAAATGAAATGTCAATATATCTTTATGAATTTAAAACACATGTTTAAGCTTAATAAAATTTTATTAAAATATAATAATAAAAATCGAAATATTAATACATATATTAAAAATACATATGGAGGATTTACTAAATTTATAAATTTAAAAGGAACAAAATATTGTAGTTATGATAATATAGAAAAAACGTTAACTCTAATATGATAATAAATGATAATTTATAAAAAAAAAAAAAAAAAAAAAAAATATATCAGTGATATGATGATTAGTTTATATTTTGATAATATCGTCATATTTTAATTTAGTATTATTCAAATAATCAGTAAATATTGTATCTTTAAAACTATTATCTATGGGTACATTAAATTTAGATTGATTATTCCTGTATGAACATTTCCATTTAAGATGATTATTTAATATAGGATTTTTACATTGCTCATCGATATTAAATATAGAACTGAAAGGTGAATTTATAAATTTAACATTATAATCACTATTTTTTACAATAAAAGTTTCTTTTTTTTTATTTAAAAAAAATAAATTATTTTTAGTTATAATTAAAATTGAAATAATAAGAACAATAATACAAATATAACATGCTAAAATTAGTATATTTTTATATAAATCTCCAACTTTTTCTAACATTATATTATATAAATATATTAATTTTTAATCTGATAAAATTTTCTTTTTGAATGTCTATATTAGAGAAATATAAATATGTTATTATATGGTAGAAAGATGAGATATAATAACATATTTATATTTTTTTTTTTAATATAGTATTAGTAGAAACAAGAGCTAAAAATATTGTAATAAAAAGTATCATAAATATTCCAACTAATCCAAAATTTATTTCTTCCACATTATTTGTATTAGAATTTTGATTAGATGTATTTTCATCAGGTACTGTTTTATTATTATCAATTCTAAAGATATTTATTGGAAATAATATAGTATTTATAAAATAAGCAAATAATGATTTTGATTGAGACTTTCCCGTTAATGATGATTTAGTAGTCGATGGAGAAATAGTAGGAGAGCTGGTAGTAGAGGTAGGAGAGTTGGTACTAGAGGTAATAGATTTAGTAAGGGTAGAAGAATTGGTAGTAGATGTAGGAGAGTTGGTAGTAGAGGTATGAGAGTTGGTAGTAGAGGTAGGAGAATTGGTAGTAGAGGTAGGAGACTTGGTAGTAGCTGGAGCTATAACAACAGTTCCTGGAGTATAAGGTTTTTTTGAAGTTGTTACAGTAATAACAGGAGATTTAGTAGTAGGATTGTTTATTACATTGTAAAAACATTCATAGTTATTTGAGTTAGATCTAAATGGAGCATATAACATTTTTAGATAGTATAAAATATTAAAAGATAAAATTATATAAATTATCTTGTAATTTTTTTTTTTTTACAATTAATTTAATCAAATGTTAGTAATATAGGTTTTTTATAAATCTCATTGATATTATCAGATATGTCATTTAAATTATTTAATACAGGATTATATTTTTTTTTTTCAAGTGGACATAGTGAATAAATAATAAATTTTTCACCACGCATATATTTTTCTCTAGAATTTATTGTATAATTTTTTGTTTTAAGAATTTGACGTAGTACAGTTACAATATTTTTTTCATTTAATTCATTTAGATATGTTCTAGATTTACATGGTAAATAACACTCATATAATTCAGTTTTTAATTTTTCAATATTTTCAATAGTTTTAAGTATTTTTAAATCTTTACGTGAAAAAGATCTAGTGTCATTTAAATTTTGAAGACCAAAAGATTGTATAATTTTATTAAATAATTCTTCAGTAGGATATTTTTTAAAAAGCTGGTCTTTTTTCATTTTAATATAATAACGGAAAAAAAAATTTGAAACAATCTAAAGTTAATCTAAAAATTTTAAAAAAAATAGCTAATTATAGGAATAATTTTTTATTATTAGTTCGTCTATAATAATTTAAATTTCTGGAATTTTAAATTATTATATATAATATTTTTTTGAAAAAAAAAAAATAAATATTTTAAAAAATAATTATCAAGTATTTATTATAACTATTACAATAATTCATATATTTTATATATATCTAAACAAAATACAAATTTTAAAATAACATTATTTATTAAAGGTAAAATAATATTATTTTTTTCTTTATATATAATATATATATTAGAATGGGTATTTATACAGAAAAAGATATTGTCACAGGAAAGACTATAACTGCAAATGGAATGCTAGCAGGATATGTAAATGTCCCAGGAAAAGATAAACCTCAATTTAGATTTATTCGTAAATTAAATAATCAAAGTCTAGAAAAGAATAAGCAGAATTTAAAAAAAAATAAGCAAAGTCCTAAAATGAAAAATAAGCAAAATGGCGGTGGCGAAAAGCGACCAGTAAGTTTAAAAACAGCAGTTAAATTATTAAGACAATATTATCAAGAAAAATATGCTTAAGTAAATATATTAGATATATAATATATATAATATTATTTAACTAATAGTCATAAAAATATTTTTTTCATATGTTTTTTTTTTTATATAAGATGGTTCAGTATTATTAGTATTTTTTTTTAAATTTAAACCAACAAATTTATATTTATTAAGATATTGTATAATTTTAGAATCATTAATTATCGGTAATATTGGATTACATTGGTGTAACCAAATTTTATTAGCAGTATCTAATATAAATTTATCAGGAAAATATTCGACAATGCCATCTAGATTAGAATTAATTAATTTTTGATATTCTTCTGGTAATAGATGTGAACTATCTTTAGGAATGACTAAAAATAATTGTTGAATTGGTAAGTATGGTTTAGATATGCCGAAATCCTTAATATATATACGATTATTTAAATATTGACACAATTCTCTTAATGATGGAGCAGCAGGATAAGGATAATACCATTTCCATGAACAACATCCTTCTAAATAATATTTTATATTCCATTGTAAACCTTCTAAATAAATTTTACATAAGTTTTCAATAAAATCGTATGATTTAGTAATATTATCTATATGAAAATAGTGTTTATAATACTGATTACGCCAATTTTTAGATCCAAATTTTAATGAATTATCTTTTTTATAATAAATAGGATAGAATTTTAACATATCTAATTCTTTATCTAATAAACTTTTATAATATTTGTTATTAATAATTTTATTATCAATATTTTTTTGAAATTTATCTAAGATACCATCCTCAAAATTATACAATTGATTTAATATTTGTTGTAAAAATGTATAATCGATAATATTATTAGTAATAATGTATTTTTTTCTAATAGAGATAAGTTTAGTATATATTAATAAAAGATCATTAATACTACCTTCTGAAATATCTAATGTAATAAGATTTGGTAAAAAATCATTACCTAGAAGAAAACATAGAAATACATAATCAATAACAACCCTTGAATCTAATTCAAATTCAGTAATTTCTTGTATATCAATATTAGAAATTATTTCTTCTTTTAATCTAGTTTTAAATAATGGAATAGACAAATATAAAAGTTTATTATTACTAACTTGGCCAAATTTAATATCTTCTCTTAATAGGTATATTTCATTATCTAGACATAATGATAGCATAATAAGATCAGCATCTAGACCATAAATAGAAGATATAGATTTATAATCAATATTACGAATATATTCTATTATTTTATGTTCACCTTCACCTGGAATAGAGCTATCTGATAAAATAATATCAATATTATCATTAATATATTTATTTATATTATTAGAAATATAATTAGATAATTTTATCATAAATGTTGTACCAGGGGTGATAGCGTTAGTGTCCCAAAAATCAATATCTTTATTGTATTTTTTATATATATTTTGTCTCATATTTTTTTCAAATTGAGTTCTATATCTACGAATTCTTTGTTGTTCCATCTTAGCCCTTGGGGCAACTCCGTCAATAGAAATATATAATAATTTATTTGGTTTACAAAAATCGGTCAATTTACAAATATAATGTATACATTCATCGAACATTTTTATTTCTAATAATGATAGAGAATTCAGATCATTGTTAATATTATTTTCATTATTTTTATATTGATCATTATGAATTTTAATTAATTCTGGATTTTCATCAATAATTTTTTTACAACATGGATGAATTAAACAATTAGTATCTAAAAATAAATTATCAATAATATTATCATTATTAATATTATTAATAGTATTTAATTTATCAATAATTAAATCAGGATATTTATTAGTAATAAATCTAAAATATTTAGGAATTCCCATTTTTTAATAATAATAAATTATGTTTAAATAATTAAAAATTTTAAATCAAATTTATTAAATATGATTAATATCAAAATTATCATCACTATCACTATTATCATCTAAATTATAATCCAAATATGTATTATTATTATTTTTATTATCGTTTTTATCTTTATTATTTTCATCATTTTTTGTATTTTGATAATTAAATGTTATTTCATTATCAAGGTATCCTGTTTTTTTTTTTATTAAAAATTCAGGAATCTCATTATTTTCAATAAGTATTTGAATTTGTTCTGGAGTATATTTTTGTATAATATCACATTTATCATCTTGAAAATCTCGTAAACTAATTAATATAATATCTCCTTCGTTACACCAACTTCTTTTTTTTAATTTGCCTCTCATATGAGCTAATCGATTTTTATTATCAGAACATTCAACATTAAATCGACAATTTCCTAAAACATTAATAATATATGCATATTCTTGATCGCTATCACTTTTAATCAAATTCTTGATATTTAATTTATCTTGATTATTATCACGATTTTTAGCAAATTTTTTATGTTTAGATCCTCCAGTGGTATTTTTTACCATTTTATGTTATTTATTATAAATAATAGATATTTCTTAGTTAAAATATCAATAATAAATTTTTAAATGGTTTTTAAAAATATAAAAAAAAAAATAATATTTTAGTTTAAATATATAAATTTTAATATTGATAAATATTATCTATGATCAACAAAGTAAATTATTCTAGTAAAGATATTGATACTATTATTTATTTACAAAAATTTTTAAAAAATCAAATAAATATAAAAAAAAAACTCCAAAATGAGTTAGATTATTTACTATTTTTTTCAAATAAAATAATATCAAGAGTTAATATTTCTTATACAGAATCAATAATTAATGAGAATGAATATAAAATTTATATGGATGAATTATCAGAGGTATTAAATAAATTAAATATTTTTCCGATTAAACTTACTTTTAAAATAATAAAACAATTAACTCGATATAGAATAATGGTTACAATAGCAGAAATAAAACTAAAATTTATTAATGTAGTTCAAAAAACTGGATCACAAGAATTAAAAGATATTCTCAAATTAATATTAAATTTAGATATAAATAATAATAATTTAGATATTAAATATAATAATTTAATAAAATTTTATAATATAGTTTTTAATACAACAGGATGTGACATATATGAAAGTACTAACAATGAAAATATATCATTTAAGTTGTATAATACAGGAAAAAATTATTTGAATGATACAAATATAAAATTGACTTCTTTTCAAACAGATTATCCAAGTTGTAATAAAATTACTATATTTACAAAATCACTTATACAAAAATTATATGGTGCTAAATTATACATACCATTAAAGGGTAAATTACTAGTAGTTTATGGTTATTTTATAAAAGATGATTTAAATATATCAAGAAATGAAAAATTTTTAAAAGAGAAAGAAACAACATTAATAAATAATTTTAAACAATTAGATGTATCAGATATCTTTAAGGATAATTATTTAAAACAAATATCATTAAAAGAATTTATATTATTAGGACATGAAGAAATATGTAATAATTGTATATCAGGTTATTCTGATTTAAAAAAATTAAAATCTAAGAATATTTCATCTATAATTAAAGAATTTTTGATTAATGATTTGGAGAAACAAAGATATTATATTACTATATTAATATTAGATTCTAATGATTCAGATTCTTATTATTTAGCATATTTATTATATGATTTAATATCATCAGATGCATCTTTACAAAATAATAAATGTTATAATCATATAACATTATATAGCTCACTTCATTGGTCCATACAGCGTTTATTTAAAATTTATAAAAAAGAAGTTGAAAAAATAAATGAAAAATTATATAATTTTCATGAAGAAAATATATCATACGAGAAAAGAATACATTTAATGAAAGCTGATGATTATATAAAATCGAAAGCATTAGATAAATTAAAAGAAATTAATAATTCTAAAGGCGGAGAAACCAATGCCAAAGCACAACAATATATAGATGGTTTATTAAAAATACCATTCGGTATATATAAATATGATAGTCTAACAATAAGTTTAAAAGAAATAAATTTAAAAATAAAAAAAAATATTAAATTTATAAATTCCAATATAACAATTTTAGAAGAAAATTTTAATCTTATTGATAATGAATTAGAATTATTAATAGATTTAAAAATTCTACTTAAAGAAAATAATATTAATCTTCTAAAAAAACCATTATTAATCGATATTTTTTTTAAAAAAATTATATTAATATTAGAAAGAAGTGATAAATTAGATAATAAGATTAAAATATCAAAAATAGATAAAGTAGATAAATTTGTAAATAATTTAAATACTACCAAATTAAAAGAAATTTGTAATAAATTAAATTTATCTAAAAGTGGAAATAAATCAGAAATAATAAAAAAAATATTAAATTCAGAAATTAATTATCTATTATTTCATTCTGTATTTCCTGAATTTGATAGTACTAAATTTAAATATTTAAATAATATTGATGAATTTATAGTAATAAAAAATAATTTAAAAAATATTGTCAATTTTTGGAATGATTATAGAAATGAACAAAATATTTATTTATCGAATGTTGATAAATATTTGGATAATGCTGTATATGGTCTAGACGATGCAAAAAAACAAATTAAAAGAATGATTGGTCAATGGATAAATGGTAATAATTTAGGATATATTTTTGGTTTCGAAGGTCCACCTGGAACTGGTAAAACAACATTAGCTAAAAAAGGTATATCGATGTGTTTACAAGATGAAAATTATGAAAAAAGACCATTTATTTTTATAGCATTAGGTGGGTCATCTAATGGTTCTACATTAGAAGGTCATAATTATACTTATGTTGGATCAACATGGGGACGAATAGTAGATGCTTTGATAGAATCTAAATGTATGAATCCTATAATATATATTGATGAATTAGACAAAATAAGTAGAACCGAACAAGGAAAAGAAATCATAGGAATATTAACTCATTTAACTGATCCAAGTCAAAATGAAGAATTTACTGATAAATATTTTTCAGGTATAAAGTTTGATATTTCTAAATGTTTAATAATTTTTTCTTATAATGACTATAATTTAATTGATAGAATATTAATTGATAGAATACATAGAATACAAGTAGCTAGTTTAAATAAATTAGATAAATTAATTGTAGCCAAGAAACATTTATTACCAGAAATATTAGAAAATGTAGGTATACATCAAGATCTTATTAATATTTCTGAAGATATATTAATATATCTAATAGATATATATACATTTGAACCTGGAGCAAGAAAATTAAAAGAAAAATTATATGAAATTATAAGAGAAATTAATTTAGAATATCTTAAAAATAATATAAATTTTCCATTCGAAATTACTAAAGAATTTATAGATAAATTATTTATAAATTCACATAAATTTACAATAAAAAAAAAAAATGAAACACCTCTAGTTGGTCTAGTTAATGGTTTATACGCAAGTAATGCTGGTATAGGTGGAATAACTATAATTGAGGTTTTTAAAAATTATTCAAATAATTTATTCGATTTAACATTAACTGGTCAACAAGGAGATGTAATGAAAGAAAGTATGAGTGTGGCAAAAACATTATGCTGGAATTTATTACCTGATAATATAAAAGATGAAATAATAAATCCTAATTCAAAAAAATTTGGAATACATATTCATTGTCCTGCTGGAGCAACTCCTAAAGACGGACCTTCCGCTGGTACTGCTATTACATTAGCAATTTTATCATTAGTAACAGGATTCAAAATTAATAATAATTATGCTGTTACTGGAGAAATTGATTTGAATGGTAATGTAACTGAAATAGGAGGGCTTGAAGCAAAAGTTGAAGGTGCTTTAGCAGCAGGAATTAATATTGTTTTATGTCCAAGCCAAAATAAAGATGATTTGTACAAAATAAGAAATAAAAAAAAACAAATAGAAAATAATGATTTTAAAATAATTCAAATTGATAATATATATGATGCTATTAATCATATGATGATATTTCCAAATAATATTGATAATAAAACTTTTTTTAAACCTTTGCACATTTAAACTTCGATCAATGTATATATCTTTTAATAATAAAAAATATATATATAATAATATGTACATAGTATAACATAAAAATTAGTTATAAAAATATAAAGATAACTATAAAATTATTTTAGAATCATTACAAATTTTTAACACAAAAAAAAAAAAATTCTAAATAATATAGATAAACTATAAAATTAGATAAATTTTAAACTTATAAATAACTCCCAATAATATATTTAATCTGAGTAAAATAAATAAATAGAGTATGCAAAATTACATGATGTTATTTAATAAATAAATAAATATATATAAATATATGTTTTTATATTTATATATATTAATAATAAATGGATACATTATTGTTTAGACGAAATTATTCAAATATTGATAAATTATCATACCTACTAAAAATGTCTCATGCAAATATTAAATCATATTATTCGGAAGATATGAATGATATGACAAATTCAGATGGTATATCTAAAAATGGTAGTATAATAAAATTAGAAAATAGTCTGTATTGTATTGCAAATTTAAATGATTTATTACTACCGTCACTTAATAAAAATAATATTAATTATAAGAATATTAAGTTAATAGACCATGTTTCTACTAGCAATTTAAATATAGATAAAAATTATGATGGAGAATCTTTAATAGATATATTATATTATAAATGTCTAAGATGTGATAAAGATTATATAATAATTAGTTCATTTGATTCAATAAATATTTTTGATATTAATATTGATAATATATTAAAAAATATATATACCTATAAATTTAATTTTGAAGATTTAAATAGAAAAATTGAAATTTATGATGAATATTTATACACTATAGCTCCTTCTACTGGTGAATTTACGATAATCCCTTTATATGATATATCGAATGATTTTATAGGTCAAGATATAATTAGATTAACAGTAATTGATGAATTCGGTTCTAATTCATATGCTAATGGTACTGGTTTTAAAATAGATGAATTACGAAAAATAATATATATATATAATGTTAATGATACTTCGAATATATATATTTATTCATTAGAAAAACCCTACAATCCCAAATTTATAAATTCTTATACTTTAAATGAAAATGTTCTAAATATAACATTTTTAAAATTATCTGATGATTTTTTAAACAGTATCGAATATTATTCTGAAAATAATGTCAAAAATAATCACTTAATTTTTATCACTACACAATCTTGTCATCATATTATTAATTCTACAAATTTAATTAATATTGAATATTTAGGAAAAAACAAAAATGATAGAGATATTATTGATTTGTCTAATATTATTTATATTGAAAATAATTTATTTCTTAGCTATAATAATACTAATTCATGTATTATATTTTTAGAATTAGCAACTGATAATAATGAAACTGAATCTGATTCTGAATGTGATCATGATGAAAATAATAATCAATTAATATTAAAATGGGTAAAATCTATTAAATTAGGTGAATTTTCTACCATTTCTAATATAAAATATTTTGATAAAAATTTATTTATTCTTAATAATACTAAAGGTTTATTAACATACAAAATTAATAAAAATGATGATAATATTCTATTAGAAAATATAATAGAAGTAGATTCATTTAGATACTATAAAAATTCAAAATTTGAAGGAGCAAAAAATATTATAAAATTTAATGATGTATATTATTTACTAGATAGTTATAATGGTATTACTATATTTACAGATGGTGTAGAAACTAATTATTCAGAATTATCTTTTTTAAATAATAATACAAATAATATAAATTATACAAAACTACCATTAAAAATATTTATACATATGGAATTATTATCTAATATAGATAATACAAAACCCGATATTATTGATTTTGAAACAAAAATTTTAGCAATAGATAGAAATCTAAAAATTGTATTACTTTATGTTCCATTTTATATTTTAGACTTGGTTAAACCATTTAATATTGATATTAATAATAATTACGAGAATACTATTAAAAATTTATCTTATGGAATTGATTTGAATACATTGGATTCAAAAAAATCTTTAATTAATGTTAATATTACATCTGATAATTATAATATTTATCATCCAATATATAAATCAAATATAGTTCATTCTTATAATAATAGTATGTATGGTAATAATATTAATACAGGAAATATAGATTTTTCTGGATCTTTAATTATTAATGAATATGGTAATTTAGTTTCATTCATAAATTTTGGTTCAAAAAATACATTAGATATTTCAGTATTAGCAAATATTTATACTGAATATTCAAAATATATAACTATTAATTTTACTGAATTTATATTATTTAAATCATTTGGAAGCTATGAACAAGATACTTTTATAATTGAAAATTTTGATAATAGTAATAATAATAGAATTATTTATTTTATTGCGAATAATAGACATGTTTTTATTGTTAGAAAAAATTTAATACCCAATATAAAAATTAATATTATTTATAAAGCTATCGATTTTAATAATAATTTATTAGGTTTCACTAATGTTATCAGTATAAATGAACTTAAAAACTCTAATATACCAGCAGAATATCTTAATAATGATTATTTATATTTTAATGCTTTTTATAAAGACGAATTATCACTATTAAATGGTATTTATGATGAAATTTATGATAATATTGATGTAGGAAATATTTACTTTTTAGAAGAACCCTTACAATTTGATAATATTTTAAGTATTAATCATAATCTTTCTAAATTTATATTTAAATCTACTAAATTAGATATTGATATTTTAAATATAGAATATTTGAATAGTAATGATATAAATCGTATAATTAATGTATATAATTGGAACAATAAATTTTCTGTTAATCATTTCCTTGATTATAAAAATCGAGTAGGAAAAGGATTTTTAGTAGTTAATTTAACAAATATATTTTATAAAATAAATACTGATAAATTAATATGTGGAGATATTATTGTATCTATAAATAATAGTTCTAACATATCTTCAGCCTTAATGTATAAAGATATAGTTAATCTAGATTATTACAGATTTATAAATAATACTTGGACAATACATCGCACAGAATTGAATTCAACTATTTTAAATAGTGACTTTAATAATTTAATAATATAATTATTTAAAGAATATATTATTTATTAAAGAATAAATAATATATTAAATAATATATTAAATAATAGGTTTTATGTCTTTTTTAAAAAAAAAATTTATATTTTTATGCTTTACATTATTAATTAATTTTTCTAGTATTCAAAGTATGGAAAAAAATACTGACCAAATACATAGAAATCAAACTAATAATTTCTTTACAATGATACCTAATATTCATTTTTTAAAAAAAACACATTTTCCTAGCAATACATTTTCACCTACAATTAAAAAAAATATACATACTCATATACATACACATAGTAACAGAACACATACACATACACATGATCACACATATACACCAGAGGGAAAATTAGTACGTACACATGCTCATCTATATAAAGGTTATTTTACAAAAATACCATTTTATAACATATCAATAAATTTTACAAAAGTACCATTTTATAACACATCAATAAATTTAACAAAATTATCTAGTAAATTTATTTTCAATAATAATAATATTATTAATTTACCGAATACAAAAATAAATGATCAATCAAATAGTGTAATTTCTCAATTACAAATATCAATATTGTCTTTATTTTTTAATTCTATAATAATATTTATATGTATTTAATACTAACAATTACATCTTCTGAATTTGAAATATCTATAACAAATTCTATTAATACTGGCTTTTTATAAATAATATTAGCATTATCATCTATCTTTATGATATTAAATTTGTTAGATATATATATTTGTTTGATAAAATGAGTTAACGTTATATTTATTTTAATAAAATTATCCAAAATATTATGTGGAATAATATGTAGATTATTATCTATTTTATTTCTAATTTGATTAACAATTATTGTAAATATACTTTTACTACAAATAAGTAATATTTTTTCTAAATAAATATTAAAATTATTATTTATATTTTCTAAAAATTCGTATGAATTACTAATATTTTTTTTATTCAAAGTTACATCTAAATCTTTATAATCTTCTTTAAATTTTTCTAAAATAGATAAAGAATTTTTATATAATTTTTTTAATTTTGAAAAAAAATCTATTTTATTTATTTTAAAAAATATAGGAACTTCTTCATTCATTATATTATCCATCATTATATTTTATTTTTTAAATATTTATAAATTAAAAAAATTTTTTATTGTGTTAACTGATTTATTTAATGAATTTATCCATCCACTAGAACCATTTATTTTTGGAGATTCACCAAGTATTTTATACCCCGCTGGTTCATTAATACTATCAATTATTTTATTGCATATATAATTTTCATATATAATACTTTGATTATAATTATTATTGTTAGGAGCGGATCTTGAGTAAACTTTAGTATCATCTTGAATATTAAATTGTATGTCATTTCGATCTAATAAAAACGATCTTGATACTATTCTTAAATCTGATTTATTCTTTTTAACACTTAATGACCTACATAGTTTAATCTTATCATCTTCTTCATTTATATTCGATTTATTTGTATCTATATCATCAATATTAAATATCATATTATCATCATCTATATCATTATCATTAAAAAATAATTTTTTATCTTGTCTTAATAATTTATTTTCGTCTGTATTATTATCTTCTAAGTTATTTGATATTTTTTTATAATCAAACTCTAAAAACCATTTTGATTTAAATATTGTATTCCAACTTATTCTATCAATAGGATTCTTTTCTAACATTTTTGATAATAAAAATTTTAAATCTTCATCTAAATTTATTATGTTAATATCTAAATTATTATCAACATTCTTTATTTTGTTAATTAAATCTTTATGATTTTTACAGGGATATGGATGTTCTTTAAATAGAATTTCATATATTATAACTCCTAACGACCATATATCAGACTTTTCTGTATATTCACCTACTTTTAGTATTTCAGGAGCCATGTATAAAGGACTTCCACAAAATGTATTTATCAAATCATTATTATAAAATTCTTTTGCAAAACCAAAATCACAAATTTTTATTGTATTATTATGCAATAATACATTTTGGGGTTTTATATCTCTATGTAAAATATTATTATTGTATAAATATTTTAAACCTAAAATAATTTGAAAAATATAAAAATAATCATTATCATTATTTTTTTTTTTTATATATTTTCTTAAATCTCCATTATTACAATATTCTAATATTAAATACAAATTTCCACTTGTTCTGATTACTTCATATAATTTCAATATATTATTGTTATCTAAATCTTTCATTAAATTTATTTCTGAATCTACGTATTTTTTATCAATATATTTTGTAAATTTTTTTACAGCAACCGGTTTTCTATCTTTTATTCTATATCCTTTAAAAATTAAAGAAAATGATCCATGTCCTATAGGTTCTGTAGAATAATAATAATCTCCAAGAGATTTATAATCCATTTAATTTATATAAATTTAATTAATTTTAAATATTTTTTTAAATAGATTTATTAATTTCGATTATTATATATATGAATTTTTATCATATTAATCTTTCTGATATTACTTTATCTAATATAAAAAAACATAATGATATAAAATATTTTAATATATATTATTTAAATTCACCTTTAATATTATCTTGTAGTAATTTAAAATTTTCAAAATATATTGAAAATTATGATCATTATATAGTTAGTTTTATAATAACAGATAAAGATTTATATAATTTTATAGAAAATATTAATATTAAAATTATTGATTATATTCATGATAAATGTTTTACTATTTTTAGTGAATCATTTGATAAAGAAAAAATTAAAAATTTATTTTTCTCAAATCTTAAAATTATTGAAAACACTTTTTATTTAGATATTAAAACTTACTCTATTGATCAATTAAAAAATAAAAATATTAATGAAAATATAAATATTGAAATAAAAATTTTAGGTGTATGGATATTTAAAAATATGTTTGGAATAACATTTGAAGAGAATTAAATATTAAGTATAATACTCATTTAAACAAAAAAAATATATAGAAATAAATAGTCATATTTATACATTTATATGTATTTTTTAATTAATATTTGGGTATTAATCTATTTTTATAATAAATACACATTCAAATTATCTAATTATATTAATAGAAATTATTTAAGTTTTTTCCATAGTTTTTGTACTACACTAATTTTATATTTTTATCATAATGAATTATATGAAAATCGTATAGACAAAAAATACTTAAATTATATTACACATTATTTATCAGTAACCTATTTTATATGGGATACTTTATTTATACTATATTATAATATCAAAAATAAAAATTTAAAAGAAATTTTATATATTTATCATCATTGTGTTTGTTTATTAGCATTAAATCAGACCATATATAATATAAATAAGTTAGAAATTAATAAACTATTCTTTTATGGAGAAGCTTCTAATTTCTTTAATTATATAGTTTATCATGCGATAAAATATAAATATTCACAAAAATATATTATTTTATTTAAAACATTACAAATTATCAATTTTTCATATTTTAGAATATTTCTTTTTAGTGAAATGATATTTTCTACACTATATCTTATCAAAAATAAATTTTTAGCTCTTAATTTATTTATAATTTATATATTAGGATTATTTTGGGGAATTAAACAAATTAAAAGTTTTATTATATCATTAAAATTTCAAAATAAAATTACAATTAAATAATAAATAAAATAAGATAAATGTATATTTTGTTTAATTTTTTATTTTTAATTTATAATTAATATAAGTATATAATAATCATTTATGCTTAATTTATTTCAATCGACATTTTTAATATCAAGTTTATTTTTTTTTATATGGATTATAACTAATACTTATTATTCTCTTTTTTTTAAAAAAAAAAAAAAAAAAATAGAAAAAAATAAACAAAAAAGAAAAATATTTATGGGATTAATATTAATAATTTTTGGAATTATGAAATTATATAATCTATCAAAATTTGTTAAAATATTCGGTAAATATGACATTATTAGTAATAAATTTAATTTATATGGTTATTTATATCCTTTTATAGAAATACTTTTAGGAATTTTAATACTTAAAAATTATTACATAAATCCTACTCTTAATTTTATTATAATTTTAATGATTATTAGTATTATTAGTGTTATTCTATCATTAATAAAAGGTGAAAAATTAAGATGTGGATGTTTGGGATCATTTTTCCATATGCCTTTATCTTATGTTACACTTTTCGAAAATATATTAATGTTAATTATGTCCTATAAAATCAAATAATTTATATTGTTTTTTTACAAAATTCGCATTGATAAATTTCATTCATTTTTTCTTTAAATTTTTCACTATTTTCAGAATAAGTTCTAAGATATCCAAGGTGAATGTCAATTCCTGCTATCTTCCAACTATGATTACAATTATGTTCTAATTCTGTTTTATAAATTTCTTCTATAGACGTCATGTGACAAAAATCACATTGGAAAATATCTTTACCAATATATTTCCAACTATGGCAACATTCGAATCTCATAAGTATAAATATATATTTATATTTATATATATATATATATATGTTTAATAAAATTTCGTATCTAAAGGAAAATAATTATATACCATCTGCTATTATAGATGCTGGTGCACATAAAGGTATTTGGACTGAACAAATGTTAAAAATTTATCCAGATTCTAAATATTATTTGTTTGAGGGAAATAATCATGAAGAAATTAATTTACTAAATGAGAAAAAAAATATTAATATTTATACTAATACTATTTTATTTAATAATAATACAGAAGTTGAATGGTATAAAGAAAATAATACAGGAGATTCAATTTTTAAAGAAAATTCTATTATCTATGAAAATACAAAGCCTATTAAAAAATCCGCTGTAACTTTAGATTCAATATGTAAAAATGATAAAATTTTATTAAATGAAAAAAATATATTTTTTAAAATTGATTGTCAAGGAGCTGAAATACCTATTTTAAAAGGTTCTACAACTATCTTAAAAAATACTGATTTTATTTTATTAGAAGTACCGTTATTTTATAACTTTAATAATAATGTATTGAATTTTGATGAACATATAAAATTTCTTGAAAGTATTAATTTTGTAGCGTTTGATATTTTAGATAAACATAATATGATTTTTACAAAAAAAAAAAAAAGATATAATTTTCAATTAGATATATTATTTATTAATAAAGATTGTGAATATTATTCTAAATTTAATAATAATCCTATAATTTATAATGTTTTATTAAATGAGGGTGATAATAATCATGTAGTAAATTATATAAAAAAAAAAAAGGAGGCAAATATAAATTATAAAGTAATTGATATAGGTGGTTCTGCAGAATATACTAGTTGGTCACATTCTGTTATAGATTATATTGTAGATATTAATAAAAGTGATAATATATCTGAAAATAGTCATATAAAGTATTTTCATTTTGACGTTAATTTTGAAACACAATGGCAAGTTTTATTCGATTATGTAAAAATTAATGGAAAATTTGATTTTTGTATAGCTTCTCATATTATTGAAGATATTTCTTTGCCTCATGTATTACTAAATAATCTTAAATATATTGCTAAAGAAGGATATATATCTTTCCCAAGTAAGTATGCCGAATTAACAAAAATGTGTGATAATAAATTTCTTGGTTATATCCATCATCGATGGATTTTTACTCTTAAAAATAATAAATTATTAGGTTTTCCTAAAATTAATTATATTGATACTTGTAAAGAATTAACTGATTTGGGACCTACTAAAATGGCATATATGAATTTATCTTTTTTTTGGAAAAATGATTTAGAATATTCAATAATTAACGATAATTATTTAGGACCAAATCAAAAAAGCGTACAAAATTATTACAATGAGTTATTAATAGATGACACTAATTTTTTAAAAAATTTTACATATAATAGAAAAATTTTGGATATAAATTATCTAAAACAAACAGATAATATTCAAGTAATTGGGAATGTATTTATATTTAATTTAAACTTTGAAAATTTATATACAGATTTAGAATTTTTAGAAACAAATTTACAATTAATACCTTTTGATATATATTTAAATAGATCTGATAATACAATAGGAAGAAAAAACGTAATATTTGTATTTATAAAAAAAGATATAATGAAAGATAGTTTAGATGAAATAAAAGATTCTTTATATAGAGATAAAGTAATATTTAGCAATGAATATTCGTTGTCTGAGGTATATGACCTTATATATGATAATTTATAAAAAAACCTAAACCTATTAACATATCTAATAATAATGGTAAATAAGCATTATCTATATTATTTATAGCCATATATGAAAATATTAAATATAAACTTGCATGTATCGGTCTTAAATTATTCCACCAAATAGGTTTACCAAATGTTTCTCCTCCTGTTTTTCGTAAATTAAAAAAATAAATATAAAAAAACCCTATTGCTGGAAAAATCAAAATATAACCCATATATTTAAGATATTTCTTATTTAATTTTTTTGCTGCAACTACCAATAATGTTCTTACTATCATACATCCAAATATAAATAATAATAATCTTTTATGAATATTTTTTAACATTTATAATATAAAAATAATATAATATATTACTATGATTTTTACTACAAATAATTTAGTCAATTATAAATATATTATTGATCCAATTACTAAAAAGAAATATAATATTAGTTCTAACTCTGCAATGAAAATTTTAAAAAAATATTTAAATAATTATTTGATTCAAACTGGTAATGGTGATCCATTATTAATTGATGATATTACTATTAATACACTAAATAGAAATGATAATATAATAATTGTACCAGATAATCATGGTAAAATAAAATTTTTAGAATTTATTAATGAAATAAAAGATAAATTTTCAGAAAAATATACATGGATTGCCATAGAATATGTATTAAATGGTTTAGAAAAACAATTAAATAAATATATAAAAGAGTTATCATCAGAAATATCAGATAATGATTGTTTAATTTTTTGTAAAGTATTTATATATGGAAAAAATACTGATAGTTCTGGTTGTAGTAAATTATATACTCCCGATATAAATTATACTAGAATGTTATTAAAAACATTAAAAAGATTCAATTATATCATTTGTTTAGAGAATATTACAAGGCCATATCCTGTAGAAAGTTATTGGGCTTCTTTATTAAATAAAACAAATTCAGGTATTATATTAGTTGGCGCTGCTCATGTAATAAATTTATCAAAACAAATTGGATATACCTGTAATACAATTTTTAGAAATTATAGACACCCGCCCTATCATTTTATCAGAAATGTTAATTATATCCCTTTAGAATATGAAGTTAAGCCTTTTTAAAATAAAAAAATAAATTAAAAAATTGTTTATTAATCAAAATATTGAAAAATTTCTGTTGTTGCCAAATCAGTGATATTATAAATTTTTTTATCAATGTTATTTTGTTTAATTGTTATAAATTCAGGGTAATCTTCTATATTACGAATTTCTAATATTTGTAATTCGTATTCTATTCTTACAAAATTATTTAAATGTATTTGTAACGGCAATGAAAATAAAGGACTTTTATCTATATTTTTTTCTATTTCATCACGTATATGAGCAGCTCCAATTGCTATAATATTTATACCATCACCCTTATTATCTTTAATGTATTTAGCCCAATAAGAATTTGAATAAAAACATCTCATGTCATAAAATTCAGATTTTTCTAAACCAAAATCTTCACCTGTAGTATATGTATTATCATCTAAAGAATATCTTCTAAATAAATTATTATCTATATCATTGATTGAAGACATTATGTTTTCACTAAATAAAGTTACATTATTCAAATCATCTATATTTAAAAGACCTATTTTAATTATTAATTCTAAATTATTTTGAAAATTATTTCCATGTTCAGCATCTCCAATTATATAAAATTTTAATCCTGAATCATTTTTAAATAAATTTATAAATTTTTGTAAATCTCTTTTAACTATTTCTTTTTCATTCGCAAATTCTTCTATTTCATCTCTATCCGGATTATCATTTCCCATTAATGATAGTCCATATAAATTATCTCTTTCAATAATATTGTTAAAAATCTCTCTAAGTGATCCACCACTTGTCATCTGATTTATTTTTAATAAATATTTGTTTAATATACTATATCCTAATTTAGATTTTAAGTCAACATATCTACCTGTTTTTGGATTTATTATTTTATAATAATACATAAATAAATCAAATATATTATTTTATAATAATACATAAATAAATCAAATATATTAATATATTAAATATATTTGATAAATTTATTTAAAATTCATCATTTTTACGATTTCTTATAGAATTCTTTATATCATTTGATAAATCTGAACTTGAAGTCTGCATAACATTAGGAAAAAAACTATGAATTAAACCGCAACATGAACCTTTAACAAATTTATATGTTAATGATAGACTAAATTTACAATGTTCGGTGTATGTCATATTATTTTCTTTAAGATGAGGAGAATTTATCGTTTGATTTTTTAAAAATTCTAACATATTTATATTATAAATACATTTTTTTTTAAATTACTATATCCTTAATTATATTTAAAAAAATCTTATTTTCTGTAAATTTTAATTCTGGATCTATTAATTTATTATTAAAATCTGGTATGTCTTTAATTAATTTTTTGTATAAGTTATTAATTTTCATATTACATTTATTTTTTAAATTATTATGTAAATAATAATAAATTTCTAATTTAAATTTTAATTCATTAATGTAATTATACATATTTTTATCAGTTGTGTTATCATCTAAATATAATAAATTCTCTATATAATTTATCAAATTTGATGAATTTAATTTATAAATTATATTACTCAATAAACTACATATATTTTCTAAAGTGTTTTCCAAATCTTCTATAATAATATTATTATTGTAATTTAAAAAGAATATTTTATATTGCATATTTTTCATATATTTAGAAATATTTTTTATATTTAAAATTACTTGTTTTGTACCATTATTAGATTCGTCATTAAAATTTAACTTTAATGGTCCTAATGTTTTTTTGAAAATAAATAATTTTACATCAAGGATATTTATTTCTTCATTTGAATTTAAGTTATTTGAAAGAGATATATATTCAATATAAAGTATTATAGCTCTTTCACATAAAAACATTGTTAATTTTAAATTATTTGTATAATTAACAATAATCCAAAATATTGAATTAATCATTTCTGTACAATATATTACATTATCATAGTTTTTTAACTTATCATATGTTTTAGTAATTGAATTTCTTATTGCTTTGGTATATATAAAAAACATTTTTTTTGAATCAACAACTGTATCATTATTTTTTTTTTTTTTTATAAAACTCAGTAATTGATTTTCTTTACATAAATTAGACATTATGGAATATATTTAATAATATTAAAATTATATTTTTTTTTTATAAAAATACTTAAAATATAAATTATTTAAAGATATTTTTATAGTATCATATAGAATACTATATATTCCAGCCATATATGGCGTATTCTTAAAAATAGGAATATAATTTGATAGTCCTATTGAGGAGATCTTACAGACTTCTATCTAATATGCCTAATTTGGTAAATATTTATATTTTATAGGTATAAATTTATTTGTATTTCTATATATAGAAAATATTATTACTAATGAGGGTGAGGATAGTGTGAGTATAAGTTTACTTATCGCTGAGATCAGTAGAATCTATCATAATAGTTTGATAAATAAGTAACTAATTTTTTTATCAATTTATTATGATACATTGTACATTTTCCACTAATTAGCGTTAGACTCTTGTCTCTCTTGTTTATTACAATATTTTCTGTCAATGATTTTGAAAATCCTATAAATAATAATAATGTTAGAATAATAAATAAATAAATGTGTGATTGTATTATAAATATTATATTAATATATATTTCAAATTTAGAATAGAATGTTAATTTTATTATTTCCTAATATATTTATCACTTATTAATTAACTAAAAATGGAATTATAATATTAATTTATAATTTTGAATAATTTAGAAATTTTTATCTGAATTAATTGTATACCATTAAAATATCTATTAATAAATATCTATTAATATATATATATATAAAATGCATTATAATAAAATCAAAAATCCAATTACCGGTAGACAAGTAAATGTTAATTCTACATTAGGTAGAAAAATACTAGGTAAATATTTATCTAATAAAAATTATAATGGTGGTACTGAAAAAAAAAAACCACAATTAAAAAATATAGTAAAAGAATTAAAATTAAAAAGTGTAGATGAAGTAGAACTTTTTTTTAATAAATTAAAGAATAATCATACAAATAAAGATATAATTTCAGAAATATTTAAATGGGTAATAAAAAAAACTAATTCAGATATTGATATGAATGAAATAATTAAAATGATTAATTCAAATGAAATTAATCTAATGAATTTACAATTAAATGGAGGTGGTGCTGGTAGTAGTAAACCACAAGATAATAATGAAGATAATCGTCAAAGAAGAGAAGAAAGAAGAATAGCAAGAATACAAAGAAGAGCTGTACGACGACACCAACAAGAAAGACTGGACGCATTGAACACAGAACTTAGACCACTTAGAATTATAAGAATTGTCATATTTATAATATTAGCTTATTGGGCATGGTTTCATAATGAAACTTTCCTTGAAGCTTTTGCTCATAAATAAATAATATTAACTATATTATAGAATAAACATAAAAATAAACATAAATATAATTATTTTATTCATGTTATAAATAATTATATTTTTTATTTATTGTTCCTATTGAGATGCCTTTATTTGATCACTAGGTATTGTCCAATTATATTCAATACTTTTATAGATATATTCTATGGAAAAAGGAGAATTATTTGGTAATACAATTGGTCCGAACATTATTTTTTTATTATTAATTGTGGGTGTAAATTTTTTCTTATTAATATATCGAATAACTACTATACCAGAACCTCCATGACCACCACTACCACCACCACCGCCTGTATTTGCCATACCATTTGCATTATCATGGTATGGAAGTGGTTCAGGATTCGCGGTGTTATAAATATAAGCATCACCCCCCCCTCCTTTATCACGATTAATATTGGTTGTCACACTCCCTACTGAGGCCCAATTAGAAATACCTGCTCCTCCTGACGCGAACCAACCATTTGTTCCGTAATTGCTACCAAATATATTTTCATAATTTTGTCCTACTCCCCCGTGCTTACCTTCATTATGATGATAACCTCTACCACCTGCCCCACCACCACCTGCACCGGCCCCCGACCCACTTACCCCTACCCCCCCATCGTTCCCAAACCCTGTACCAGTGTAATTATAAACAAGATCATCTGTGTCTGGAGGCTGAATTGTGTTACCCGGGTATAGAGTACTACTATAGCCCCACCCTCCACCACCAGAACCACCATCCGCACCTGCATGGGTGTGACAACCACCACGACCACCTCCATAAGCAATCAAAGTTTTAGTAGTTACACCATTTCCTGTAGCAGTTACAGTTGTATTTTCACCATTACCCCCCGGTGAGTCAGGCAGTGCCGCGAAATTACCACCATTTCCAATTTTGATTTCTAAAGTACTGTATCCATTCAAATCCCATGATGGCAAATAAATAAGTCCTCCAGCACCACCACCAGAATTATCAGGGGTACCATTTGGGTTCGGGTCATAACCACCGTCATAAATACCACCACAACCTCCTCCACCAACAACTATTATTGAAACAGTTTCTAGTTCAATAGATGTAACAGTTGATGTTTCACTAGTCTTAAAGTCTAGTATTTCATAATCTTCACCTTCAGTTACATTTACCGTAACGTCTTGTCCATTCTCTAAAAATATAGATTTTTCTTCTAAACATAGATTATTTTCAAAATTGTTACCAAATAATAATTTTGTATTACTAAAACTACTATTAGTATTATCTATTTCTAGATTATTGATAATTGGAAGTAAATTCATAATATTATACTTCTCTTCCAGATTATCATAATGTGTAGGGTATCGTAGAGTTATAACTCCATCTTTATATAAATTATCATTTACAACTAATTTACATTTAAAATTATTACCTGATATAAAATTACTACTTGGTATAATATTATGTTTAACTGTAAAATTATGTGGACCAGTTTGATCATGAAACATTTTATACATTAATTCAAATTCATCGTTAGTACCAAAATATGTGGAATTATACATAGGCCATGACGACTCCTGCCAATTACCAGTAATATTGTCTTTAATGATCATTTGATCATCAGTAAATTGAATTTTCATTTGATGCCGTAGGTGGTATGTGTCTATTGCTATATCCTCTTTGAGGAATTTGGGACGACCTGGATTTGCTGACACACCCCCTGGTAACCAACCTGTTGGTGCATAACTTCCGGGACCGGGATACCACCACCAAATAGGACCTGTTCCTCTAATTATAGTATCAGTTAAGCTATCACCCGACTTTTTCGTAAAATAACCTCCGTGTGTGTTACTATTATCAGTATTTTCCCAATCAATTACATATTCAGTATTTAGGTATGTATCTTTATGAACAGTTGCTATCGTAAATATGTACCATTCATCTCCAGGGCTCCCCACTCCCTGTGATACATTAACTGTATTATTATTTTTAGTCACAGTATCCCTATCTGTAATAACGAAACTTGTTTCAGTAATATTATCAATTGATCCTATTATTCCTGATTTAATTTCTGGTAAAAATGGAATAGTAATCTGTACTGTATCTCCATATGTAATAGATAATGGAGTTCTTGTAATGGTACCTATAGTAGTTGGAAAAGAAAAATTGTCTATATCATTATCTGATATTTTATAATAAAATTTTTTAGAATAATTTTTGAATGATATAATAAAAGTATGTGAATTTGTCGAACGGGCTGTATATTTAAAAGATATAGTTTGAGTTGCTTTATCGATACTTAAATCTGTTAAATCTGTAAATTCACTCTGATCCAGATTATTAGTTATAGTATTACCAACTTTTAATGAAATACTATCTATAGTATCATCAACTGTACTTCTAAAATAGGTTTCATAATCAGAAGGTAACACAACATTTAATCTTGTACTCTGATCAACCAATAATGCATTTGATGTAGAATTACTTGGTGCTGGTACAATATTATCAACCATATCTGTAGCAGGTTTTATTTGATCACTTGGTATTATCCAATTATAAATTTCACTCTCATATTCATATTCTAATAAAACAGAAGAAGAATCATTTGGTTCTCTCGTTAGTAAGATTGGTCCTAACGTTATTTTTTTTTCACTACCAATTATGAGCTGGTTGAATACAAGTGGATCAGGAGTTATACCACCCTCTTTCAGAGTAACTTTAATAGGTGTATCTATAGTAAATATTGAATTACCTATAGATTCTAATTGTGTAATAAGAGTATTTTCAAAATTATTACCATATAGCAATTTTGTATTAGTAAAACTACTATTAGTATTATCTATTTCCGGATTATTGATTGTTGGATTAAAAAGTATTTCCTCAATATCTGATGCTAAGATTACAAAAGAGAAAGGAGCATATAAACTAGAAAGCACTGGTTTTAATTGAATATTGAAAGTAACATCATTAATATTTGTATCTAATAATAAGTCGGTTATTTGTAGCTTACCTCCATTAGGTACAAGTTTATATAGTTTAGAAGCAATAGATTGACCATTTTGCTTTATGCTAATAACTATATTTTCCGAACTAAAATGACTAAATGCTGTATGCTGAATATCAATCGCATTCATAACATCATAGTAAGGAGAGTATTGAAGAAGATAATTACCAGTAGTAGCTGAATTAGTAATTGTAGTTGTAGTTGTATTATAGTCCCATTCAATTTCTATTATTGGAAATTTAAAATTTTCTGTATTTTCTATATTTTTTATCAAATAAGAATAATAAAACTTATTATTTTCAAAATTTCTTGTTAGATATATTATGTTTTCCTGTGTTAGATTGGGGACATCAGTTATGTCCGCATAATCAAAACTTTCATCTGTCTTTCCTACTTTAAATTTATCTAAAGATATCCATAAATTTTGTTTATTTTTTCCAAATACCTCAAATTTACAATATCCAGGATCTGAAAATTTATTATTAATATTTTTAGTTATAATACGTATGGAACTAAATTTATATGATTTATTATTAAAATTTTCAAAAATTGCGTAACCATATGTGTTCCATGTGTCTAAATCAGAATTATGATCATAGCTTCCATTTATAAAATTATTTCCTCTAATAGGAGTAGGATAGGTATAAAAATTTTGTTCTATTAACCAATCAGATTGTCGATTTCCTTTTCCATGATTACTCATTATATATTATTATAATAAAAAAAAATAAAGTTTTCCTATTTAGTCCCAATATATATTAACTACAAATTCATTATTATCTTTTCCTATAATATATTTTTCCGTAGGATCAGCCCAGCAATCCTCAATTATATCTCCTTCTTTAAATTTACCTAATAAAGTTAGTACTATTTTCCAGTATTCTTTCTCCTTTTTTCTATTAAAAACATTTATTCTTTGCACCTCTTTAAAATAATTTTCTTTTTCTTCTACCTCTTCTGGATGATCTTCATCACCCCATGTCCAATCTTCACGAGTTAGGTCATCCCATACAGCAGGACGTGGTGGATTTTCCAGTAAATCGGGTACATCATTAAAATCAAATTCTAGTTCATTTGTATTTATTTTATGAGTTTTAATGGTTTTTTCTCTGGTAGCTTTAGGTCTTTCTGATTTTTTATAGTTATCAGTCATTTTACATCTATTAGTTTTAGAATTTTTCACACATTTGCCATCCTTTGGGTCTGTATTTGTTCCTATACATCTATTAGTTTTTTCATTTATCTCACAAAATTCTTTGTTTTTTGCTCCTCCATAAATTTTATTAAAGTAATTTGTTAATATGAATTTCCCTAATTTACTATTAATATTAACTCTTCTGTTTGTTTTTGGATTTATAATATTATTATACATTTATAATATATAATAATATAATTTATTCAATTAAATATGAATTAACCTATTACATAGAAAGATTTTATTTCAAATTAATAATTTTCATTTAGAATTTATTTAAAGTTTTTCTATTAGAACTGATGGTTTTAAACGATAAAATAATATTAAAGATTTTACAAAAAAAAAATATACCAGAGGACATATCACTTATAATTTTAAAATATTATAAAAAAATGTTATACATGAATAATGATAATTCTCAAATATCTCAGTCTAATAAAATACAAATTTTTTTAATATTTTTATGTATTTATAGTTTAGTAGTAATATTAATCTGCCTTGTAGTATTTAGTCAAAGATACAATTCATAGTGATATAAATATTTAAAATTATTCCAAATTCATAATTTTCATTTAGAAATTATTTAAAGTTTTTCTTTTACAACTGATGGTTTTAAACGATAAAATAATATTAAAGGTTTTACAAAAAAAAAATATACCACAAGATGTAGCATTTATAATTTTAAAATATTATAAAAATATGTTAGATATTAATATTGAGATAGAAGATACTGAAAACACAGAAATATCTTCAACTAATAAAATGCAGATTTTTTTAATACTTATTTATGCTTATGGATTTATATTACTACTAATATTATTACTTGTATTAACACAACATTCCATTTTAGATAATATATAATATTTACGGTATGAGTTCACCTTTATTATTAAAGATCCAAATATCAACATTATATCCTAGTGATTTGAGGGCGTTAATTTTAGATTCTAGGATAATAGGGGACGTTAGGGAGGTATATTTTGATTTAACTTCAATACATCTATTTTGTGATGGAATATATATATCGGTAAAATATCTGCGTAATTTTTCTGATTGGTCTCGGTACCAACATTCTGGAACTTCAGTTCTAGATGTGACTATATCATCTTCCTGTATTTTTTCAATATTTAGTAAACGATCTATGGCATAATTCTCGTAACCTTGTACGGTTAATTTTTTTCCGGAAGGCAAATTATATGTTTTGGTTTTGTAAAGGGACTTTAATTGCTTTTCTGCTACTTCGGCAATTTGCATTACAGGTATGGTGCACTCAGGACATTTCATGCTTTTTTCACATCCAGATTTTTCTATAGATTGTAATAATTTAGAAAAATTATTATTACAGTTTACATTTATACATTTCCCTGTAATTCTTGTTTTCTCATTGATAGATTGATTATTAACTAAAACTTTTATATTTGAATTAGGATAGGCATCTTTTAATTTTTCATAAAATAAAACAGATTTACTATTTAGACATTTTCTATTTATTTTACATTTTTTACAGTAAATTTTATCAATATTCAGGGTTCTTGCGGATACTTCAAAATTATTTTCACAATTATAAGTATTACAAATACCTTTAATTCTACTGCGTATACTTAAAAATTTATTTTCGCATTTTAATTTAATATTTGGATATTTTAAATTTAAATTTTCTATTATTTTTTCATATGTTCCTGTATTTAACGTTTCTGCTGTTTTATTATTTTTATATTTTTTGATACATTCTTTACAGTATATGTTTCCATGTCTCCCGACAGCAATTATCTGCATTTCAAAATCATTATCACAATTTTCTTTATTACAAATTCCTCTTACTAAACTATATTTATTAATTTTTTCATTAGGCTTATTCCATTTTAAACGAGATTGAGGATAATCATTTTTTAGATCTGTAAATTTTTTAAGATAATCGGGCATTTTTCTAAATAGATAAATAAATTGAATAAATAGTTTAAATAATTTTTGATTAGATAAATAGATTTTCAAATCAAATTTATTTAGTAAATAGGTATTATTTAATGTTGTAGTAACAATTGTTTTTACCACATTAACTACAAAAATAAATTAAGGACGAAATGGAATATTTGTGGTTTAAAACTTACAAAATGTAAATTTAAAATATTCCTCCTTAATTAAGGTAAAAACACGTTGAGGACAGGATTCGAACCTGCGCTTCTACTATAGAAAATTCATTAGCAGTGAATCGCCTTAACCACTCGGCCACCTCAACACAGAAACCAACACAACTACATATATTAAAAACTTGATAGTAGAAGAGCTTTTTAGGATTTGCTATTCCCCTATACAGTATCTTGTTATACTATATATTCATTCCATAATGGTTTTATATGGAGTCTTCATATATAAATATTCAGCATTCGCCGTCGTTTTTTGCTGTAAGTTAATTTAATTAGTAACACCCATGCTGCTGCATATAGCATCTCTTTTATATACTCATGCTGCTATGTTACCAATAATTCTATTAACTGTTTAAGGGCCCACCCGGATTTGAACCAGGGACCGGTCGATCTGCAGTCGACCGCTCTGCCACTGAGCTATAGACCCAAATATATATTTAAGGAGAAAACTTCCTCAAATATGGCCATCGCCAGGAATCGAACCTGGGTCAGTCGCACCCAAAGCGACTATTCTACCACTAGACCACGACGGCAAACCTCCCCAAATATTGCTTCCAAGAGGAGTTGAACCTCTGTCTTCTGCGTGTAAAGCAGATATACTAACCGCTATACTATGGAAGCAAATGTAAATCTAGGAAGGAGTTCAGTTTACCAAATAAAAGATAAAAGATAAACTGCTCCCAAGAGGAGTCGAACCTCTATCTTCCCTGTGTTAAAGGGATATACTTACCGTTATACGATGGGAGTAAAGTGGAGCAGAGAGGTATCGATCCTCTTACCTCCTGCATGCTAAGCAGGCGCTCTACCATCTGAGCTACAGCCCCAAATCTATATCTATATTATATTAATATATTATTTTTAAGTAAATATAGTTTTTAAGTAAATTATCTTATTCCTATAATTTTATTCGAACATTTAAACGCATTAAAAAAAAATAATACAAAGCATGAGTATTAATTTTACAAAATTTATTTACTATCATCAAGGAAAGAATTACAATCATCACAGCAAATTACTATTATAGCACCTTTATGTCTCTCTTGAACTATTATATCCAATTTACAAATATTATCTTCATTTGGATTTTCTTCTAATACTTTATCTATAATTTTACACACAGGTTTACCTACATGGGCACAAGTTAGTCTCGATACATTTTCTGAACACTGAGGACAATTCCATATCCCTTTTTCCAACTTTACATTCATTCTTCTTTTTTATTATTTCTCTGTCACACTTTATTCTCTTTTGATTTAATTCTCTCAATGCATTTTTCTTCTTCCATACTTCTGATTTATTATATCTTTTATTTATTGTACTACAACTAATTGCATAATTACTTTTTAACATTTTATTCTTTGTTACACGATTAGTCATTTATTTAATAATAATTTGTAATTATGATTTATCAATTTTTTTTCGCTATTGCCCATTAATCATTTCAATTATACTCATTTGATATAAAATCATATTTATTTTAGATGATAAATCAAAATCATCCTCTGTATATCTTTTTTCCAATTCTTTCTGTTTTAATTCTTCTTTTAAATTAATCAATAATACTACAAAATTTTTTTTTCGATAATTACTCCAAGATATAAAACCAAATTGTCCTTTATTTGTTGTTAAATAATCAATGTTTAGTAATAATATATCTTTAAAAAAATAATTATCGGACAATGAATTAATACCTTGATCTAATATTCTTTCAAACATTTATATAATATATTTCATATTTTATATATTTTAGGTAGAAAAAGATTTATATAATTTTGAAGCTTTTTTGATTTATCTTTTTCAGACAATCTTCTTTCTATTTTTGGAAACGAATTCAAATTATTTTTATTTGATATTAAGTAATGTTGAGAATAGTTATCATTTAGAATACTTTTTTTTATTCTTTTTGTATTATAATTTTTAAATACAATACCATTTTCATTGCAACATCTATATGATATACTACCATGCATTTTTATTATATATTTTTCTAATAATTCTATAGTACAAATATCGGGCATATCAGATAAATGTATCGTATTTCTTCCTGATTTATATAGCTGATTTAACTTATACCAATTTCTATTGCTAAAAATAATATTTTTTTTATAATAATTTATTATTAATAAACATAAGTCTTCTGGTAATCGTTTAATTAATATCTCATACAATAGTTTTTCAATATTCATTTTAAAATTATATTATTTATCTTTAATAACATAATTTTAAATCAAATTATTCATAATTATAAAAATCCGATATAACATGAGTCTTAAAATCCGCTGTACCATCTTCTTTTAAAGTATATCTTTGAATAAAATTTGGTCCTTCATCTGGCCACCAAAAACATTTACCAAACTGAAGCCCCGATTGTTCCTGTACTTCATTATATAAATATTTCGCAGCTTCTCCTGAACTTAAACTATTATCCTCTGAAAGAGTAAATGGATAAGATTTTATTGTATAAGGAGGTGCCCATGAACTTCTAAGATTATATGATGTAGCATCTTGGAAACCTAAATTTAATTTAGTAGAATCACCTATTATATCTGCCCAAACATCTAATGACCAACCATTAACACTATCATTGCCTACTGGAGATGAATAAAAATAATATTTTGCACCAGCATCATATGCCATTAAATTTAATCTGTTAAACATTGTATCAAAAATCTTATTATGTCCATTATCATAAAATAAACTTTTAGCAATATTATTAGTCCAATCATCTATACCTGCTAAAACTGCTAATGACATCGTTTTATTTTTAGAATCTAATTCATTTTTTAGTTTTCTGAAAAATTCGTGTAATTCATCCAAACATGTTAAAGTATTAAAATTATTTAGTTCTAAATCTATATCAACACCATCAATTTCTAAAAATTCTAATAATCTTAATAAAGTTAGTGCGTAGAATTCTCCTTGTCCTGGTGCTATATAATAATCTTCATCTCTTGCATTTGCTCCTCCAAAGGCTAAATTAAATTTCATATTATAATTATTTTTACCTAATGTTATCATTCTTTTTACAGCATCAGGATATTCATGTAAATATTGTTTAAATAAATCTGTCCCTACTACATATGTAGTATTTATATATTCAATTAAATCGGACTTTATCCATATGCTACTTATATCTGGATTTAATATAGGAATATTTTTTATTTGACCAAATGAAATTATTAATTCATCAACTCCAGCATTTTTTAATTGCTCAAATATTGAACCAAAATAAGTATCAAAAGAACTTATATTTAAACCGGCTGGTGTAGTACTCCAATCTGCAAAACTCCACCAAGGTGTTAAACCAATATCTAAATAGGACATCTGAGATTTTTTATTTTCATTAGAATCACTATTTTCATTAGAATCACTATTATCATTAGAATCACTATTATCATTAGAATCACTATTTCCACCAGGAACTCCTTCTTTAATTTCTTCTGAAACTACATATAAATTATTAGAAACTTCTTCTAATATTCTTTCAAAATCAGATAATGCAGTTACTACCTCTGTATGTAAAAGCAATAAAGGTTCTAAATTTATTAAATTAGTATCTCCAAAAGTATTAATATTCCAGTCATCTATTTTTATTTTTATATCTTCTAAAATATTTTTGTTTGAAAGTAATGCCGCATATAATTCTAGATATTTTACTTCATTTACGTCATCATTATTTATATCTATATCTGAAAGTAAATCTAAATAATTAACATTAAGAATTTTATCTTTAACTAAGATAAATTCTAAATATTTATTATCTAGTTGTTCTAAGATATTATTAAAATTGTTTTCAATATTTAATCTTTGATTTAATACATCATTACGAATACTACCCATACTTACCCCTCTTTGTTCTGCTATTTCTACATCATTTGCTAAATTTTCTAAATAGAACATGTCACCAAAAATATTTTCAGTATATTGGTTTATTTCTCTAACCTTATTTACTATATTTTGTAATGGTATCATTTATAATGTTAAAGTCTAAAACTTTTTTTATTTTTTTTTTTAATATCCCAGATTTAAAGTATGATAATTTAAATTTATAGTTATAAAATAATATTTAAAGATGAAAATATAATTATATTTATGATAGAAATTATTAATGCAAAAGATAGCGAATCAACAGAATTTGACCTAAATTCTTGTGCGAATATAGGTAAATTATGTTTACCTATATTTTATGATTATAATAATTTAAATGATATATTAGACTCTGAAAATTATAATATATATTTAGCAAAAAATACTGATAAAATCATTGGATTTGGTATAACATCTATTACAGAAGATAAAGATATTCATATAATGTCATTAGGATGTCACCCAGAGTATAGAAGAAAAAATATAGGTACTAAAATATTAAATAAAATAAAAAAAAAAAATAAAGATAAATTAATAACATTATATGTTCAGAGTAAAAATGATGTAGCAATTAAATTTTATAATAGAAATAAATTTATAGAAATTGAAAAAGTACCAAATTATTATTCTAATTTAGAAGACAATAACGCAATTTTAATGGGATTTATAGATAATAAATATTCTAATAAAAGTTAATTATCTAAATATTTTTTTATATCGACTAATATACTTTCAGCATTATATATTGTATCATTTAATTTTTTTATAAATTTTTTTTTTTCAGTTTCTGTTTCTATTGATAATTTTATTTTATTATTTAAGAAATCTAAATTATTTATTTCTGTATTACTTTTTGATATAGATTTCTTCTTTCTTTTTTTTTTTCCTAATTTATTTTTACAATGATTATCATTAGCAGTAAAAGCATTATTTAAATATTCAGTCAGTACATTAATTCCCTTTACTGAATTAATATCATACGGAATATTACTATGAGGATCGTAAATTATATTATACATTATTATAAGTAATTGTATATATCTTTATATTAGTAATAATTTTTCAATTTCTTCTATTTTTTTTGGTAAATTTAATGATAAATTAATAGTCTTATATTTATTTATTAATATTACATCTTCTATTCGTATACCACCTATATTTTTATATTTTTTCCAAACTGATTTATTCACATTTTTATTTAAACATTGCTCATCTGAAAAATATATACCTGGTTCAATTGTTATTACCATATTCTCTTTTAAAACTAGTATAGAACATACATCATGTACATCAATACCTATATTATGACCTAAAGAATGTTTCATAAATAATTTTCCTAAATCAATTTTTTTATACAAATCTGAAACTTTTTTTACAATATCTAATTTTAATAATCCTTCATAGATTATAATAAAACATTTATTGGATAATTCATTCCATATTGTATTAATCTTAGAATTATTAATGCAATAGATATTTGCTTCTAAAACTATATTATATATTTCTCTTTGCGATTTATTAAATCTACCATTAATTGGAAATGTTCTGGTTATATCAGAACAATAATTGTTAAATTTACACCCAATATCTAATAAAATTAATTGATTATTTTGTAATTTTTTTGTATAATTATTTGAATGTAATATACTATTGTCTGATCCAGATGTACATATAGGTTTATATGCCATTTTCAATTGTCCATAATTACCACATATAAATTTAAAAAAATTTATTATTTGATATGGATATGAAAATTTTGATATATTACTAAATATAAATTTAAAAGATGTAGTGGTTAGTTTTACTGCTTTATAAATTTCATTAATTTCTTTAAAACTTTTTGTTATTCTTTTATTATTACATATTTTATCTAATATATTATAATCAATTATATTATCATTTAAATTAATAAATTTAGGAAACAGTGTTTCCTTAAGTGTTGCAATTTTTTTATTTTTATATTTTTTTATAATTTTATTAAAATCATTATAATTTTGGATTTTAATATTATTAGAAAAAATATTATAGATTTTATCATAATATTCATTGTAATCTATCCAGTCTGAATTTTTATTATCTAAAAAAATATTTATGTTATTGTCTAATAAATCATACATTAAAATTAGATTTGGTATATCCAAATTTGTTATATAAAAAAAATTAGATGGAATAACAAAATCTAATAAAAATTCTTCATCATAATAACCGGAATATAATAATATTAAACGATAATCTTTAAGATAATCTTTATATAAATTTAGCTTATTTTTATACATATAATAGTAGAAAGAAAAAAAATAATTTATAATATTATATATATACAATATGACATTACACTATGATAATATAGTAGATCCTAATATTGGAAATAAAATACATATAAATACTAAAAATGGTAAAACCCTTATTAAAAAATATAGTAATTTATTAGATAAAGAATCTATCAATCTTGAAAAAAAAAATAAAAAACAAAAATCTCCTCAATCAAAACCAAAAATAAATAGACAAAAAAATTCTAAAAAAACAAAAGAAGAAATTAAAGTTATAGACATTAATCTTGAAAATGAAAAAAATTCTTATAATAAAGATAATAAGATAATTGACGATTTAAATCTTTTAGCCGATCCTCAAAAAATAAGTAAAAAAAATAATATTGATAATCCTAAAAAAGAAATAAATAATAATTCTGATTCTGAATCTTATGTCGCCTCAGTAAGTACTGTTAGTAGTATTAAAAGTAACTTATCTGATAAATCCATTAATACCAAAACATCTGATAAATCCATTAATACTAAAATATCTGATAAATCCATTAATACTAAAATATCTGATAAATCCGTTAATACCAAAATATCTGATAAATCTATTAATCAATTGTTAAATACTAAAATTTCAGGTGGTTCACTTCTAGAATGGAATACTCCAATTAAAGAAAATAAAAACAAAAATAATAGTATTGATACATTAATAAAAACAAATGAGATAATTACTGATAATAAAGTTAATAAAAAACCAACAAATATAAAATCTACAAATATTAATATTACTGAATTACTTGAAAGAACTATTACCTTAGAAGAAGAAGTGTCTAAATTGAAATATTTATTAAAAAATTTAGCAAATGAAGTTACTGTAAAATTATAAATAAATTATTAATTGTATTTAATTTATTTTTAAACTTGTATTGAAATACTTCCAAATTAGTAAAATATTTTAGATAATTTGGAATTATTTATTTTCTATTATGTCTTTAGATATTATAAATTATTTTATTTTTATTTAAAGTAATAAAATAATAAAGTATAATAATGAATTCCGATATTACTACCGAAAATACAGAAAAAAATGTTAGAGATATTTTATCAAAAAAATATGGTACGATACAAACAGGAGGTAAAGGAAGTGTAAGAAGAAAAAAAAAAAAAAAATCTAATTTAAATTCAAAAAAACCTTCAGAGGAAGAAAAACAATTTAATAAAATTATAAGCAATATCAATATTTTAATAAAAAATGAAGTTAATAATGAAAATATATCTTTATGGAATTTATACTTAGAAGATTATTTCTTTGATGTATTTTCAGATTTAAGAAAAAAAGATTTCAAAAAAAAGAAAAACACTATTATTGATATTGAATATCTAAAAGAAAATTATGAAAATATACTATTAAAATATATAATAAATTTAGATTCTGATAACTATATGATTTTATCTCAAAGTTATGAATATTTTAAAAATCTATTGAGTAATAGTGGTTTTAATTTTATTATTAATAGTATTGATAATTTACAAAAATGTTTAAATAAAAAAGATTATTTACAAACAGTAGAAAATAAAGAAATAGAAAATGTAAATGAATTATATAATTTACTAGATTTAGATATAAATGAAATTCCAAAAAAGATAGAATTAAAAAAAGCATATTTAAAAAAAAGTTCCGAAGTTCATCCGGATAAACATCCAGATGAAGTTGAAAAATATTCTAAAATATTTCAAGAAGTAAATAATGCATATAAAAGTTTATTAGCATATTACTATCATAATAATGATCAGCATTTATATACACATGAATAATCTAGAAAGATTTTTTAAAGTTTATCATTTATTTTTTTCAAATTCATAAATAGTTTTTTCAATAATAGATTTACACTTTTCTTCTAAATAAATATGATTTCCGTAATCATTCATATTTCCTGTAAATTTCTCATTTTTTAAGGAATCAAATAATAAATTTTTACGGAAATAGTTAGGATTTATCCAAAATTCATTTAAACACATTTTTAGTTTAAATATAAATCCACAATTACTTAATATTTCTCTACATTTTTTATTTTTTTCTTCATTGTGTCTATCTAATTCAATACATATTAAATAGATAGTAATATTATTCCAATCAATTGTATTCAGTACATCTAATTCTCCTCCTTCTACATCTAATGAAAAAAAATCAATATATTTTATTTCATTTTCTTCAAAAATATATGATAATGTATTTGTTTTTACTTTTCTAATAATACTTTTAGAATGCCAACGATTAATAAATGTATCTTTCATATGATTTTTAATACCTGAAACTACCCCATTTTTTAATAAATCAACATCTAATTTATCTGTACTGATTGCATTATTATAACAAATATTATTAGGTCTATTTTCAATTAATCTATCATAAAATTCTTTAACTGGTTCAATTAAAATTCCTCTAAATCCAAGATATTTTTCAAAAAACAATGTATTAGAAAATATAATACCATCACATGCACCTAATTCTAAAAATATACTGTCTTTTACAGGTATGTTTATAAAATTTCTATATATTAATAGATCTTCTCCTTGTTGACTATAAAATGTTTTAATATTATCACATCCTTCTTGCATTTTACTATATATAATATATTTATTATTATTATAATCTCATTCAATTACCATAGGTAAATTATGATTCAAACACCATTCAGCTATTTCATCCATCTTTTCTTTTCCTACATAACCTTCACCAGGATAAGCATGTCTATCTTTTTTTGACGATAAAGGTTCTTTTGAATCATTATAATGAATAAGTACAATACTATTTGGAAATGTATCATTCCATTCTTTAATATATTCTAATGGATCATGTCCAGCAGCAAACACATGACAAGTATCAATACATATTTTTATTTTATTTTTTTGTTCATTTGTAAATCTATTATAAAATTTTTTAAATGAATCTATTTGCCAACAAGTTTCAGACCCTTGTCCCGAAGCAGTCTCAATCAATAATGGATTTTTATCATTAATACAATCATTATCATAAATTGTAATAATATTATTGTACATATTATTAATTGCCTCTGAATCTGATAATTTTAAAGACTTTCCTGTATGAACTACTACTCCTTTACAACCTAATTTAACACCAATATCTAATTCATATTTCAAACAATCATATGAATTCTGCATAAATTCTTGATTTGATTTTGATAAATTTATTAAATATATAGAATGTATATAGACATTCAAATTATTATCCACAATATAGTTTTTAGTTTTATTAATATCTTTTTCATTTAAAACAGGTCTTTTCCAAAATTTAGGAGATCCAGTAAATATTTGTGTAGGTTTAGATTTATTATTATCGCCTTTTTCATAAAAATCCAATAAGCTATTATAAAATAATTTATTTTTTGAAATATGAGTTCCTATTTTTTCTGAATATAAATCATTTGAAGATGATACTGTATCAGAATGATAACCATGATCTGTCGCACAATTGTGTTCTGTCATTTTTATTTCTATTTTATTTATATTACCACAAACCTTTAAATGATCAAGATTCCAAGATTTTCTATTTTCTATATTATTAATAAATTCTATTAATTTTAATTCATTTTCAGTATTTTTATTCATTAATATTCATTTAAAATATTAATGAATAAATATTACTCAAATTTTTATTACAAAAAAGAAAAAAAATATAACGCTAAATATATGGATAACAAACATAAGAAAAAAATATGCAATGAAGAATTAGATAACATAAGTGATCTTGAAGAATTAGTAAGATTGGAAAGTAAAATTGCTTATTCTAAATATCTAAAAAGTAAGAATTAAAAATTATTTTTTGATAAAACAAATATGGGGTTTTATTTGAAATTTGGTTTCATTCAATATAGTATCAATAATATCAATTAATTGTGTATTTGACCATATAAAATCATAATCTTTATTTATTGACAAATTATGTTTTTTATTATCTATTATATCTTTTAATATTTTTTTAAAGTAAAATAATATTTTAATATGAAAATGGGTAATATTATTTTGAGTTAATAGCTTAATTTTTTCAAATTTAATAATGAATTCATGAAATAAAATTAATTTCATAATTAATTTTTCGCCTTCTATTAAAGAAGAATAATCAGGTAATTCGTTCCATTTATAATAAGGATAATGAGGTATAGAACGTGGGATTTTATAACTAGAATTTTTTGGCGGACTTTCATTTGCGAAAGCTACTAAATTAGGCATAAGTAAATATCCTATTAAATTAATATAATTTTTTGATGGTATTTTTATCCACGACGGATATTGTTCATTAGATACAATATTAATAAAATTAAATTTTCTATCAGAATAATCAGATAATTTATAAGAATATTTATTTATATATCCAAGGCATCTAAGAATAATTTTTGCGAATAAACAAGGTGTTTCTCCTGTATGTGAATGATCTATAAATATAATATTATTAGAGTCAAGTAATTTTCTTGTAATTCCAATATTATTTAGTATTGTAGCATAATTATTAATATTTTTAGTTGTTGGAATACTAAATTCATCCGAATATACTTTTCCAGAAAAAGGAACAGTAAATGTTTTTCTATACTTTTTTACGATATGTGACAAATAGTTAGGACTTTGTCCAATAAAAATTAAGATATCATCTTTTTTAGTATTATTTATTAAAACATTAGAAGCTTCAATAATTTCTAAAATAATGTCTAAATTAAATACTGGACCGATTTTTGATAAAGAAATTTTTTGATATAATGAGTTAGATAACATTAATATAAATAAAATTTGAATAATATATAATCAAATATATTATCTAATAAAGTATGTTTTACGCTAAACATTTAAATCCTAAAAAATTAGAAAAATTATTTAAAACTGTAGAAGATATAGTTAATGATATCAATTTTAATATTTCAAAAGAAGGTATATCATTTAGAGGAATGGATTCTTCACATTGTACATTATTAGATAGTTTTATTAGCAGTGATGAATTTAAAGAATATAGATTCATTAATAAGGATGACAATGTTATTATAGGAATAAATATGAAATCATTTTGTAAATTATTAAGTATATCAGAAAATTCAGATAGTCTTATATTAGAAATAAAAGATATAAACTCAGATAAATTAAAACTATTATTTGATAATGAATCTAGAAGTACAGAATATAATCTGAATCTGTTAACTATAAATTCAGATGATATTGACATAGCAAAAATAAATTATAATGTAATTATTGATATAGATTTAAAAAGATTAAATAAAGTTTGTCAAGAAATAAATATAATTGAGTCTGATAATGCTAAATTCATTATTATGGGATCTTCTAATGACAAAATAATTAATATAGTAGGAGATGGTAATATAGGATCAAGTAAAACAACATTAAAAAAAGATTATGTAGAAAACCCTAAAAAAACTTTAATACTCAAAGATAAAGATAATCAAATATTAAATAATCCTCGACCTATTATTAATAAACCAGATTATATTGTAAATGATTTCAATGAAGATTTTAATATAGAATTTTCTATAAAAAATATAGATAAAATAATAAAATTGTATTCAATAATACCACGTGCTATTCTTAATATTGGAAAAGAAGCACCTTTAAAGATTAGTTTTAATATCGGGAAAAAAAGTTATCTTGATTATTATATAGCTCCAAAAATAGATTAATTGTAAAGTTTAAATAAAAAAATTTATATATTTTTTTATTCTAATAAATAATGAATGAATTAAGAAGTGGAGTTAATACCAGACTAGAAAGTAAAAATAATTTTGATGATATAAAATCAAATTTCTATTCTAATAGAAATTCGCAAGATCAAAATTTTATACAAGCTATTAATCAAGATAACTTTATAAATTTTCATAACTATAATGAGTCGTTAAATTCAACTTTTGACGATAATTATAGCAATGATTACAAAGATTATAGTATAGAACCTACTTTAGATAAAAATATAAAAAAAAGTATTAAATCTGAGACATCAAATCAAGATAAAATTAATTTTGACATAGATAATAATATAGATAATTATATAAATAGTAATATAGATAATTATATAAATAAAAATACTAAATCAAAAATCAACTTAGAAACTGAAAATATAAATAAATCATATTACAAAAAAAAAGATGATAGTAATATAAATAATAATAAGCAAAAGCTAATAAATATTTTATCGTTAGTTTTAAAAAAAAGGAACATATTGTTAGATAGCGAAATAATAGAAAAATATATAGCAAGATATAATTTATCTTACCAAAATCCTGATCCTAATATATTATTACAAGTTGTTACAGATTTTAAAGAATTATCAAATAATAATTCATTAAAGAATTTAAAAAATGAACAAAATGAAAAAAATATTATAAAAGATGAATATAACCATTATAATGAATTTCTAATATCAATAGATTCAAAAGATCGTAATTTAAATAAGTATAAATGTCCTAATAATTTTAAGATAGAATTTGTATCAAATAGTTATAATTCAGAAAAAAAATTAATAACATCCTATGATAATATTATTTCTGTTCAATTAATATCAGCTATATTTCCAAAAGAAGGTTTGAATGGTATTTCAATAGAAGATTATCCATATATAATATTAGAAATAGAAGAATTAGGTAGTAATTATAGCTCTATAAATGATAATTCATCTAAAGCTTTTGCTCAATTGACTTTTGATTTAGACATGGGTAAATTTAAAAAAGTTGTAGCTAGGAGTGAATCAGAATATAAAAAAAATTTTAATCCTAATATAAATGTCAATAGCTTTACTATGAGTATAAAAACTCCTGACGGAAAATTATATAATTTTAAAACTATTGAAAATAATTTAGACTGTAATAAAGATAACAATGAAAAAAATATTGAAGCTAATTTTGATATTTTTATTGAGTCTGATCAGAAAAATAATGAAACTTTGATATCTAATGAAAATGAAAATAATAATAAAAATATAGATTTTAATATTGAATATGATCCTAATAATTTAGATATTTATTATAAATCAGAAGAAAAAGAAGATAATACCAATATAAATAATATTATTAAACAAAATGAAAATTTAAATGAAAATTTAAATGAAAATACACATATAGAGATAAATGATGAATATCCTTCGATCAATTTTATATTTAAGATAATTACACAAAAAAAAAAATTAGATAATATATTAATAAATAATTTGTAACATCTATAATCTATATTATATTTTGAGTAGATGTGAATTTATTAATAACAACTTATTTTATCATATTAGGATAAATACTATAATTTACAATATTACTTTTTTTTAGAAAAAAGAATTTTGTATTTTCTAACTTAATACTAGACTTAATTTTTTCTTTATTAGTTTTAGTTCGTTTTTTTATAAAATTGCAATTATCATTAAATACTTTATTTATAAAATTATATGCAATGTCTAATTGATATTGTGATCTAGCTCCCGTTACGATAACCTTACCACTTTGAAAACTGGAAATAGTTATTTTTTTACATTGAAATTCTCCTTCTCCACTTCCTTTACCTTGACATTTTTTACTACATAAACATTTGCCCTCATTATTTGTTTGATAATTATTTTTATTCCAAAAATATTCTAATTTTACACCAGGATAATTTTCTGGTTCATAACTTACATTTAGATCATATTTTTCTAATAATATAGTATATAAATTTTCTCTCTGAAGTTCCATACCACAAAAAAAGTCGCTATTAATTAGTACGGTATTATAATTAAAAATTCCTATATTTTTTATGTCAGATATAGATTTTTTTGTTGTATTTTCAATATTTTTCAAATAGTCTATTACTATATTTACACAATAGTGACCAATATCTTCATTAGGTACACCTGTCATTTGTATTTTACCATTTTTAAATAATTTAAGGTTAATACATTTATTATCACTAACAAGAACGTTTAATGCGGCACTATTGAAAAAGGTACATTTTTTTTCTTTCTCAAATGTACCTTTTACTGGAAAACTTTCCGCTTTACATCCTATTATTCCTCTTGCATTTGATAAATATTTTTTAGTAGAAGTTGAACAATCTTTATATGAACTATCATCTATATAAAATTTATCATATATTAATTTAGTATCTATATGTGTGCCTATATTTTCATATAAAGAGCAACATGCTGTCATTGTTGATATTCTCAAAGGGGTAGGCTCTAGATTTATATCTGATTTAATATTTAATTCAATATTATTTACCATTTTAAGTAACTCATTTTTTTTTTGAATTAAACTATAACTTTTATATTCATCTTTAATTTTTTCATTATAGTCCTTTATAAAATCTATTAAAATATTATCAGACATACATTTAGAATAAATAATATCAACATCATCATCACCTAATAAATCTAATATCTCTTTATTTATATAAAAATTTAATTTATTTTTTTTCTGGTTTGATAAATCATTTTCAAGTTCTGAAAGATATGGATTGTCTGCCATTTGATCTAAAAATTTTTCAACTTCAAAATGATACC
>Ga0206129_10000482_pt1 | contig 61858 bp, 61 predicted proteins | sample Helgoland_Spring_8_FD_148616 | JGI IMG/M metagenome (GOLD analysis project Ga0206129, IMG submission 148616) | Pelagic subsurface seawater microbial communities from Kabeltonne, Helgoland, North Sea - Helgoland_Spring_Bloom_20160502_2 | ecosystem: Environmental > Aquatic > Marine > Epipelagic ...
GAGATCACTAAGCTTGTTAATCAGCCCGGCATTTTTGGTCGGCTCTTAGATATTCAAGTTGGCGGCGGTAAACATACTGTTCTAACCCGTGATATTCAGTTTCATCCGGTGACCGATAATGTCCTTCACATGGATTTCCTCCGCGTATCAGGCTCAGCCAAAGTGGCTGTGGCTGTTGCTGTTGAATTCATCAATGAAGATGAATGCCCTGGAATCAAGATTGGCGGCGTATTGAACGTTGTTCGTTACGAAATTGAACTGCTATGTCCAGCAACGACAATCCCGGAAAAAATCACGGTTGACCTCAGCGGCTTGAAGATTGGTGATTCGGTTCATATCAGCACCATCGAACTGCCGGATGGCGTTACCCCGACAATTACCGATCGTGACTTCACCGTTGCGACCATCGCTTCACCTGGCGGCGGCGTGAAAAATGAAGATGACGAAGATGCAGAAGCTGGTGAAGGCGAAGGCGCCGATGCCAAAGAAGATAGCGCATCTGACGACTAGGCTTTTGCCTATCCAACCCGAACGGGACAATCATGCGTCTAATTGCAGGACTGGGAAACCCCGGATCAAACTATGCCATGAACCGGCACAATGTCGGTTTTTTGGCTGTTGATCGTCTTGCCGACCGGCACGGATGTTCACCGTGGAAAAAAAAGGGGCCATCGCTGATTAGTGATGGCCGTATCGGGTCTAAAAAAATCATCCTTGTGAAGCCGCAAAGCTTTATGAATAAATCCGGCCTAGCAATTGCCGAGATTGCGCGGTTTCACAAGATTGATACCAACGATATTTTCGTATTCCATGACGAGCTTGATCTTGCAGCCGGAAAGCTGCGTGTCAAAACCGGTGGCGGCCATGGCGGTCACAATGGGCTTCGTGATATCGACCGGCATATCGGTGTTGATTATTGGCGCGTCAGAATTGGCATTGGCCGCCCACCGCATGAGGCGATGGATGTCAAATCATGGGTTTTAGCCGATTTCAGCCGTGATGAACAAACGGGCTGGCTGCCAAAGCTTTTGGATGCAATGGCGGATGAAGCCGACCGGCTTGTTGAGCATGATGATGGTGGCTTTATGAGCCGTGTTTCCTATCTGGCACCGGCACCCCAGCCAAAAGGCGATAACGGCAAAGACATACCCGCTAGCGCCGTATCAAAACAAAATTAACCAAAGATAGGATTTACCGGATATGGGATTTAATTGTGGCATTGTTGGCCTGCCAAATGTTGGAAAATCAACCCTGTTCAACGCTTTGACCCAAACAGCGGCGGCCGAAGCGGCCAATTATCCGTTCTGTACAATCGAACCAAATACTGGACGCGTTGCGGTGCCAGATATCCGGCTTACCGCATTAGCCGAGCTTGCAAATTCAAAAACTGTCATTCCGACCCATCTCGAATTTGTTGATATTGCTGGCCTTGTTCGCGGCGCATCCAAAGGCGAAGGACTTGGCAATCAATTTCTTGGCAATATCCGCGAGGTCGATGCGATCGCGCATGTTTTGCGCTGTTTTGAAGATGGCGAAATCACGCATGTTGATGGCGATGTTGATCCGGTTCGCGATGCTGCCACTGTTGAAACCGAATTGATGCTTGCCGATATCGATTCGATTGAACGCCGGATGACGGCGCTGGTGAAAAAATCACGCGGCGGTGACAAGGACTCAAAGGCCGATCTAGCCCTTATGGAAAAGATCTTTGCCCATCTATCAGACGGCCAGCCTGCCCGCAGCACCCCCGGCCTGACCAAAGACGAGGCCACCCGCCTTCCCCATTTACAGCTACTGACCGCAAAGCCGGTCCTTTATGTCTGTAACGTTGCCGAGCGCGATGCAGCAACCGGCAATGCCTATTGCCAGCTTGTTGCCGACAAGGCTGCCGCCGACGGCGCCGCCTATGTGATTGTCTCGGCCGCGATTGAGTCTGAAATTGCCCAGCTTGACGAGGCTGACAAGAACGAATTTTTGGGCGAGCTTGGGCTTGAAGAAGCCGGGTTGGCGCGGCTTATTCGCGCTGGTTACAGCTTGCTTGACCTTTTGACCTTTTTCACCGTTGGCCCAAAAGAGGCACGCGCATGGACCGTTGCCAAAGGCGCAAGCGCACCGCAAGCAGCAGGCGCAATCCACACTGATTTTCAACGTGGCTTTATTCGGGCGGAAACGATCGCCTATGCCGATTATCTGGCCTGCAAGGGCGAAAACGGTGCCAAGGAAGCTGGTAAATTACGTATCGAGGGAAGCGACTATAAAGTCGTTGATGGCGATGTATTCCATTTCCGCTTTAACGTCTAGGTCGCCAGTTAAGGTAGCAGTTAAAATAGCAGTAAAGCTTAAGGTTAAGCCAGCAACACAGGCGCGATTGCTCATACGCACCGGCGATATGATCATTTATCAATAATTGCTCAAGCTTTGCGGCCACGCGCGCTTGGCCATTGGCGGCGTTTGCCAAAATAGAACAAACCTAAAACAGCTAATGCGTAAAATTGGGCAAGAAAAAACCCCGCCACAAGGACGGGGTGATTTCTTTTCAATATCTAGCCCCTTAATGGGGCTTGTTGCTTAATGGACGTCAGCCCATACGCGGCGTTTTGCCATATATGACACCACCACAAAGATGCCAAGGAAGAACACCGCAGCCACACCAATGCGTTTGCGGACTTCCATCTTTGGTTCGGCAGCCCACATCAAGAACTGCACCAAATCACTGGAAATACCTTCAACCGAGTTATCGGCATCGCCGCTGTAGGTCACATCTTGACCATAAAGTGGCTGCGGCATCGCAATCAGATGACCAGGATAAGCTGCGTTATAATACATGCCGTCCGGAACTGTCATGCCTTCAGGTGCATCTTTATAACCGGCAAGAAGGCTGAACAGATAATCTGGGCCATTACCACGCGCCTTGGTAATCAGTGACAAATCGGGTGGCAAGGCACCGTTATTGCTGGCACGAGCTGCATTGTCATTAGCATAGGGAGATGGAATACGGTCGGCAGCAATTCCCGGACGCACAAACATTTCGCCATCGTCATTCGGGCCGTCCTGCACTTCATATTGTGCGGCAATAGCCTTGATCTCGTCATTGTTATAACCAAGATCAGAAAAATTGCGGAATGCAATCAACTTCATTCCATGACAGCCAGCACAAACTTCACGATAGGCCTGAAATCCACGCTGCATGGCGGCTTTGTCAAAAGTACCGAACGGACCAGAAAAGCTCCAGTCGCGCTTTTGCAATTCAACATCACCACCAGCGGCCATCGCTGGGCCTGCCAAAGTCACGGCAAACAGTGCTACAAAAAGACGTTTCAACATTAGGCAACCCTCCCCGGTGACCCAAGCACCGGTTCCGAAATCGATTTCGGCAAAGGTTTGGTTGTTTCAAACATGCTCAACAGCGGCAAGATGGCTAGGAAATGCAGGAAGTACCAAGCCGTCGCAACGCGAGACAAAATGACGTAGATACCTTCAGCAGGCTTGCCGCCAAGATAGCCAAGGGCGATGGCATTGACAAAGAACAGCCAGAAGAAAATACGGAACAAAGGCCGGAACCGTGCCGAGCGAACAGGTGATCTGTCAAGCCAAGGCAAGACAAACAGAACGGCAATCGCACCAAACATCAACAACACACCACCAAGCTTGTCAGGCACCGCCCGCAAGATCGCATAGAAAGGCAAGAAGTACCATTCAGGAACGATGTGCGCCGGAGTCTGCAATGCATCCGCAGGGATATAATTGTCTGGATGACCCATTGCATTCGGGAAAAAGAACACAGCCATGGCCAGCAAAAGCAAGAAGACAGCAATGCCGAACACATCTTTGATTGTGTAATAAGGATGGAATGAAATTGTATCTTGCGGCCCTTTTGTATCAATGCCGATTGGGTTGTTTGACCCAAATCTGTGCAAGGCAACAATATGCAGAACCACAACACCGGCAATGATAAATGGCATCAAATAATGCAAGGAGAAGAACCGGTTCAATGTTGCATTATCAACCGAAAAGCCGCCCCACAACAGGGTAACGATGCTTTCACCCACATAAGGAATGGCCGAAAACAGGTTGGTAATAACGGTTGCACCCCAAAAGCTCATCTGACCCCAAGGTAGAACATAGCCCATGAACGCAGTTGCCATCATCAGCAGAAAAATAACCACCCCAAGCATCCACAGCAACTCGCGCGGTGCCTTGTAGGAGCCATAATAAAGCCCCCTGAACATATGGAGGTAAACGACAATGAAGAAGAAGCTCGCCGTATTCATGTGAATATAGCGGATCATCCACCCATGGTTCACATCGCGCATGATCCGTTCGACTGAGTCGAATGCGTAATCAACATGAGCCGTATAGCTCATGGCAAGCACAATACCTGTCACAATCATGATGGCCAGCGATAGACCTGCAAGGCTGCCAAAATTCCACATGTAATTGAGGTTTTTGGGCGTTGGATAATCATGCGCTGTATGATGCAACATTGAAAAAACAGGAAGCCGATGATCAATCCATCGTACTACCGGGCTTTTAAACTGAGTGGCAGACATCGTTTTTGCACCTTTGATTTTCAGTGATTAGATAAATAATTAGCCGATACGGACAACCGAGTCGGATAGGAAACTATAAGGCGGGACTTCTAGATTTGTCGGCGCAGGACCTTTGCGAATCCGGCCTGATGTATCGTAATGCGATCCATGGCAAGGGCAGAACCAACCATCATAGTCACCACGCACTTCGCCAGTTTTCTGACCAAGTGGAACGCAACCAAGATGCGTACAAACACCAACCAGAACCAGATATTCAGGCTTTTCAGCGCGTGCCGTATCAATTTCTGGGTCGCGCAGATCATCTAGATTCGTGTCATTTGCGCGGGCAATTTCATCAGCAGTACGATGCCGTATAAACACCGGCTTGCCGCGCCATTTCACAGTGATCGACTGGCCAACAGCGATTTTTGAGATATCAACTTCGATATTGGCAAGCGCCAAAGTATCAGCAGCTGGGTTCAACTGATCAATCAGTGGCCAAGCAACCGCAGCAGCGCCAAGGCCTGCCATCGCATAGGTTGCCACAACGATAAAATCGCGACGTCCCGGTTCTCGAACATCACCATTTGCGGGATTTTTGTTAGTATCCGAATTAGCCATCTTGTCCTCTTTTACGCTGTTTTCCGAACATGTTATTCGACATGAATAAAAGTCGTTTTGATCTTGCTAGATCAAACATGCCGGCTGGCAAAATTTGTTGGAGATTTCCTAGCATGGTCACGCCCTGTTTTCCTACCCTAATTTTGCATGATTCGCGCAAAAATTTGCTGAAAACTGGCCAGTCTAATGATTCCAAACGCCAAAACCATCACGGCCAGCGCACTTCAGGCGGTAAACTCATCAAAATCGCTTCGATATTTCCGCCAGTTTTCAAACCGAATAACGTGCCTCGGTCATAGAGCAAATTAAATTCAACATAACGGCCGCGGCGCACAAGCTGGGCATGACGATCTTCATCAGTCCAGGGTAAATCCATGCGGCTTTTGACAATCTCGGCATAACCATTTTTAAATGCCGTTCCAACATCGCGGGTAAAGGCAAAATCCTTGGCCCAATCGCCGCTATTCAAATTATCATAGAAAATCCCGCCAGCGCCGCGCGGCTCCTCACGATGGGGTAAATAGAAATATTCATCACACCATTTTTTATATTTTGGATAATAATCAGGATCATGGCTGTCACATGCCGCTTTTAACGCTGCATGAAATTCAGCGCCCGCTGCCGCATCGGGCAAAAGCGGGGTCAAATCACCGCCGCCGCCAAACCAGTTTTTCGAGGTCGCAATAAATCTTGTATTCATATGGGCAGCCGGTACATGCGGATTACGCATATGCGCCACCAATGAAATGCCGGACGCCCAGAACCGGCCATCATCTTCAGCACCGCTGATCTGGCCTTTAAAATCATCTGAAAATGTGCCGAAAACGGTAGAGATATTTACCCCAACCTTTTCAAACACGCGGCCATGCATGAGGCTGATCTCGCCGCCGCCGCCGCCATCGCGCTGCCAGTTCTTGCGCGCAAAACGGCCAGCCGGACGATCATCATCCCGGCCGGCATCTTCAATCGCTTCAAAAACCGCGCAAATCTCATCACGAAGTGTTCGAAACCAGTCGCTTGCGTCAGTCTTTTTTTGCGCAATTGATGGCGTGGATTGGCTTGCTATTGCGGCCATAATTACCTTCACCTAATTTCCAAAAAGCCATTCCAGCAACTTTGTTTTTCCGAGCGTAAAATTCGACGTCACCCACCGGCGTTCGGCGGACTTTAACATCTGGCCCAGACCCGGGCCATTGTCAACGCCATGCGACAATAAGTCTGCCCCGCAGATTGGGTTTTGTGGGGGCGTCCATGCGGTGAATTCGGCAAGGCGCGACGCATCCAGCACCCGGCCATTGCGCCATGATTGAACGGCAAAAAGCAACGCCGCCATATCGCCAAGATAATAGGCAGCTTGCCGCCATCTCGCGCCGCTTAACATTGTCATGTCATCTTCGCCAAGCCCAAGATCAAGCCGGGTAAGACAGTGTTCTTCAGCGCGGCTTAGCCGCAGCCGCTTTGCCAAAAGCGTGGCTGACCCCGACGGCATGGCCACAGCCAGGTTTACCAGCCATGCAAAATCAACATTCGCGCCAAGACCGGCAATCATTGACCCGATGTCATCATCATTTGCCAATCGTGATGGATCAAGCGATAGGCCAAGTGCAGCTTGGTCAATTTTGTTGTCTTGCATCAGGCCAATGACCTCTTTTAAGCGGCCACCAACCATAATGCGCCGCATTTCATTGGCTACACGCTCACCAGACAGGCGAGTGGAAAGGCTGGCATGTTCGCGCAACGCCTTTTCGGCCTGCGGGTCAATACCCGTTGCGGCAAAGCGCGGAAAAAACCGGCAATAGCGAATTATACGCAAGGCATCTTCTTGCACCCGCAGGCCAGCATCACCAGCAAAGCGCAACCGGCCAGCCTGCAAATCTGCTTTGCCGTCAAGCGGATCAAAAATGCCGCCAGATGAATCAAGATATAAGGCATTGATGGTAAAATCGCGCCGTGCTGCATCCCGCGCCCAATCCTGATCATGCGCCACAATTGCATGACGCCCATCGGTTTCCAGATCGACGCGTGTTTGGGTTAATTCGATTTGATCATCATCGTCATACAGCGTGATTGTGCCATGTTTTAGGCCGGTTTCAACAATGCGCATATCGCAAGCCACCATACGGCTTGCCACGGTTTTGATTGGCAAATTAATCGCCATATCAATGTCACCAACCGGATAATTGGCAAGCCAATCACGAACCGCCCCACCAACAATGCGCGCCTCGCCGCCTAGCGCCTGCGCTTGAGCAAAAATCTGCATGACAAGCGGTCGCCGCGCCCAATCAGGCAAGCCGCCAAAATCATGCTCACTTGGGCTGCTCAAAACCGCCCCCGGTCACTGTTCCATTCTCAATTTTAGCAGGAGAATAGGTTGCATTCGCCGGTGCGCTATCTGATTCCAGCCACCATACGCCAAGCGCAAACACGACGAATCCAACAAGCGCCCCTAAGATGTAATTATTATTGATCGCTTCAACTGGCTTGCCGGTTTTGATGGCCTTTCGCATCTGCCAGTTTCGCACATATCCCATAACCAGAAATGCCGCACCAAGGGCGGACAAAATTACTAGTAAGGCTCGCATCTTAAATCCACTCCAATGTTGTTTCTATTTTATGTCACCATTGTGGTGATCAGCTTATCGCCAAATCGATTTACATATGGGGTTTGCGTGCGGCAAGATCAAACGGCCATGCCAATGCGCCGATGAAGATCGTTCAACACGCGCGCCGAAAGCCCCCAAATCAGATGATCATCATGATCAACAACCCAATAATCATTGCGACGACCGTCGGTTTTGCGGGGCACCAAACGGAAATTGCTGGGGTTGATGACATGCGACAGGGGAAGGGTAAAAATTAAATCAACTTCGGCCGGATCAGCCACCAAACCATCTAGACCGTCATCACCGCCAACAATACCAACAATAGGCTGGACGATAAACCCTGCCGGACTGCGCACCGCGTCAAGCCCGCCAGCGATACTTACCGATTGTGGCATCAGGCGCACTTCCTCAAAAGCCTCACGAAGCGCCGCCGAAACCGGTCCATCATCATCAGCTTCGACCTTGCCACCGGGAAAGCTGATCTGTCCTGCATGATGCGCCAGATGTTCGGCTCGTTTGGTCATCAGCACGTGCCAGTGACCCGCCGATCGCAGCAACGGAACCAGAATCGCGGCCGGCCGGTCAGGCACTGGCGCCGCTTGAAGCCCCATTGCCGCCATATCCGCAAGCGAGTTCAAACAGGTATCAAGACGCTGTTGCAAATCCAGATGGGTGATTTGCAACACGGTGTCTGTCACTATGGCTGGGTTATAAGGCAAGCGGGACATCAGGCCTCTAACGCAGAAAATTGATTATGGCTCCACACGCCGAGCCGGCCATCTGGCCCGACCTCGGCATAATCGGCAAGCTGGTAATAGACCGGCCGCGATAATTTGGCCAGCAAGCCGTCGCGCACCTCAATGTAGGGACGAAGATCAGGCGATTGCGTGGCAGCACGCAATTGCAGCGGGTGCTGTTTGTCCAGCAAAACCGTCTCATCAATATTGGTTTGAAAGCATATTTCATTTTGCTTAGATCGGACGCCAGCTTTTACCGTCATATCACGAATGATAAAAGGCGCGTCATCAACCGTAATCCGCCCCTTTTCGGCAGGCGTTGCCAGCCAGTATTCACCGTCATCATCAAGAACCAGAATTGAGGCAAATAATTTAACCAGCTCGAAACGGCGAATTTCATCACCTTCATGAAACCAACGGCCATCACTGGCAATCCGAATGTCAAATTGCTGCGCGGCGACATGGCGCAAGCGTTTAAGGCTGATTTTAGGTGAAATTGGTGTTTTCATGGCCGCAGTTTAGCAACTCTTGGTCTCATACCAACAAGATTTTGCAAAAACCCATCCTGGAAACGCATGATCCGCCGCATGGCGCGAAAAATTTTGTCGCGCACATAAACCTTTTGCAAACCCTTTTCTGTCATGCTTTGTTTTGGGGCTAGCGGTTAGAGTACTTTTTTACAGGAGCCCAATCCCCATTCGCCGACGGTTCAATGGCTAGGGCAGTCATTATTACATGCGGGCAAATATTACGATAAATGATGCAGGCATTATTCCTGCTGCTTCTAATGCCCCACCGCCAACCGGCTCTCACGCGTTAATCAGAAAATGTCGATCACGTTTGGCGCAAAGCCAACCGTGCCTGCCTTACTATCCTTGATCCACGCCCTTAGAGCCATCAAAACCACGATCAGACTTTATCATTCTGGCAAAAGTGAGGGCACGCAATTCACCCAGAGTAAAATTTGCATTCGTCTGGCGCAAATGGCGCTGTCCAGTTTGGAAAGCGAACATCGCAAATTATTTCAAAGCGAAATTGAATTGGTAACACCGCAGCTTTTAACCTTTGACAATCTGCCCGATGATCTATTGCGGCTTGCGCCCTTGCTAGGCCATATTGTTTGCGCGGATCAAACCAGCCATCAACCCATTTTGGCGCGAGCGATGAGCAAACCAAAATAGCGGATTGCCCTTGCATCGAATGGCACTCTGTGCGAAACCGGGCTAGTAAATCGGTTTCATGTTTTTTGGGCTTCCCCCGACCTGCCCTTTTGCGTCAAATCCACATTCCTGATACTGGCATCAATGTATATTTATTTACCCATTGCTGAAATTTCGATGCATATCGGCATCATCATCGGTCTTGGCGGTGGTGTTGGGTTCTTATCCGGGCTTTTTGGCGTTGGTGGTGGCTTCTTGATGACTCCATTATTGATCTTTTTTGGCATTCCGCCAGCGGTTGCTGTTGCGACCGAGGCCAATCAGATTGTGGCATCATCCGTATCAGGCGTTTTGGCGCATATGCGACGCGGCAATGTTGATTTCAAAATGGGCGGTATTTTGTTGCTTGGCGGCGTCATCGGATCATCGCTTGGCGTGGTGCTTTTCACCACGCTTCGCGAAATGGGTCAGATTGATCTTGTGATCAAGTTGTCTTATGTGGTGTTTCTTGGCATCATTGGGTTTTTGATGCTTTTGGAGAGCGTTCGAACCATTTTGCACACGCGTCGCCCAGGCGGCCGCAAAACCAAACTGCATCAGCATAATTGGCTTCACGGCTTGCCGTTAAAAATGCGGTTCCGCCGGTCAAAGCTCTATATCAGCGCACTTTTGCCACTTGCCATTGGCGCCTTTGTTGGTGTTTTGGCGGCGATCATGGGTGTTGGTGGCGGCTTTATCATGGTGCCAGCGATGATCTATCTTCTTGGCATGCCAACCTCAGTTGTTGTCGGCACATCTTTGTTCCAGATTATTTTTGTGACAGCAAACGTCACTTTCTTGCAATCGGTACAAACCCAGACGGTTGATTTTATGCTTGCCGGATTGCTGTTGTTTGGCGCGGTTATTGGCGCGCAGTTCGGCACAAGGGCAAGCGCATTATTGCGCGGCGAACAGCTTCGTGGGCTATTGGCGCTGATGGTGCTAGCAGTCTGCATCAAGCTTGGTTTTGATCTCGCCCTTCGGCCTGATGATCTGTTTAGCGTGGAGCTGTTGAAATGATCCGCGCACGCCAATTTATACTCAGCTTTATTCTGCTGCTTGGCATGACCAGTCTTGCCGCGGCAAATTCCGGGCGTTTGGTTGCTGACCTATCAAAATCAAATATCGCCATTACTAGCGGATTCCACGGCACGGATTTATTGTTATTCGGTGCGGTTGATGGCGCGGTTGGTGATGATATTTTGGTCGTGATTAGCGGCCCGCCAACCGATATCGCCCAGCGGCGCAAAGCAAATCGTGCAGGCATCTGGATTAATGTCGAAACGAATATTTGGCAAAAGGCACCAAGTCTTTACACCATTCTTGCCACCAGCCCGATCAACAAGATTGCCAGCCCTGAAACGCTTGCCTCACTTGCGATTGGCACAAATAATATTGGGCTGGAAATCGCGGCCAAGACGCCTGTTGCTGGCCAGTCAAAACCAACGGCAATTGAGTTTATTGCTGCGCTTCAGGCCAATATGGCAAGCATTGATTTATGGCCAGATCAAAATGGTAACGTCACCTTGACCGAAAACGCCCTGTTCCGCGCTGAAGTGAAATTGCCACCAAATATTCTGTCTGGCACTTATAATGTTCGGGTCTTGCAATTCCGCAATGGTGTTGCAATCAGCGAAGACATCACCAATCTTTATATCAAGAAAGGGGGGTTGAGTGCTGGCATCTACAATTTCGCGCATAATTATTCAGCGCTATATGGAATATTTGCGATCCTATTTGCGGTTGCTGCTGGCTGGTTGGCCGCAGTGGCATTCCGGCGCAAATAAGCCTTCATGACCCCGACGATAATGGAGATCTAGATATTATGGCAAAAGCAACGGCGAAACCAAAACAGCCGGTCTTTCTTGTTGTTGTTGATGATAGCGAGGAAATGCATCAGGCATTGCAATTCGCCTGTGGGCGCGCCCGTTCGGTCGGTGGCCGCGTTGCATTGATGTATTGTATTGTTCCTGCTGAATTTGAATATTGGGCGGGTGTCGGTGAATTGATGCGCGAAGAAGCGCGTAAAGAAGCCGAAGCCAAAATGGCCATTCATGCCGACTATGTAAAAAAGCTAACCAACGGAACGCCGATTCTGTATGTCCGCGAAGGTGATATTCGTGATGAATTGTTGGAATTGATTGATCAGGAACATGAGATTAGCCTTCTTGTTCTTGGTGCCGATACGCAGTCAGAAACGGCTGGCCCTTTGATTACATTCCTGATGGCACGCGGCGCATCACGTTGCCGTGTTCCCATTACCGTTGTTCCCGGTAATTTGACAGACGAACAGCTTGACGCGCTGTTCTAGTCACATTGCCTTTTTTGTAAGGATTTTGGTATGAAGTCTTTTCTATTACGCATGCTAGGAGTTGGATTTTTAATCATGAGTGAAACAAGTGTGGCTGCAACCGGCTCAAATCTTCTACTTGAAACAAGTCAGGGACAAATCGAAATCAAACTACTTCCCGACATTGCCCCAAACCATGTTGCCCGCATTTCCGAACTGGCGGCGGCTGGGTTTTATGACGGCATTATTTTCCATCGTGTGATCCCCGGATTTATGGCACAAACAGGCGATCCAACAGGCACCGGCATGGGTGGGTCAGGAACCAAATTAACAGCCGAATTTAGCGATTATGAATATCGCAATGGCACTGTTGGCATGGCACGTTCGTCGAGCCCTGATAGCGGTGACAGCCAGTTCTTTATCTGCTTTGATGGCTGCGGCCACCTAACCGGTCAATATACCGTTTGGGGACAGGTTGAAAATGGCATGGATGCTGTTCAAAAGCTGGCAGTTGGTGAGCCGCCTGCCGAACCCGATCAGATCATTTCAGCAAAATTAATTGATTAGGCAAACGCCAATCACATGATAGCAAAACCAAAGCCAGACTTATGTCCGGCTTTTTTGCATCCCACGTCAAAGCAACCGTATCAAGAGAACCCATTATCAAGACGCCCCAGTATCAAGACGCCCCAGTATCAAGACGCCCAAATGTTACGGTGCCGGAACGGCAAGCCGCGCCACCCGCGCCCGTGTTGTAAAATAAACCGCAATCCCGATCCATATCAGCCCAAAAGCCACTAAATCACGTGGCATAAATCCCTCGGAAAAAACCACCACGCCAAGCAAAAGCTGCATGGTGGGATTGCTGTAAAACAACAGACTTGCCATCGTCATATTCAGCGCACGATTGCCCTTTAAAAACAGCACAAGCGGCAAAACCGTAATGCCACCAGCCAGCAGCGCCAGCGCAATATTGACCGCACCACCGCCAAAAAATGGCACTTGCCCATTTGCCGCCATCCACAATAGAAAACCAATGGCAAAGGGCAGTAAAAATAGGGTTTCAATAAACAGCCCTTGCAATGGATCCATATCGATCCGTTTTCGAGTGACAGCATAAAGCGAAAAGCTGCCTGCTAGCGCCAAAGAAATCCATGGCACACCCATAATCATCATCGCTTTTGCCATCACGCCAAGACAAACAAGCCCAATGGCAAGCCACGCCCATTTATCAAGCCGTTCGCCAAGCACAAGAATGCCAAGCAACACTGTACAAAGCGGATAAATGAAATAGCCAAGCGCTGCCGACACCACCTGTTCGGTTTGCACGGCATAGACATAAATCCCCCAATTCAGGGATAAAAACAATGTTGTGATAAAAAAATTTAATAAATTCTTGGGTTGTTTGATAGTGACCCAAATCTCGCCAAGCTGACCCGCAATCCAGCAAATGACAAACAGCAACACAGCCGACCAAAGCGAACGATGCGCGACAATTTCATAGGGATCGTCAGCGTCAATGAATTTGATGTAAAGAGGAACAATTCCCCATAAAATTCCAGCACTTAGCGAAAAGAAAATACCTGCCAGACTGTTTTTCTTGGGATTTTCCATAAATCGGCATCCACTACCAAATTACGACATTCATTAATCGTTTAGATTGAAATCGAGCCATCACTTTAGGCGTTGTCATCACTCCATTTTTACGCAGACAAACGGCCCCGACGCCAGCACTCAAGCCATCGACGATCATTTATTGTTTGACTTTATATATCGCTGTTCCCATATGTATTTTGCCGAAAGGGCTTTATGAGACTAGAATCCAACGAAGGTTCGATGCCACATAGAAGTCGTGTTAAAAAGATAATGGGCTGCGATCACCGGCAGATCAAGGCTGAAGTTGGAGACTAGATAATATGGCACAGGGTACTGTGAAGTGGTTTAACACCCAAAAAGGTTATGGCTTTATTAATCCGGATGACGACGGCAATGATGTATTCGTACATATCACTGCTGTCCAGAATTCAGGCCTGAACGGTTTGAACGAAGGTCAGAAGGTATCTTACGAACTCGAAGAACAGCGTAACGGCAAAATGGCCGCTGTTGGTCTTTCAGTCGTCGAATAAGCTATCGCCTTTTGCGATATAACAAATTGTACTTTGGGCATGTTAATCATGAACTAAATGCAGTTGGGTCGCCCAATAATTTGGGGCGACCTTTTTTTACTATTAAAGCTCGGCCGGATTGGACGGCAGCGCACCAGGATCATGAATCCGATAGCGAATCACCAGATAATGAAGCATCCCACTCCATAAGGGCGGCAAGAACAGGCTTTCCGTAATCACCGCCAGCAGGAAATCTGCTTCAAAACTCGAAAAATGCCCAATGCGACCCCGCTTGTTGTCAAAACAAAGCTAAATTCGCCGATTTGTGGGGTAACAAGTGATGGCACAAGTGCCCGTCCCGTGGGTTCGCCGCCAATGGTTAAAAGCGCCCATCCAAGAAGGGTTTTGCGTAAATTTGTATGGGCAAAGCGCCAACCCGGCAAAAAACGCACAAAATACAGGCGATAATCCAATATAGCCAGTCACGCTTGCCGCCAGAAAACAAATACCAAAGCTGAACAGGATCGCCAGTTCGACATTACCTTCCAGCAGCATTTCCATTTGCAATCTTTGGCGGGCAGTTTTGCCAACCCATATCAGCAAAGCCGCTAATATCAGTAATGCAATCACCACTCGCACCAGCAATAATGGCCATTGCTGAAACACATCGGCGGCCGATTGCGCAAAAACTAGCATCGGCGCAACCGCGATATCCTGCGGCCACCAGCACTCCAACGGTAAGCTGCCTGCATGGGTGGTGCGCGGCTCTGGCCAAGCCCTTACAATACCCATCAAGGCCACCGCGGTTAATGATAATGTCAAAATAAAACCAATCAGCAGGATTTGCGGCAATGTCCAAGTGAAATAGGCATTCACCGACAGCGCCAAAAGAATAAAACAGCAAATCTGGCCAAACGTCGCAATCACCGCCGGTCGCAAAACACGTAAAAAAGCAATAACCGATAATTCAATGCCAATGATAAACAGCAGCAAAATCACGCCAAATTCGGCAAGCAATTAAATTTCATCCGAATAATCAACAAGGCCAAGCCTCGCAGGCCCCAGGGCCAGCCCAGCCAAAATACAACCAATCAAGGGCGACTGTTTGAGCCAGCGCAGGGTCAAGCCAAAGCTAACCGCGCTTAGCATCAAAAATGTTGTTGTTAATATTTCGCTTTCATGGGCATGCATGTCTCAACTCTAGCCAAATTCATGATTAAATTAAACGAATTTAGGCAATGATTTAGCATAGGAAACAGCATCAAAAGGCAACGCCAATTACCAAACAGACAATCGTGCTGGCAATCTTGTTTATGCGAAATGGCCAATTCAGGGTGAACTGCCATGGCATGACCATTTTCATGCCCCTCTCACGCAATCAATCACTTAATCAATCACTTCATAACTTGCGCAATCCTCAGGCAATCCTAGAGAAAGGGAAGCGGGACGATTCTGGCTGACCGCGAGCCATCAGCCATGTGGATTGTTACCGTTTGTCCCTTGTCAATCACGGCGGTTGACACCATTCCAACGCCAATATTTTCGCCAACGCGGGGTGAGTAAACACAAGCGCTGACATAGCCAGCATTTTCCCCATCAATGCTAACGACAAGCCGGTCTTCATTTGTTGCGACAAGGGCGGGGCCATCAATGATGAACCCCATGAACCGGCGGCTGATACCTGCCTTTTTCAAGGCAATCAGCGCATCCTTGCCAATAAAATCATGCGGCTGGTCGAGCGCGATGAATTTATCCATGCCAAGTTCAAATGGGTTGGTTCTGGAATCAGTATCAGCACCATAGGAAATCAGGCCGCTTTCAATCCGTTCGATGTAATTTGGCGTCCCCGGCCCAATATCATAAGGCCTGCCAGCTTCGGCAACACGCGCCCACAAATCATCGCCACGGCTGAAGTCACGAAGATACAACTCATAGCCGCCTTGCTTTGACCAGCCAGAGCGCGCCACAACAAGCGGAATGCCATCAAGTTCAGTGACGCGAAATCCAAAATATTTCAGTTCACGTACCCAATCACCAAACAGCTCAGACACAACATCAACTGCCTTTGGCCCCTGAATGGCAAGCGGCGAAACATCCGGCTCATAAACATCGACATCCAGCTTTAACGTGCCAGCAACCGCGCTTGCCCATAATTGAATATCGCTATCGGCAATCGACAGCCAGATTTCATCCTCAGCCACTTGCAGCAATACCGGATCATTGATAATTGCGCCGCTGTGATTGCAGATCGGTACATATTTTCCCTGCCCAATGACCAAACCATCAAGATTGCGCGGGGTCAGCAACCGCGCCAATGCCAGCGCGTCCGGCCCTTTCAGCGCAACTTGCCGCTCAACCGCAACATCCCACATTGCAACACCATTGATCAGCCGGTTATATTCAGCCACCGGATCGCCATAGCTTGTTGGCATATACATATGATTATAGACACTAGCCGCGGCCAGACCGGCCTTACAGCTCGACTGAAAAAACGGGCTTTTGCGAACCCGCGCACCAATGGATAATTGTACCGCCATGACAGCCTCTCAAAAACAGATGGTATTACCGCGCTCGTTCGGCGAGATAGTGCCATAAGTTAGGCCAAAACAATTATTCCCTTTACGCCATCTTATCGGCTGTTTTTGTTCAAATGCGCCCTATTGAAAAAAATCGGCGAGTTCGGCAGCAAATTGATCAGCCGCTTTCACGTCAATATCAAGATGGGTAACAAGCCGGATCAGACGATCACCACCGCCAAGCAGAATGCCGCGCGACGCGAGATGCGCCCGAAGCGGGTCTGCCGCCCCTTCAGGAACCGTCATAAACAACATATTTGTTTCAACCAGATCAGCATCAACCGTGATTGGTCCAATGTCATTTAATTGATCGGCAAGTCGCCGTGCCATCGCATGATCGTCGGCAAGCCGATCAATATGGTGATCAAGCGCATAAATGCCTGCCGCGGCCAGAATGCCAACCTGACGCATGCCGCCGCCAACCAATTTGCGCATCCGGCGCGCCCGCGCAATAAAATCATGCGCGCCAACAAGAACCGATCCCGCCGGTGTGCCAAGCCCCTTTGATAAACATAAGGACACGCTATCAACCGAATCAACAATCTGCTTGGCGGGCACGCCAAGCTTGATCGCGGCATTCATCAGCCTTGCTCCATCAAGATGCACGCCAAGCCCACTATCTTTTCCAGCTTTAGCAAGGCCAGCAATAACCCCCACATCATGGACATGACCAGATATAGTATTTTCAAGACATAGCAAACGGCTAATCGGACAATGCGGATCATCCGGCTTAACGGCCTTGGTGATTTGCGATGGTGTCATTAAACCGCGATGGTCGGTTCCAATCGCCTCCATCATCACGCCGCCCAGAACCGAAACCCCACCAGCCTCATAACGATGAACATGATAGCAATCACCGACCAGCAATTCATCACCGCGCTGGCAATGCGATAAAAGCGCAACAAGATTAGACTGGGTACCACTCGCAACAAACAGGCCAGCCTGTTTGCCAAGAAGCGTGGCAACCTTGTCTTGAAGTTCATTAACCGTGGGGTCATCCCCATAAACATCATCACCCACTTCGGCTGTTGCCATGGCTTGGCGCATTGCCGCTGTTGGTTTTGTTACAGTGTCGCTTCGAAGATCGATAAATGCCGTTTTGTTATGCAAGGCCGCGTCCTGATAATTCATTTTTCATTCCCCGCTGCAACAAAACCTTTGAGATCAAAATCGCCATTGCCAACATCGTCAGGATCAGGCGACAGTCCAAGATCAAGACATTTTTTGCCAAGCATATAGCCCGCCGGATCACGAACAGCCTCAACCGCGGCCAATTTCCCATTGTCGCCATAGCTCCAGACGGAAAAACCCCCTTCGCGTTTTCCAGATCGCAGTTTATGGCGAAGATCGGGCGATGCCAGCGGCACAATACCTGCCGATTGCAGACGAACATCAAATTGTTCCGACCAGAACCACGGCGCTGTTATTGCCGGTTGGGCAAGGCCGCAAATGGCAGCCGCAGCGCGCGTCGCGGTCATTTGCGCATTATCAACCGATTCGATTCGCAAAGCCGCCCCATCAATCAGGGCCACATCACCTATCGCAAAAATATCCTGAACCGAACTTTGCATCATTGCGTCAACCAGAATGCCATTGCCCACCTCAATTCCCGCTGACGCTGCTAGATCCAGATCAGGTAGAACGCCAATCCCAACCAGCAGTAATTCAGCCGCAATCTGGCGACCATCATCAAGCTGCACACCACTAAAGGCACCGTCTTTTTGCAAAATGTCCCGACAATTTGCGCCAATATGCAGCCCAACATCATGGCTTTGATGCAATTCGGCAAAAAACGCCGAAATCTGCGGGCTTGCCACCCGCGCCAACAGCCGGTCAGCCATTTCGATCACATCAACGCGAAGTCCAAGCTTGGTCAAGCTTGCCGCAACTTCCAGCCCTATATAACCGCCGCCAATCACCACCGCATGCTGGCGACCCGAAACCGCCTTGCGCAAAGCATGAGCATCATCAGGATGGCGAAGCACAAACACCCCATCAAGACCCGCTGCCACCGCAAGCTGTCGCGGCACCGCCCCAGTGGCAAGCACCAGCTTGTTATAGCCATGCTGACTGCCATCATCGAGATTTAGCTGTTTTTGCAGCGGATCAATCGACACCGCATCCCGCCCATCAAGCAATTCAATATCATGTGCGGCAAACCAATCGGGTCGCCGTAAAAGAAATTTGGCATCATCTTGACCGTCAGCCTGCAAAAAAGCCTTTGATAATGGCGGGCGTTCCAGCGGCGCACCAACCAGCCGGTCAATGATGTAAATTCGGCCAGCATAACCATTTGCCCGCAATTGTTCAGCGCAGGAAATCCCTGCATGACTGGCACCGACGATAATAATTTGATCCGTCATGGAAATCCTACCCGCAAATTCCAGAGTTAACGCAAAGACCACCGCGCCATTAAGGCAGGTAATTGATCAATCCTGCCAATAACATTCTCGTGATGAATATCTTTATGTGGACGGTTGTCAATGCTGTCGGCAATACAGATGAAACCACCAGCCTTTGCCGCAATGGCCGCACCATAATCAGCCATCGTATCCCCAACCATAATGCTTGCCGCTGGCGTCACACCGGCAATCTGGCAACAATGCAAAAACCCATGCGGCCCGGGTTTTGATCCAAAGCCGCTATCCGCACCAACCACCGTGCAAAATAAATCCAGAACGCCTATATCCTGCATGTTTCTTTTGGCGCTGCTTTCACTGTCATTGGTCAAAATCGCAAGCTGATAGCCATCCTTGTGAAGCTGGCGAAGCGGCGCTTCAACCTCGCCTTTTGGCACGGTTTGATTACGCCCATGCCGATCGACCAATATTTGCACATCCTGCTTATAGCGATCATCCTGATCAAGCTTGATCATATGGCTTGGTAGCATTTTTTGCCAACAGCTGCGAATATCGGCAAAAGAACCGGCGGCAAAAATACCGCGTGAGTCAATTTGGCCGGCAGCTTCATCAACGCCAATGGCCGCCAGCAATTCAACCCCACCAATATCTCCATCCCAATCATCAGGAATACGGCTTGCCGTATAATGCGCCAAAGCTCGCGCCACCGGCAGCCATGTCGCCTCCAGATCAAGGATCACTCCATCCTTATCAAACACGATTAACTCAGTCATCGATGTCCACAGCCCATAAACGGAACTCAATAAATGCGGCCCATAAAATGGGCGGAAAATCTCTTGCCGCCCAGAGTGACCGATTTTGGCGCCATGACCAAGCTGCTTTTGCAAAATAACGCCAATCATGCGCGCGCCACTGATTCACGCGCCACTCATTCATTGGCAACGACAAAGCTTCGCCCGCCAAGCCGCGCATAGGCGGCCATGATCTGCCCGTCATCAAACATTTGGCGAGCGAGACTAGCACCGGCGGCAAGCGCATGATCAATTTCATCGGTGCTTAAAGGACCAACATCAACCGTGACAAGCCGGTCTTTTAAATCACTATCCGGCACAAGGCTAACCGCAGGCTGACGTGTAATTGCCGGTGACGATATGGTGATCGCATTGGCAATCAAACTGGCGGCAACATCGGCAGCCGCCGCATTTTGCGCCAGCACGGTAACCGAATCTGCAATCCCAAGTGACAGGCTTCGCCCCCGCCAACCACTTGTCGCAACACCACCAATGCGATCATGGTCATGCAGCCTGATCCGGCCATGAAGGGGCATATGCCCGCCACTGCTGCCCGAAGCGGCCATCGCAAAATCGCTAAGATAGGTGTCGCGGTCATCGGCAATGCCGATATCAAAAAAGGCATCCTTGCCGAGATAGAGCGCAATATCACCGCCATTATTGACCGAAGCCCGATCGAGCTGATTGCCCATTGCCAGCAAAATTTCATCAGCAACGCTTCCCGCTACAGCAATCATTGGGGTGATGAAATCAGCCTTGTCATGGCGCAGCAAATGCGGGCTGATCGCCGCCGCCATGCGTTTGGCAACAGGGCCTTTCAGGCGGTTGATGGTGTTGGAGTCGGCGGGTAATCGCAGCATCGTCAATTCATCGACCAACCGATCAAGAAGGCCACAAAACGCATCGGCGGCGCAGGCATAGGCGGCGGCGACTTCGGCTTTGTCGCCTTCAGCGGTGATGATTAAATCAATCGGCCCATGTTGAAGATGTAATCGGTGATCAAGCCAATTTGCCATTGCCCCGCTTGGCATTCGAACCGGTTGCCCCACCACTGCAGGCAGATTCGCCGATAAAACAGGCGGGCGAGCGGTTGCGGCGGCTGACGAAAGCATGGCCTATCGCCTTATTGGCCAAGGATTTAGTGGCTTCTGGGCAAATCGCTTTTTGCCGGCAAGATCGTGATCATTTTGTGGCCCAACTTTGCCAGCCAGAACATCATCAATCGACATGATATGATCAACATGGCCGCCAAGAGCGATATAATCATCTTTGCGCATGGTAAATTCAATTGGCGCAACCAATGCTGGGGTTGGCACATAGCCAAACGCATTTTCGGGAAGGCTTGTCACATCAACCATCAGCGTGATGCCGCCGCCAGGCCAGATAAAGACCGGCGCCCCGCCACAAGTAACCCGCGTCAATGCATCTTTGACCGAACGTGTTAGCATCACCGGATTTTCGGTTACACCCGCACGAAGCGACCCGCCAGCCCCACCCATGAAACTGACCGAGGTTAATGCCGGTTCGCAATTTTCCTCAATCCGTTTGATTGACGGTTGCAACCGCGCCGGCATGGCGGTTTCAACAGGCTGTAAATCTTGATCAAGTTCGTAATAGGCAAATTGCTCGCCCGTCGTCGAGACCATCAATAAAGACTGCCCGGGCATGGCGACCTTCGGATCGAATGGCCCAAGAATGGCAAGCGGATCAGTCAGATTCGTGCCGCCCCATCCGGTGCCGGGCTCAGCCACCTGAAAATAACGGCCAGGCGTTGACCGGCGACCCAGAATTTTAATGCCGCTCGCAGGCCAGCCAATAACTTTTCCCGCCTGATGTTCAGACATCACACCGGTAATATGGTCATCGACAATAACCACCTCATCGACCAGATTATGCCATTGTGCGGCAAACATGCCAACTGTTGCCGAACCGCACCCAACCCGCATGCGCGCCTCGACAACGCCATTGATCACTGGCGCTTTCCCAGCTTGCAACACAAGGCTTGACCCATCATCAACCTGCATATTAACCGCGTCACCATTGCAAAGCGCCAATAGGGTGGCGCAGGTGACACGGCCTTCTTTTTTACCGCCGCCGGTTAGATGATGCACGCCGCCCAATGACAGCATCTGTGATCCATATTCACCCGTTGTGACATGGCCAACCGGTTCACCATCAACGCGCACAAGCGCGCGTTCAGGGCCAATATGCCTGTCAGTGTCGATTTTGACCTTGGCACCGCAATAGCTGAAAATCCCTTCAGACACGACCGTCACCATATCAACATCATCAACAATGCTGCTGACAATAAAGGGCGCTGGCTTGTAATCGGGATAGGTTGTGCCTGCCCCAACCGCAGTCACAAACGCATCTTGCGGGTTAATCAGATCACCATTCCACGCGTCACTGCCATCGAGAAATGGCACCAATTCGCCACCATCATCAACGCGGCGCTGCATCACCATCAAAGGGTCAAGCCGAATAAGCTGGCCGCCCTCATTCGCATAGCGATCACAAGCCCCCGATTTGCCATCGGCGATATAACACATCACCGGACAGGCATCGCAGCGGATTTTGTCTTCAACGCGTTTGTCACGACTAGTCTTTGCTGTCATGACGGCCTGCCTTGGGCAGCCTGCGCCGCCGCAATCGCCGCGCAAACCTTATCAGGTGTTGCTGGTAAATCATAAATCGCGGCACCCGTTGCATGGCGAATGGCGTTCAAGATTGCCGGTGCGGTTGGGATCAAAACATGCTCGCCAAGCCCCTTTGCCCCATAAGGCCCTTCTTGATCGGCAACTTCAACAATCACATGATCAAATTTCGGCACATCACCAATGGTCGGGATCAAATAATCATGCAGATTTTCAGTGCGGCCAGGTTGATAATCTTCCATCAAAGCCATGCCAATGCCCTGCGCAACACCGCCTTCAATCTGACCTTCAACAAGCAAGGGGTTAATCGCCCGCCCGACATCATGCGCTGTTGTGATCTTATCAAGCCGCACACGGCCAAGCGCCGCATCAACCGACAATTCAACGATCTGTGCGCCATAGCCAAATACCGCATAGGGAATACCTTGCCCCTTTTCATCAAGCGGGCTGGTTGGCGGATCATAGGTTTCTTCGGCCATAAACACATAGCCATAGTCATTGACCGGCATATCTGTCAGGGCAATGCGCAATGTACCGCCACCAGCATCAGCCAGCGTCAAGACCGCACCATCAAGCGCGATTGTGGCATTGGCATCAACATTCCCATGCCGAAGCACCATATCGCGCAAAGCCATGCCCGACAGCATTGCCGCCTTGCCCGAAACAAAGGTTTGACGTGAAGCAGATGTTTTCCCGCAATCAGGGGTCAAATCGGTATCACCGCCAAGAATATGTACATCGTGAACCGGAACGCCCAACGCATCTGCGGCGATCTGGGTAATCACCGTATTGGCACCTTGGCCAATATCCATTGCCCCCTGATGAAGAACAATTTTGCCATCGGCAGTGATGCCCATGCGCATTGTTGAAGGGTTTGGCAATGACGTATTGCCGCAACCATACCAACAACTTGCAATACCAACACCCCTGCGCCATAGGCTGTCATCACTGGTTGCGGTCTGGTTGAAACTGGCTGCAGATGCAACAGCGGCATGCCAGCTATCTTCAAGCGCGGCAAAACAATCATCAATACCAACACCGCTGTTGAAGACCTGACCGGTTACTGTTGGCACGCCATTTTTCAATGCGTTCAACCGCCGAAAAGCCAATCGATCCATACCCAGTTTTTCCGCAAGCAAATCAAAGGCGCATTCCTGTGCCACCGCTGATTGCGGTACACCAAACCCACGAAACGCTCCTGCTGGCGGTGCATTGGTATGAACCGCAACACTATTGGCGCGGTAATCTTTTGTTGCATAGGGGCCGCTAGCATGGATTGGCACACGGTTGGCAACGGTTGGCCCCCAGCTGGCATAAGCGCCAGTGTTAAAAATACCATCAAACACAAAACCGCTAATCCGACCGGTTTCATCACAGCCAACAGCAAGCCGGATATCGGATGGGTGCCGCTTGGTCGATGCCCGCATTGATTCGCCACGGCTATAGCAAATACGCGCTGGACGCCCTAACACCCATGCCGCAAGCGCAACATAGGGCTGAAAAGACACATCCAGCTTTGAACCAAAGCCGCCGCCACAAGCCGATGGCACAACCCGAATGGCCTCAAGCTCCATGCCCATGATCTCGGCAAGGCTTTCACGATCCATTTGCGCCGCCTGCGTACAGCCATGAATGACAATCCGGTTGCCCTCACGGGTGGCATAACCTGCCTCAGGCTCGATATAGGCATGTTCGATAAAGGGTGTTGTTGTATGAATCTCGACCTTATGCGCCGCCGCCGCAAGCGCCTGATCGGCGTCACCGGTTTCGACATAGCCACGAACAAGAATATTGCCATCACGATTTGCATGCATCTTGCGTGCGCCATCCGCCATCGCCGATGCAGGCGATAGCATCGTTTCATACGGGGTCCATGTGATCGGGAAATCGGCCTCGTCAAAATGCCTTATCACATCGGCATCACCAACAATCGCTGCCACTGCATCACCGCGGTATAGAGCTGTTGTTTCGGCAAAAACCGGCTGATCGGCAAAGGGCGGAATCACACCAAAGCAATTGCGGCCGGGAATATCGCTGGCATCAAGAACTGCCAAAATACCAGGATGGCTTGCCAGAAACCCTGCTTTGTCACCAATTGTAAAACTGCTGTAATGATGCGGGCTGCGGATCACACGCACCAACAGCGCATCCTGCGGCACCGCGTCATCACCATAGATCAGACTGCCATCAACTTTGGGCTGGCCATCTAGATGCCGAATGGGGCTGCCAACATTCTGCCCCGCCTGTGGTCGCGGCGATATTTTAGCATCGCCACCAACCGCCAGAACCGCATCAATTATTTTGCTATACCCAGTACAACGGCACAAGACCCCACCAAGCGCATCTTCAACATCATGCCGGTTTGGCGCGGGATTTTCAGCCAATAACGCCGATGCCGCGACCATCATGCCCGGAGTGCAAATACCGCATTGTGCTGCCCCATGCGCCAGAAAGCTATCTTGTAATTTGGCAATTGTGCCATCAGCATGCAGCCCTTCAATGCTGGTCACCGCGGCGCCATCAACCTGCGCAATTGCTGTTAGGCAACTGCAAATTGGGGCACCATCAAGAAGCACGCTACAAGCACCACAATCACCAGCGTTACAGCCAATCTTGGTGCCCGGCAAGCCCATTTCAGTGCGCAAAACATCACTCAAGCGGGTACTGGCTGGCAGCTGGCTGGTGACTGGCTTGCCATTCAGGGTAAAACAGGTCATGCCGCCACCCCTTTGGCAAAATTCAATTGTTGTTCACAAAGCAGGCGGCGTGTAATCTCGCATGATGCCTGCAGCCGATAAGCGGCCGTTGCCCGCACATCATCAATTGGCGAAAGACCGGTGAAAAGATCCGGCGTAACCCGCGCGCTGGCAGTTGCCAATGCTGTATCGCGCAATGCGTCCTCAAGCTGATCCATGCGTTTTGCAACTTCACTACACGCGCCAATCGACAAGGCCACATCACGAATGATTCCAGCATCATCAACCGCCAGCCGCAATGCAGCCATGCTGATCGAAATCACCAGATAGGATCGCGCCCCAAGCTTTAAAAAACCCGATTTTCCAGCTGTTGATGCCGCCGGAATCCGCAATGCGCTTACCATCTCGCCATCACCAAGCGCGGTTTTCCGATTGCCAAGAATAAACACCGATAACGGCAAATAGCGCAATCCAGACGCACCGGCAATTTCAATCTCGGCATCAAGCGTCAATAAGGGCGGCACGCCATCTGCGGCAGGCGAGGCATTGCATATATTGCCAATAATGGTGGCGCGGTTTTGGATTTGCACTGACCCGACTTCACGCGCAGCAGCCTTTAACCCGTCAAAGGCAGGTGGCACATCAGCATCAATCAGCGTTCTCCAGCTGACAGCCGCGCCAATCCGCCAATAGTCACCATCAAACGCGACCGTGCCAAGCGCGGCAATTCCCGAAATATCCAAGATTGCGCCAGTCAATGGCCGGTCCTGCAATCGGGGAAACACATCCGTGCCACCGGCAAGAATGGTTCTTGGCCCTTTGGCAAGCGTGGCAATGGCTGCCTCTAGACTATCGACCCGCACATAATCTGCGGCACCTGCGCTTACTTCACCTTGCATAAAACTCTCCGCGCCACAGCCTTGCTTTGCATTCTAGACCTAATCCAAAACCTTATTGCTAACGGCTTTGCGCTTCCATAAGATTTTGCATTGCGGCATTCACTTCACGGCTGTAAAGGCGTGCCATTTTACCCGTTGGCGGCAACGGCTCATCACAGAAAAATGACGGCAATTCATCATCTTCCTGATCAAAACCTGCGGCCTTGTTAAAGGCGGCTTCTAACCGCAATGTTTCAAAGCCAATACCGGTGATGAATTCAGGCGTTACATCGGCGTCAAAGGAATCATTGATCGCATCAGCAATCAGTTTGAGATTATCATCTGTGACCGACCGGCCAAATACGCATAGCCCAAAGGAATCGGCAACCGCGCTGTTGATTTGCATACGCAGGCTTTCGGCAACTAATTCATCAATGGTTTTGTCATCACATTTAAAGGATGGCGCATTGCCAACTGTATGATCAGCACCTTGTGCTGTTAGCATCATCGAAATGCCAGTCACTTCGATAATCCGCGGATCATAGGCACTGATGGCCTGTTGTTTGATCACCGGCACCCGCGCAACGTCAAACGCCTTGCCAACCCGCGCCGTTCCCGACGCATAAAGACGGCCACGCTCATTGCCAACGCGGATATCTTCAAGACAAGATTGCATAAAGCCAACATCACCAAATGCGCCAATGCCAGCCTCCATCAAAACACCAATGGTAGCACCAAGCTCGATACTATCAACGCCAAGATCATTTGCCGTTTCATTTAATCTTGCCACATCATCAGGATCATCAAGCCCGCAATTTGTGCCGAGCAAACCGATGGTTTCATATTCCAGCGGTGAAACCAGTTCGCGTCCCGTATCATCAACATAAACATTGCTGCATTTGATCAAACAGCCGGGCATGCAGGCATGTGATGTATCACCGCCGCGCCCACCATTTAATTCGCGGATAAAATCGCCGCCCATACGCAACGGCCCATCATCGGCGCTGGTCAATTGGCCGGATGAAAAATTACGAACCGGCAAAGCGCCAAGATGGTTGGTAAGATCAGCCACCATTGCGGTTCCAGTGGTTTTCAGGCTTTGCACCGCAACCGATTCATCAAGCTTTTTGCCATAATCCTTGATCGCACCCATCAATTTCTTGCGATCATTTACCGGCGGCATCCGATCCTTGTCGATGACCATCGCCTTGACCTTTTTAGCACCCATAACCGCGCCAACACCGCCGCGTGCCGCCAAACGTGACGGCCGGTTATCCGTGTCTGAAAATGCTACACCAGCCATCAAACCAAGATATTCACCAACCGGCCCACAAATCGCCAGCGAGGTTTTATGGCCATAGGTTTCATGCAGCTTTTTGGCACAATCGAAATTGCCAAGTCCAAGATAAGACGTCGCATCATCAAAGCTAATCTCGCCATCTTTGGTAATGCGAATAATCACCCAATCATCACTGGCACCGTGAAGGGTAATGCCCGAAATCAGCAATTGACCCATCGCAAAACCAAATGTGCCACCGCTATTCGCCTCTTTAATGCCGCCCGTCAACGGGCTTTTACAGCCAACGCTTAGCCGGTTTGCATTGGAAAAATTCGTTCCCGCAAAAGGCCCAGCCGAAAAAATCAGCGGATTTTCTGGCGACATCGGGTCGATTGTGGCAATGTTCTGGTCAAGCAGCATCCGCGCAATCAGATAACGTCCAGATTCGGCAATTTCGCGACCGGACAAATCACGGCTGGCGGTTGTTTTGCTGCCAAGGTCGATGGTGATATATTTGCGCATAATGTATCCTGTTTGGCAGTGATTGAGCCTCAAGTGATGGGGCCTTAATTTATATTAGATTACCAGTGTTAATTCATTTGTATACTAACAATAATGTATCTTGTAAACAACCAGCAGCGCCAATGCTTTGCAAACTAATGTCGCATTGGCAATCACGTCAAAGCCAAATGATGGGCGTTTCGCCAGTTTCGGATAGATAGATGGTCATTTGGCAAATGCCGATCCAGCAATGGCCTATTCAATAATTTCGGGCAAATGCGCCGCTGGCGGTGTATTGCGGCTGCGGTTGGTCCGCACAATCCCATCAATAATTGTCATGCCAACCCCGGGCAAATTGCCTTGATGAATGCTTTCCAGCATATTGCGGCCGGGCGCGTGCTGGGCAGTATCCATCAGCACAAAATCGGCACTGCGGCCAATTTTAATGATACCGCAATCAAGGTCACGCATGCGCGCCGTATTGCCTGTGGCAAAACAAAAGGCAATTTCTGGCGGAATATCACCAAGGCTGGACAGCATAGCAATCATCCGCAAAATACCGAGCGGCTGCACCCCTGATCCAGCTGGTGAGTCAGTGCCAAGGATAACTCGTTCGGCCTGTTTGATCTCAAAGGCGGTTCGCATCGCCAGCAAACCAGCGCGTTCATTGCCATTATGCACAATCTCAATACCGCGATTACAGCTTTCGCAAAGGCAGGTAATTTGGTCATCAGGAAGCGCGGTATGGCCGCCATTGATATGACCAATAATATCAGCATCAGCTTCGAGAACCACATCCTTGTCAATCAGCCCTGACCCCGGAATTGACGGCCCGCCGGTATGGATCGTTGATTGAATGCCATATTTGCGAGCCCATTTAACCATCTGCGCGGCAGTTTCGCCAGCCTTGACCGAACCAAGGCCAACCTCACCAAGCAGCTTGACGCCGGCATCCGCAAGCTCTTTGAAATCAGATTCGACCATACCTTCTTCAATGACCGGCGCACCTGCCAGCATTTTCACGCCTGATGGCCGGAAATTTTCATACCAACGCTGCGAGGCAATCGCCATCGCCTTTAACCCAACAATATCTTTTGGCCGTCCGGGGGCGTGAACCTCACCTGCCGAAATCATCGTTGTCACCCCGCCATGAAGGCAGGAATCAATCCAGTTAAACTGTTGTTGGCGCGGTGTATAATCGCCAATTACCGGATGAACATGGCTGTCGATCAAACCGGGGGTCAATGTCACACCATGCGCATGGACCTTTACCGTCGCATTATCCAGATCCATATCCTTGGCATAGCCGATATCGGTAATCCGGCCATCGACCGACACAACGCAATCACCATCAAGGATTGGCGCTTCAAGCTTGCCTGACAGAATCTGGCCGATATTGGTAATCACAAGTTTTTCTGACGCCATGATATTATCCCTCCTATCTTTTTCGCGATCATTTGCCGGCGCCGGCAGCATGAAAACATCATCTATTAGTCAGCAATCATACGGCACCGGTCAAGATAGATATTGTAGCCGCTCTTACGCCTATAACTTATCAAGCAGGGTAAGCAGTCGCGCCAGCTCACGCTTGGTCAAATTTTTGGTTGTTTCCTGGGTTATAATCCGCGCCTGATCGATTGCCGCTTGAATTTTTGTTTGGCCCTCAGGGGTAAGCGAGATTTGCAACCGCCGCAGGTCAGCACCATCTTGACGTGTTTGCACCAGACCCCGATCAATCAAGCGCGAAATCACGCCCTTTGTCGTCGCTGCATCCATGGCGACAAGGCGGCCAAGCTGGTTTTGCGATACCTCCCCAACTTCACGAAGCCGCACCAGAATGGAAAATTGAGTTGGCGTCATATCAGGAAGATGCCGCGAGAAAATCTCAAGATGACGCTGGCTGGCAAGCCGCAGCTTATAGCCGACCTGAACTTCAAGCTGATAGTCATTGGCCGTTTCATGAACAGCAGAATGGCTGGGATCAAAAACATTCATAACAAAGGCAAATCCGGATTAGGTAAAAATGAAATGCAAATTCAAGCAGTGTCTTTAGGTGTAACATTGCCAAGACAAAAAGGCCAGATTTCAAAATAATGTCGTTATTTCAATTGCTAGCCATCATCGCCCAGAGCCATCAAGCGGATTCTCGCAACGGATATATCGTTTGACAGCAAACAAAATATATTTTTTGATCAAAGATCGTGAAATCATCATTTACAGTCAGCAGCATCCGGCGGCGAAGGCATAGGGGAACAGATCATGGGATTGGCAAAAATTCGGAAAATCGTCACAATTGTCGAGGATTCGCATGAAGAGGCAGGCCAGATCATTTCGCCGCCAACGCGCCGCGCCGCTGCCATTGCGGTGATCGAAAATCCTTTTGCCGGCACCTATCAAGATAATCTCGAGATGCTTATGGCAATTGGCGAAGAGCTTGGCGGCCTTCTTGGTGAGCGCTGCGTTGCCGCGCTTGGCATCACCCCGCAACAGGCGCAAAGCTATGGCAAGGCCGCGCTTGTAGGGGAAAATGGCGAGCTGGAACATGCCGCAGCAATTTTGCATCCCCGCCTTGGTAAACCGCTTCGTGCCGCTGTTGAAAAAGGTGCTGCCCTTGTCCCCTCAAACAAGAAACGCGGCGGCATGGGTCATCCCATTGACGTGCCGCTTGGTCATAAGGACGCCGCCTATGTCCGATCACATTTTGATGGAATGGAAGTCAGCGTCAATGACGCCCCGCGCGCCAATGAAATTTTAGTTGCTATCGCTGTTGCCGATTCAGGGCGACCCTTGCCGCGTGTTGGCGGCCTGACGCATGATGAGGCTGAAGGCAAGGACGGACTGCGCTAATCAGGCATCAGCCATGCATGGCATCAGCATCTATTTACCATTGGCAAGCTGGGTAATCACCAAGCCGCCAAGAAGCATGCTTGCACCGCCAAGCTGCAGCAGATTTACCGGCCGGATTGGCGCGCCAAACAGACCAAAATGATCAATCAGCAGCGAAAAGATAATCTGCCCCGATACCGCCATGACAATGAAATTGGCAACGCCTATTTTTCCGGCTAAAACCGTTGCGCTGATCACATAGAAAACGACGACAAAACCGGCCAGATATTCAACCGGTTGCAACTGTCTGAAATCACCAATATTAGGAAGGCCTCGCCCCGCCAGAGCCGCCACTGTTAACGCCAAAAGAATGGCCACACCGAATAGCAGAACACTGGCATGAAGCGGCTCGCCAAGGGCGCGCCCGACACGGCCATTCAAAATACCGACAACCGGAATGAATGAACCGGCAAGAAGCGCCCAGATCAAATATTTTATATTAATCACCTCAGCATCTCCTTAAATGATCATGTCGATGCGGTGTTGCGCCCCCTTTGCAATTAGGGATGCGGGCCCCAAGGCGCAGCATTCAACAGCTGGTTTTGCTGGCTTAGCAATAAAGGGCGAAGATCACCGGCAAAATCCATAAAATCATCATTGGCAAAAAGGCTGTTCCAATGATTGCGACGATCGGCATCATCGTCAAATTTCCACAGATGCACGATCTGATGAAGCGGGCCGGTATCTGAAATGAAATAACCAACTAGCTTTTTGTCAAAGCCGCCCTTTTGCAAAGCTGGCCAGCCTTTTTTACTATAGGCCTCGACAGCGTCTTTCATTTTCCCAACAGTGACCTGATAGGTTCGTAATTCATAAATAGCCATGATCAATCCCTCGTTTCAAAAATAAATCTAAACACCAAGTCAAGAACCGAGCGCGCCACGCCTAATTTTGCAGGCCTGCGGCAACCAGCGCTTGTTTCAGCTTGGCAATTTCATCTGCCTCAAGCTTTTGCAAAGGCGGCCTGACAATCGCCTTATCCAACCGCCCCAAAAGCACAAGACATTCCTTCATCCGGTTATGCATATCCAAAAACGGCGCGCGGTAAAAAGCCTGTGCCAGCGGGTAAATCCGATCATTGACCGCCCGCGCCATTGCCAGATCATCGCGCTGCATCGCGTTGAATAGCTCAACCTGCAAATCGGCGATCACACTTCCCGCGCCCGACAGCAAACCAGCAGGCTTCATTGATAATGAGGCCATTAACCATGATGAATGCGTTGACAACACGTTCACCTTGCGCGGCAGTGATTGAAAGGTCTTTATGTGGCGCTCATGCAGCATCGGATCATTGCACCAATCCTTGATCGCAACTACGCTTGGCACTTCGGCAAAAATCTGCAGCATCGTTTCAAACGGATAGCTAAGGCCAGTGCTTGCCGGATATTGAAACAGAATCAGCGGCAGATCGGTTGCATCGGCGATCATTTTAAAATGGGCAATTGCCATATCGGGGCGAAGCTGGCCGCCCATGCTCATGCTGTTTGGCGGAAATACCAACAATGCCGCCGCGCCCTCGCGCGCGGCCATTTTTGCTACCGCAACAGCCGCATGGCTGCCATCGGCATAAACCCCATTTACCAGCGGCAGCGCATCCCCAACCTCATCAAGTGATTCGGCCAAAAGCTGTTGTTGTTCGGCAAAGCTGAACGCATGAATTTCCGACGCATGGCCATTGACCGTGATCGCACTAAGGCCCGCAACATCAGCAACATCACGCAAATGTTTTCGCGATGCTGCAATGTCAATTTCAAAATCTGTCTCAAAGGCTACCAATGTTGCTGGTATGACGCCTTCAGCCTTAAATTCCATTTAAATATTCACCTGATTAAGCGGTGACGATCGAACCTCGTTCGATAACGTAGGTTCTATCAATAACATCAGCGACATGTGCATCGTTGGACTCAGCAATAATAATCGAAACGCCTTCTTTTTTTAGCGATGCAAGAATTTCACCCATGCGCAGTGCTAGCACAGGAGCAATACCTTCGGTTGGTTCATCAAGTAACAAAAGCCTTTGGCCGACCATTAGAGCACGCGCTAGCGCGACAAGCTTCTGCTGCCCTCCCGATAACGATGTGGCCGCCATCGATCTAAATACCTTACACTCTGGAATAATTTTATAAATCCATGCTAAGCGGTCTTCATGTCCCTGAATATTTGTTGACCAAACCGGTACTAAAATATTTTCTTCCGCTGTCATTTCTGGAACAAGACGACGGTCCTCAGGCATATATCCAATACCCATGTGAGCACGACGATACCCAGGCAAAGATTCAATGCCATCCCCTTCAAAAATCAATTTGCCCCCACGAATGGGCAGAAGGCCCATCAAAGAGCGAAGAAATGTCGTCTTGCCAGCGCCGTTACGACCAATCAAACCAACGATTTCACCAGCCTTAATTTCCAGGCCAATATCCCGCAATATTGGTGTCCCATTGATATCGACGTCAAGAGTGTTCACAACTAACATAATTAAATCTGCCTCTCGCCCTAATGCCGCTTACCAATAACAAATTCCTGAACCTTAGAGTCAGCCAGCGCTTTCTTCGGAGACATGTCAGCAATAATTTCTCCCTGGTAAAAAGCCAAAACTCGGCTCACATAACGCTCCACAATTTCCATATCATGTTCCACAAATAAAACTGTGACGTTATCTTCTTTTAAGGCTCCCATTACCACATCCATAAAGTCAAATTTCTCCTCAACAGAGATTCCACTTGTTGGCTCATCCAGAAGAAGAATTCTTGGCTCACTGACTACAGCCATTGCAATATCAAGGAGCTTTCGGACGCCCTGCGATAAAACATTGACTGTCATGTCTTTGTAATTTTCTAACTGATAGCGCTTTAAAACTGCATCTCTCTGCAAAGTTAATTCTGGAGTTTCCATTTCACTAAGGGCTCTCACACCCCGGTTAGTCGCAATTGCAAGAGCAATCGTTAGGTTCTCCGCTACAGTCATTGTGTGAAACACTTGCGAAACTTGAAATGAGCGAGAAATACCAGCATGGGTAACCTCGCGAGGCCCCTTACCGACAAGCTCTATTCCATCAAAAACGATGCTCCCGCTAGTAGGCTTAAGATAACCCGTAACCATATTTACGAAACAGGTTTTCCCAGCTCCATTTGCGCCAATAATGCCAACAATTTCACCTCTATTAACATCAACATTAATATCCTTAGCTGCTACGACAGCCCCAAAGGTTTTGAGCAAATCACGAACTTCTAAGATGGGTTTGGACTGCTTCATGATTTATTCCTTCCAAACTTCACAATCAGGCTCCAGATTCCCCCAGGCAAGAAGAAGATAATGGTCAAGAAGGTTCCTCCAACAATTAACTGCCAAAGGTGGGGAGCTAGTTCAAATGCGTATGTTCTCAGCACCTCAAACACTAACGACCCTATGAACGGTGCGATTACATTGCCCGGCCCTGACAATATCGTAATGAAAACTAACTCACCCGACACGGTCCAGTTAATCATTGAGTCCGGATCTACTTGGCCCAATGACATTGCCATCAACGCACCGGCACCGCCGGCCAATATTGCCGACATAGTGTACTTCAGATGGATCGCGTGCGCGACCGAGAAGCCAAGGTATTCGACTCTAATCTCATTATCCCTAATCGGGGTTGTTAGGCGCCCAACTGTTGTTTTGAGATAAAAGTTTACCAATAAAGCACTTACCATCGCGATTACAGTTATCACCACAAAAAGCGGGTATTTTGTTTCTGGTGCAACCCCAAAAATAGTTGGCAACGAAATAGCAAAGCCGTCAGTTGAACCAAGGGATTCTGTTTTTACAATAATTCCATAAAGAACCATGGAGATGGCCGTATTCAGCATCGCAAAGAAAATGTCACGATAGTTTCTCATTATGAAACCAACAAAAAATCCTGCTACCCCTGCCAAGCAAGCCCCACCAAACAACCTTAAAAACACATCAGTCACACCTAACTGAATGTCCAGAATTGCGACTGTATATGCACCAAGACCAAAGTAAAAGGCATGACCGAACGAAACTAAACCAGTTCGCCACAAAACCAACAACCCAAGAATAGCTAGAGCTCGAGAGAAGCCGAACATCAACTGATTGACAATCCAATTTGGAGCGAAAAATCCAAACGCAATAATTAGTATGCCACCAATGAATACGACTTTTGAAGTGTTGTCTCTAAGCATGTCAAATCTTCCTCGGTTTTGCAGGAGCAAAGAGGCCTTCGGGCCGGAAAACCAGGACTACGGCCATAACAGCAAATACAACAAAAAGTTCCACTTGCGGCAGCTCATGCACAGCCAAGGCTCTGAGAAGCCCAATTATCAACGACCCAATTGCCGCGCCCATAATTGAACCCATACCTCCAACGACAACGACCGCAAAAGACAAGACAATTACCTCAGTACCAAGACCCGGAGCAACAGATATAGTAGGTGCAATGTAAGCCCCTCCAAGTCCACCGAGGATAGCACCGCCAATAAATGTCAAAGTATAGACAAGAGGAACATTGATACCCATGGCGATCCCCATCTCTCGGTCGAAGATGACGGCTTTAAGGATCGTCCCCCATTTAGTTTTATTTAACAAGAACCAACATCCAATAGCCACCATAGCGGCAACACCAATAAGCGTTAGCCCATAAACGTCCCTAACAATGCCGCCCATTTCCACCGAATCAAGGAGTGCCATTGGCTGATATGCAAAATAAGGATCGGTTCCAAACGCTATCAAAATCACATCTTCCAATACAAGGAACAAGCCGAATGTCGCTAACACAATCAAGACTTCATCTCGATGGTACATATGCTTCAGTATGACTTGCTCGATAAGGAAACCAAGCACTAAGCCAACTACTATTGCCGAGGCCAAGATAACCAAAAAACCCCACCCGTCAGGCATTCCCATTTCAGAAAATTTACCTATAAAAAAAGCCGACGTGTAAGCTCCCCACGCATAGAAACTTCCATGACAAACATTCAATATTTTCATCACACCGAAGATGATCGTCAGACCAGCAGAGACAATGAATAAATAGGAAGAGAACTGAAGCCCATCCAATAAAATGGTCAGGAAGGTTTCCATATTACCGGCCCCCAATAAATTATTTATGAAGTTAAAAAATCAAAAATCGCCAGAAGTGTTTTCCACTATCTGGCGATTTTATTTATTGGCGCTTTAGCACTTTGCGCCTTTCATGCCACCATTGATCCAGTCAACGCTGTCAATGCCGTCAGGCGGCAAAACACATGATGCAGGGTAAAACTTGACGTCAGTAACCACATTTTCCCCCTCATCTGAATCGTATTTAGTAATGCCGTAACCGTTCTCTGTGGCAGCTTGATGACCACCACCCAACTTCATCTCAATAGTTGTTGAGAATGACTCGAATGTAATACCACGCAATGCGTCTGCAAGCTGTTCATTGGACGCATCACTACCGGCTTTGTCATAAGCTATCTTTGCAGCAAGGATTGCCTGACCGTATTGGTAGGCCGGTCCAGATGGGTAAATACCATAAATATTCTTGTAGGTATTAACAAACCACTGATTTAGAACTGACTTGCGATCTTTAACCAAAATGCCATACGGACCACGCGCACCCAACACCAGCCCATCAGGTAACTTTTTACCCAAACGATAAGCAGCTGTACCACCAACGGTCATTACACCAATTTTTTTCTTGAATAGACCGCGGGCTGCACCCTGGAAAATAAAGGCCTCAAGATCACCACCCCAAAAACTTGTGTGAATAAGGTCAGCTTTGTCGAGTGACATTGCCGAGATTTCTGAACCATACTGACCAGCAAAAATCTTTGGAAATTGAGTTTTTTCGGATGCCTTTGAATTTGGCATTATCTGCTTGAGCGTGAGGTCAAAATCCCGCCATGAGTCCTGCCCCCAAGCATAATTTTGGTTAATTCCAGTATAACCCTTCATGTCGGGGAATTTTTCTTTAACATACATCGCGGCCGCAACATTATCCGAAGTCGCATGGCCCATCGTTCTAAATACATACTTCCTTGGAGCTTCTTCAAAAATACGTGGAGTCCCACAAGTAGCAAAAATTGTAAATTGCTTGAGCTCTTCAGCAATTGGAGCCAGCGCTTGGCAATTTCCAGAAGAAATATAGCCAACAATTGCGTCAACATTACGTTTTTCGACGAGGTTACGATATTCCGCAACCTGTTTTGTAGCACCACCACCTTCATCAAGCTCAATGAGAGTTGCCGATGCACCACCAAAACCTTTCGTATTATATGGCGCTGGAAGTGTTCCCTTATTAATAGCATCGGCAACCATCTTAGCACCGTTCATCGCCGGAATACCAAATGGGCCCGCAGCGCCACCTGTCAAAAATGATGGCACCGCAATTGTGATTGAATCTTTTGCTTGCGCGATTCCGCTTGTAAAGACTAAAGCCGAGGCAGCCACCATGCCCAAGGCGTGCGTCATAAATCTTTTTTTCATGTTAATCCTCCCGATCGTCGTAATTTTGTTTTTCAGCGTTGCTGCTAATAAAGACGGACATCATTAAGAAACAATGAATGGACTTTGGTCAAGCGTTGACTGAGAACCACTTAATTTATTTTTGTCATTTTTGACCATTTAGCGCGACTTATATGATTGCCAGTCCTGTCTTCAGCACTTGCATGAAACTGGGTCATTTTTCGATAAATCACTCATTTCTAGAAATTATTTGGTGCCAGCCAGCGTCCAATTTAACATGTGATTTCTGAGATGATTTCCTACCCTGGTGCATAATTTGTAATATCAATATTGTCAGAAGAATGGATATGATTAGGATAATATAATCAAAGCAACCTGCCTGTTCTTGATGATCTTAACAACTTGATGCCAATGAAATTGGCGGTTTCAAAAAAGGTTTTGAAGATAGTGAACCACCAAAACGCAATATCCAATATTGATTCGATTGTTGATGATTGGCTTTGCCGCTTCAACGCCGCCCTGCATCAAACATCATCATCTACTAGTGAGGCACCGGCGGGTTTTGCTGATCTATTTCACGACAACAGCTTTTGGCGCGATGCGCTTGCGCTCAGCTGGCAGCTTCAAACCGTTACTGGCGCAACAGACATTCTAAACAGCCTTCCCGCGGCGGCGGCCAAAGCCGGAATTAGCGCGATCACGCTTGATCCCCAAGCCACCGCACCACGCCTTGTGAACCGTGCTGGTAATGATGCGATCGAAGCCTTTTTCACCTTTACCACCGATGCCGCGCATTGCCGTGGTATTTTACGGCTAAATGCAGATGACAGCTATCCTGACCATTATCGGGCATGGACATTTTTTACCGCAATCGATGCATTGATTGGCTTTGAGGAGAAAACCGACCGTAACCGGCCAACTGGGCAATCCTATTCGCGTGATTTTCGCGGGCCAAACTGGCTGGATAAACGCGTTGCTGCTGCCACCTACGAAAATCATGATCCGGCCGTTCTGGTTGTTGGTGGCGGGCAGGCTGGCTTGGCGATTGCCGCACGGTTAATCCAGCTTGGCATCGACACATTGATTGTCGATAAAAACAACCGCATCGGCGATAATTGGCGCAATCGCTATCATGCGCTAACTTTGCATAATCAGCTTCATGTCAATCATCTTCCCTATATGCCTTTTCCGCCAACATGGCCGACCTATATTCCAAAGGATATGCTGGCCTTATGGTTTGAATCCTATGCCGCCGTGATGGAGCTGAATTTCTGGACGCAATGCGAAGTGACAAAGGCCAGTTATGATGACAATGCTGGACGCTGGCAGGTTGCATTACGCACTGCTGATGGCGGTATACGTCATATGTCACCGCGCCATGTGATTATGGCCACCGGCGTAAGCGGCATTCCCAATCTTCCCAAAATTGACTCACTTTCAGCCTTTCAAGGGCCTGCCGTTCATTCCAGCCAATATCATGATGGCGAAGATTGGTCAGGAAAAAATGCCATCGTTCTTGGCTGCGGCAATAGCGGCCATGATATCTCACAAGACCTGTATTCAAGCGGTGCTAAAGTCACGATGATCCAGCGCAGCCCCAGCCTTGTTGTGAATATCGAACCTAGCGCCCAATTCCCCTACAAGCTGTATGACGAAGATCGCGGCACGGATGAATGTGATTTCATCACCACCTCAATGCCAACCCCGCTTGTCAAACAGGCACATCGCCATTTCACCAAAACCGCGCGCAAAACCGATAAGGCGCTTCTTGATGGATTGAAAAATGTTGGGTTCAAGTTGGATTTTGGTGATGATGATACTGGCTGGCAGTTTAAATATCTTACCCGTGGTGGCGGTTATTATTTCAATGTTGGCTGTTCTGACCTTCTTGCCGAGGGCAAAATTGATCTTGTTCAATTCGACCAGATTGACCAATTCGCCGATCACGGCATGGTGATGAAAGATGGCCGTAAAATTGACGCTGATATTATCATTATGGCGACCGGATATAAACCGCAGGAATATCTCGTCAGTAAATTATTCGGCGATACGATTGCTGCACGAATTGGCCCTATCTGGGGCTTTGGTGATGGCATGGAACTGCGCAACATGTATTGTCAGACCGGACAGCCCGGCCTATGGTTTATCGCTGGCAGCTTTGCCCAATGCCGGATCTATTCGAAATATCTAGCCCTGCAAATCAAGGCGCTGGAAGAAGGCATCATCCAGGCCCAACAGCCCTAACCTGCCCATTTTTTACCTTTAGTAAAACGAGACATGACATGAAATTCGCAACGATCAACGGTATCTCCATTCATTATCAATTTGATGATGCTGGCGCTGCCAAGCCGCTTATTGTTTTTTCCAACTCACTTGCCACTGATTTTCGCATTTGGCAGGATTGTGTTGACGATTTATCGGCTGATTATTCCATTCTTCGCTATGACAAACGTGGCCATGGCCTATCCGGCATGGGAACACCACCCTATCAGATCGATGATCATGTGAATGACCTTGTTGCCTTGATAGATCATCTTGGCCTATCGGGCGCGGTTGTCGTTGGCTTATCGGTTGGCGGCTTGATTGCCCAAGGCCTTTATCACGCCCGCCCCGATCTTGCCAAAGCCCTAATCCTTTGCGACACGGCTGCCAAAATTGGCAATGCCGACATGTGGAACGACCGCATCGCCATTGCGCGTGATGGTGGCTTGGCCGCGCTTGTTGATGCCAATATGCAGCGCTGGTTCTCGCCAGCCTTTCACGCCGATCACGCAACCGAACTGCATGGATATCGGGCCATGTTCACCCGCACGCCACTTGACGGCTATATCGGCACCGGTATGGCCATTCGTGATGCTGATTTCCGTGATCAAGCGCCTAATATTGCTGTGCCAACGGTTTGCGTTGTTGGTGATCAAGATGGTGCCACCCCACCAGATCTGGTGCGCGGTACCGCCGATATGATCCCGGGTGCAAAATTTGAACTGGTGAAAGATGCAGGCCATATCCCCTGCGCCGAACAGCCAGCCGCCATCATCAAGATCATTCGGGATGTTATGGCTGGTCTCTAGCCGCGATCGTTATCAATCCCATCAAAACCGATCATCGGGCAGGCATATTTTGCCTGCCTTTTTATGGTCATTGATCGGGCTTTGTTTGCCAATTTGATCTGGTGTTAGGCTGGCTTGGGACGGCGTGGCTGCGCGGCGATCACGGCGGCAATTGCTGGCCGAGCGCGAATTTCATCAAGCAGAGCGTTTAATCGCGGGCGGTTTTCACGCATTGCCGTTTTATCAAGATCCCAGCGGCTCAGCATGTACAGATAGAAATCGGCAGCGGTAAGGGTTTGCCCGCATATATAAGGGTCAAGGCTGGCTTCAAGATGATCGAAAATAACCCGATGTTCATCACGCGCCTTTTGCCGGATCGTTTCAGCCGCCGCCGCATCGCCATAATAGCTGGTATGATGCTGGCGATGATAGGCCGGATAAACCGATGTCGCCAAAAGCGCTAGATATTGATGATAGCGGTCATTTTGTGGCGTGCCTTGGGGCGGTGCCAGATCGCCAAACCGGCTGGTGATATGGTGAATGATCGCCAGCGTTTCAAAAACCTGCGTTCCATCAGGACAAATCAAAACAGGAATTCGGCCAAGCGGATTTGCCGCAAAAAAATTGGGGCTTTTCACCTCGGCTCGATCGGGAAAGGAAATTTCATAATAAATACTGGCCTCGCGAAATAAAAATTCGGCAATCAATGACCCTGCACCTGCCCTGCCGATGATGTGATAATTTCCCATTTTTCAGCCATCACTCTATTTACGCAATCACGCTTGACGGTCACAGGTCTCAGCCAGCTTGTCAAAATAACAATTTGATAAAGATACCAAGCTTAGAGAGATATCCACCTTGTCTGACATCCTATCTCTGGCTAGTCTAGGGCTATTCTCACCCCACATTGCTAATATAGGCAAGTCACATGTTTAATTCCGCTGTTGCCACTTTGAACGCGCCACCTGTTTCAATCGTGTTAAACTGGAAATCATCTTATGATGGTGCTAACGGGGCTTTGATTGATATGAGTCAGGCGGTTCCCGGCTATTCTGCACATCCCGATATTTTAGCGGCATTGGCCAAGGGGGCACCTGATCCCGCATTGGCACGCTATGGGCCGGTTGAGGGTGATCCCGAATTTCGTAGTGCCTATGCTGATCATGTGAGCCAGCTTTACAATGCCAAAATTGATCGCAATGAAGTGCAAATCACCTCAGGCTGTAATCAGGCCTTTGTCGCAACTGTGCTGGCGCTCGCGGGGCATGGCGACCGTATATTGATGATGCGCCCCTGCTATTTCAACCATGAGTCAACACTTGGCATGCTTGGTGTTGGCATTGATTATGTTGATTGCGATGATAATGGCGGCCTACTTCCCAATTGCGCTTCGATTGATGCTGCTATTGGACCACAAACACGCGCGATTGCGCTGGTCAGCCCCAATAATCCGGCAGGCAGTATCTATCCGGCACCACTTCTTGCTGATATTCTGGCCTTATGTCAAAAGCGGGGAATTTGGCTTATTCTTGACGAAACCTATCGCGACTTCATGCCGCTTGATATGGATGTACCGCATCATCTTTTCGCGCAGGATGATTGGCAATCATCGCTGATCCAGCTTTACAGCTTTTCGAAATCCTATTGTCTTCCCGGGCATCGGCTTGGTGCCATCATTGCTGGCCACGACGTGGTCGCCCAGTTGGCAAAAGTTATTGATAATATCCAGATTTGTGCCCCGCGTGTGGCACAGCATGCCTTAACGCCAATGTTGGCATCCATGACAAGCTGGCGACAGGAAAACCGGGAAAGAATCGCGGCACGCGCCACCGTATTTCGAACCGCAATGGATGATTTACCCGGTTGGGATCTGCTAAGCAGCGGTGCCTATTTTGGCTATGTTCGTCACCCTTTTACAGGTGTTAGCTCACGCCAGCTTGCCGAAACCATGGCACGCAAAGCGGGCGTTCTTGTTATTCCGGGTGCTTTTTTTGGGGCTGGACAGGATGGCGCTCTTCGCTTTGCCTTTGCAAATGCAGGCCGCGATGTGATTGTCAAGCTTGCTGACCGCCTATCATCTTTGACGCTTTAGGTCATTTTAACAAAGCATAAACGCGACAATCTGCTGATTGACATCATCAAGCCATGCGGCACGATCAAACCCTGCCGGATCAAGCGCGACAGGGATCGTCTCCTCGCGCGTCACACGATCGACAAAAGGCGCGATAAAGGCGAAATGATGCCCATCTTCCAATTCAACATGATCAATATCGCCAACATGATCTAAATTTTACCCCCTTGCCGTGATTAGTCGAGCCATTATCGGCCGAGCTATGATCAATCAGACAAGCGGCAAGTCTATAGTTTTCACAGGATTAACCTTTTGCGGCAAAGCCAGAAAGCTGGCGGGCAAGCGGTGCCATTTGCGTTTTTTCGATGCGCTCCAATGGCAATTCACCATTGGCCAGTAGGATATCCTGTTTCAGCCCCATCAGATGCGGGTACCATTCACGTTGAAGCGGCGATTTCCAACGCCATAGCAAAATATCCAGCGCCGCTAATGCGGTTTTCGCCGATGGCATTGCAAATTCGGCGGCAAAGCCATAAGGCGTATCAAAATAAGCGGCAATGTCAAAAAACACATCCGGCACCGCTGCTTTTTGCATCAATTCGCGCCAATATATTTTGCCAGCCTCACTGCCGCGCCCAGCCTGATTGCGCGCGCCTGCCATCAGCTCTAAAAGCAGCAAATCCGTCTCGATCATGCCTGTTGGGTTCAGCATTATATGCGGCATGTCGGTACTGCGCCACGGCCCAAGAAATAGCCGCCGCGGACAATAATCATTGGCGTAAAAATTATCCCAGATGATGATTGATGCCGGATCAAGATGCCCACCAGCATCACCAAAAGGGCGCGGCGCAACAATATCATCACCGCAATAGACCACCTGATGCTGTGGGTCGAGATGGCTGGTAAATTGTTCAAGATAGGTCAAGGATTGCATATCATCTGGCGTGATCAGACTATCGGCATAGATACGCGGCACAATGATGATCGGGGCGTCAATGGCCAGCCCAAGCCGGTTGGCAAGCGCCGCATGCGCCCTGCCTTCATTTGTAAAACTGCCTGATCGCGCCGCAAAATCGGCGGCGATATCATCCATCAATAGCGCAATCATGCTGGCACCATTTGCCAAAAACTGACGCGTCTTTGCCACCAAAATGGTGAAATCATGTTTCTGATCCATCGACGCATCCAGACTGGCAAAATCAAAATCCAGCCCGGGTGCAATTCCGGCAATCAGGTGAATATTCTTGGTCGCGGCAGTGGCGGCAAATTGGGTAAATTCAGCTTGCCACGCCTTGTCATAGGGCTGTCGCCAAAATTGCCGATGACACGCATCTTCTTTTGGGGCGTAAAAATAGCTTGTCATTCCCGCTGCGGCAACGCCGCCAACAAGCCGGTTGCGATCACGCCAATCGAAAAGCCTGCCATAATAGCCTTCGATATAGCCGGTGAAATTCAGCGTCATTATGCCCTGTCCCTTGCCCGTTTGCCGTGCATCATAAGATTGTTATTTGTTACCGGCTTTGCATTCGCTATCATGGCAACATTAAAGCCTATTTCGAGGCGAAAGCAAAAGCTTTGCGATATCTATCTAGCCATCGCAGGCGATCAAGACGGAGCCAGCAAATGAATATTGTGGCCATTGGCGCACATCCCGATGATCTGGAAATCTTTGCCTATGGCTTTTTGGCAGCCGCATCATCGCGCGGCGATAATCTGATCCTTGGCGTTGCCACTGATGGCGCGGCTGGCGGTGTTAATAAAGGCGCCGAATTAGCAAGGCAACGTGCTGATGAAGCCCGAAACGGACTTGCCGCGCTTGGCACGCCAACCTTGCTTGATCTTCCCGATGGCCAGCTTGCCGATGCGCCAAATGCCCGAAACCGCATCAGAGATTTCATTCGCAATGCCGCGCCCGATCTTGTGATCACCCATGCGCCTGAAGACTATCATCCCGATCATCGCGCGCTGGCGGCCTATGTTCGCGACGCTGCCGGATTCATCTGTCCGGTGCTGTTTTGTGATACCTTGATGGGAGTCGGCTTTACGCCGGATTATTACATTGATATCTCCGCGCATTTCGCCGCCAAGCAAAAGGCCATCATGGCGCATCACAGTCAGGATCCATCACGATTTGCCAGCGCCAGCGCGATCATGAACCGGTTTCGTGCCGCCCAATGTAACGCGCCTGACGGTCATTATGCCGAAGCCTACCGGCTTGATCACCGGTTTCCATTTACCGATATCCGTGATCTGTTGCCACCACCACCACCCTACCGGCCATTTTATGTTCCGGGGTCTGATGCGCTGATCTAAACCGGCCTGACCAGCACGCCGCCACAAACCGGTTGATGGCATCCGGTTGTTGCCGGGAATGATGTTGGCAATCCAGCGATATGCCGCGCTGCCAAAAATGCCATTAATTCGGCCTCAAGCATATCAGGTGAAAATAACGGCCTATCGCCAGCAACATTGCCATCTTTCACGGCACTGCCAAACCGGTTTTGCAAATGCGCCAAAAGGCAAAGATTGCGCCTGCCGCCACCGGCAATCAGGATTGTTCGCGGCGGCGCAGGCAATTGATCAATCGCCGCGGCGATGCTATTTGCCGTCAATAGGGCAAGACTGGCCATCGCATCGGCTGGTGCTTTGGCCAGCAATTGCGCATCATCAAGGCAATGGCGAAACGCCTGACGATCAAGTGACTTTGGCCAATCAGCAGTAAAATAAGGCGCATCAAGCCACGCATCGACAAGCGTGGCATCGGCTATGCCGCTTGTCGCCAATGCGCCATCTTTATCAAAATCAGCATCGCAATAAAGCCGCATATAATCATCCATCAACGCATTGCCTGGGCCGGTATCAAATCCGATCAAGCCGGCGCCATCTTCCATCCCTGTTTGACTGGCAACCCCTGTTTGACTGGCAACCCCTGTTTGATCATTAACCCAAGTCAGATTGGCAACCCCCCCGATATTCACCAGAACCGCTGGCCAATCGACGGCAAGACGCGCCAGCATCGCCGCATGAAACACCGGTGCCAAGGGCGCGCCCTGCCCGCCAGCCGCCATATCGGCACGCCGCACATCATGCACGACCGGCAGGCCGGTTTTGGCGGCCAATAATGCCGCATCGCCAAGCTGGATTGTCGTGCGCCCAAGCGGGTGGCCATCATCACCCGTGGGATTGTGATAAATTGTCTGGCCATGAAAGCCGATCAATGTCGGCGATAGATTGCTGCGGTCAATCAATTGCAAAACCGCATTTGCGTGATCTTCGGCAATCAGCCGATCAAGATGCTGGCGGGCAGCAGCATCGCGCATGTGATCATTTGCGTTGGCCACAGCCGCCCAGATACCAGCGCGGGTTTCAGGTCGATAATCGAAAGACCCTGAAAAGCCGGTCGGTTGAAATCTCTGGCCGTCGGTTTGCAGAATCGCCGCATCAATGCCATCGGCACTGGTTCCCGACATCAAGCCTATAACAAGCGATCCTGCCATGCGTCTCTTCTCTTTTGCTTTACTGGCGCCTATAGTGACGCGATGAGCATCAGAAATCGAGACCCAAATCACGGCAGCACCGAAGATGTGCCGCCAGCTGGCCGTCATGTTGATAAAATGGCACCATCGGCGGCGCTGTCGCTTATGCTTGACAGTCAGGCAGGTGCCATTCCGGCATTGCAGGCCGCCTTGCCAGCAATCGAAGCCGCAGCAATTGCCGCGCATGACCGCCTCAGCCAAACAAGTAACGGGCGGCTAATCTATGCTGGTGCTGGCACATCGGCGCGGATTGGGGTTCAAGATGGTGCCGAATTGCCGCCAACCTTTAACTGGCCAAAAGACCGGCTTGGCTTTTTGATCGCTGGCGGGCCATCGGCGCTTTTGGGTGCCATTGAAAATGCTGAAGATGATGCCGCCGATGGTGCGGCAGGCTTTACCGCGCTTGATGGCGGCGCGCATGATGTCGTGATTGGCATCGCTGCCAGCGGCAAAACCCCCTATACGCTTGGCGCGATTGAGGCGGCGCGCAAATCGGGCGCGATAACCATCGGCATCGCCAATAATCCCAACACGCCGCTTTTGAGCGTAGCCGAACATCCAATCCTGCTTGCTACTGGCGGTGAAATCATTGCCGGATCAACAAGGCTAACCGCCGGAACCGCGCAGAAAATCTGCATGAATCTAATCTCAAATATGATCATGATTCAAATGGGATTTGTTGCCAATGGCATGATGGTGGCAATGGTGCCAACCAACGAAAAACTGCGTCATCGCCGTGATCAGATTGACGCCGCGCTAGGACAGCAATCGCGGATTGATTGATAGATATTGATCCGCCTCCGCAAGACCAAGCAGGCTGATAAGATCATCACGCGCCACCGCCACACATCCTGCCGTACTGGTTTTGCCATCGGCGATACAATGCAAAAAAATGGCACTTCCGCGTCCGGCAATTGGCGGCGCATCATTAAACCCCAGCATGACAACAAGATCATAAGCGCCATCGTCGCGCCACATCACCTCATGGCTGGCGGCAAAGGGCAAACTCACATGACAATTATAATCTTGATGCGCCGGATCATCGCACCAGCCACAATGCGGCGTAATCACGCTTGCCGGCATGACCGTATCAACCGACCCCAGCAAATCCTGTCGATAATAGAGATGGCGTAACGCCCACCGGCCAATTGGTGTTGCCATATCGCCTTCGCGTTTGCCATCGGCCGCAACCAAACCAGCCTCGCCAATAATGGCGCGCCTTGGCATCTGATCCCCAGCCTGCAACCAATAATGGCCAGCCTTATCACGATCAAGACACCAGTCCGGCATTGCATCAAACCTTTTTCTAGATAGAGTTATCTCACGGCTGGCTTGGGAAAACTGCTTTTTCCATTCTTGCCATGGGGTCTAACATAGCAAACGCAATTTGATGGAGCCATGATAATGCGTGATTTTATGACAAGTCACTTTATGACAAGTCTGGCCGCCTATCGCGACCGGCGCATGATCCGCATTCTGCTTCTTGGCGCGATGAGTGGCTTTCCGTGGGTTCTGATCGGCTCATCACTATCGCTTTGGCTCAGTGAAGATGGCCTAAGCCGGTCAGCGATTGGTTGGGCCGGACTGATTTTCAGCATCTATGCCATCAATTTTTTCTGGGCGCCGCTGATCGACCGGATCAGGATTCCCGGACTTGCCCAAAAAATTGGCCAGCGCAAAGCATGGATTTTATGTTTCCAGATTGTCATTCTTTTGGCGCTTCTGGCCTGGAGCCTGCTTCGTCCGGCAGAAGATATCTGGCTTGTGATGGCGATTGGGCTTGTCATTGCTACCGCGTCAGCATCACAAGATATCACCATTGACGCGCTTCGCATTGAACAGATTGACGCTTCGGAAAAAAGCGCCATGGCAGCAGGCGCGGCGATCCATGTGACCGGCTGGTGGAGCGGTTATAAAATAGGTGGCATCATTGCGCTTTTCAGTGCCGATTTCCTGCAAAATGCTGGATTTGAAAATTACTGGCAATTGACCTTTATCGGGCTTGGCGGGCTGGTGGTTCTGGCGAATATCGGGCTTTTATTCATTCCCGAAGCAAGCGCCAATGCGCGCATCGAAGCGCAAAACAAGGCCGAGGCCGATATCGTCAAAAAGCTTGGCACAAATAATTATTTTGCCCGATTCATTGGCTTTCTTGGCAGCACGGTCTGGGGGCCACTTGCCAGTTTTTTCCGGCAGAATGGCGTTGCCATCGGGCTTGGTATTCTAAGCTTTGTTCTATTGTTCAAAATCGGCGAAGCCTTCATGGGCAAAATGTCGTTGATCTTCTATTCTGAAATCGGCTTTTCAAAATCGGATATCGCGCTCTATTCAAAAGGCCTTGGCTGGATAACCACCGTTGCCTTTACCCTTCTTGGCGGGTTTTTTGCCATTCGGTCAGGTGCGGTTCGCGCGTTGTTCATTGCTGGCATTGCAATGGCGGCAACCAATGTCATGTTCAGCGTTCTTGCCTGGACAGGCAAATCTGAATGGGTGTTTGCGCTTGCGGTTTTGCTTGATGATATTGCCGCTGCCTTTGCCACTGTTGCGTTTGTGACCTTTATTTCGCTTCTTGTTGATCGTACCTATACCGCAACACAATATGCGCTTTTGGCCTCGATCGGCACCATCGGCCGAACCACCTTGGCAGCATCATCAGGGGCAATGGTTGATGGGCTTGGGGGTGATTGGGGTTTGTTCTTCGTCATCACCGCGCTGATGGTCATTCCATCGCTTTGCTTGCTATGGCTGCTCCGCCATAAGATTCAGCTTAATGGTGGCTAGAATTTATCTCGTCTGATCAGCCCCCGATCAGCCCCCGGCCAGCACCCGATCAGTCACTGGACGGCGAAGCGCCGTTACCGGCCCGGCAGTGATCGCAATCCGCGCAATGGCATCATCTAGCGGCTCGCTTGCCACCGCCATATGATGCGCATTGGCATGAAGCAGGGCTTTGCCATCCTGCATGATGCCAACATGACCATGCCAGAAAACCAGATCACCGCGTTGCAATTGCGATAAATCATTAATGCCATTGCCGATATGATGCTGCGGGCCGGAATCGCGCGGCGCATCAATGCCGCCTGCCGCCAAGGCTAATTGCACCAATGCCGAACAATCAAGCCCCCATGCACAACGCCCACCCCATTTATAGGGGCTGCCAACAAGCTTTTCAGCAATCGCCACCCAATCATCAACCCGCATCACATCATCCAAAATATGACCTGCCTGATCGCCTGCCCCGCGTGACGCCAATGGCAAAATATGCTGGCGCGGTAAAAAGCCACTGCCGTTTGGCGTGATGATTTCAGCGCGGTCATCGTGTAATGACGTGATTGTTACCAAGGCGCCAAGCGACAATGCAAAACGCCCCACGCTTTTGATATCAGCTTGTGAGGTAACATCGCTCATTGGGGCGATAACCCGCGCATTTGGGGCGGGCAATTCACCAAGACAATCATCCTGAATCCAGCCTCGATATCCATCACTGGCAAGCCTGCCAAAGGTAAATCCATTTTCCGATTGTTCGGCCTCAAATGCCTCGCCAAAAAGACATTCACTATCAAGCGCGGCATTGGCAAAAGAGCCAGATCGCAAGGCTGCCGATGGGGTGATAATGCGAAACAGCGCCATCAATTTTACAAGCCGATCTTTTCACACCACTGCCCGACATTGAAATTCGGACAGGTTTTATCGGTATAGTCAAAATCACGATGACCACAAATTTCAGCATCAGGATAGGCATCACGCCAATCACGAAGAACGAATTCCAGCGCAGCAAATTGGGCATCGGTAAAATCTTGGCGGCCAATCAAACAGACACCAAGGCTGACTTCGTTAAAGCCTTTGACATGCGCGCCAATCCAATAATCGGGGCGGCCATGTTCAATGCGCCCATCGCGGCAAATCACCCGATGATAGCCGATGCCATTCCAGCCAAAACCAAGATGCATGTGGTGAATATCACTTGCATCAAGCGGCTGGTCATCGGGCGTATCGGCGCAATGCACCACGAGATAACGAATATTTTCGGCTTTCAGCATGAGTCATTCGTCCAATTCATATTCACCTTATCGCGCCCCCATCATGCAATCATCGACAAGGCCAATATGGCAATTCTGGTTTATGGCATTTTCCTTTGCGGCAAATCCATGCCATAGTCGGGCCGCTACGTTCAGGCAAATCATTGCACAGGTAAAAGCCGCATTCATAGGGAAATATTCATGCCATTATCACTGGTAAAATCTGCGGTTGAGATCAGCCAAATCAAGGCGGTTATTTTTGATATGGACGGGCTTTTGCTCGACACTGAAACCTTGTCCTTTCAGTCATTCATCACAACCGCCGCCAGATATGACCTCCAAGTCGAGATTGATGATTATCGTGATATGATCGGGCTGAATGCGGCGACAGGCATTGATATTCTTCGTGCCATGCTGCCACCACATTTGGATGCGGTTGCCTTCAAAAATGAATGGCTTGATGTCTATCGCCAGCTTTTGCTTGGTAATGTGCCAGTAAAGGCGGGTGCGCACGCATTTTTGGCAAGCCTTCACCAGATGGATATGCCGCGCGCTGTTGCCACCTCATCATCGGGTCAAAAAGCGCGTGCCATTTTGCAGAAAACCGGCCTGATGCCCTATATTCAGCATGTCACTGGCGGGGATGAAGTTCCCGCTGGCAAACCAGCACCAGATGTTTATCAGGATGCTGCTCGCAAGCTTGGCATCGACACAGGTGATTGTCTTGCCCTTGAAGACTCAAACAATGGCACCACCGCTGCCTTGGCCGCTGGCATGAAAGTTATTCAGATCCCCGACCTAGCCCCATCGAACCGGTTGCCAAACCCACCCGATTTTCAAATCTGCGCCAGCCTTGCCGAAGCGGCCAGCCTGATCGGCCTTGAAATTGATATATCATCACCAGCAGCAAGTGACAAAAGCCGGTCATAATCAACCAACACACGGCGGGATTGCCGATTAGGGCAAACCGACAACAGGCTAGACATAGCATTGATTTGACGCCTATCATAATAAGGCAAATGCGCTGGCAACATCTGGCGCACATGAAACAAGAGGCAGACACATTATGCGGTTTCTTCATACAATGGTCCGGGTACGCGATATTGACGAGTCACTCGATTTTTATTGCACCAAATTTGGCCTTGTTGAAATGCGCCGCAAGGATGTTCCCGAAGGCCGTTTCACCCTTATTTTTCTGGCAGCACCAAAAGACATGCAAAGCAGCAAAGCTGGTGGCGCGCCCGAACTGGAGCTGACATTTAACTGGGATCCGGAAGATTATGATTATGGCCGTAATTTTGGCCATCTTGCCTATAAGGTCGATAATATCTACGAAAAATGCCAGCAACTGATGGATGCTGGTATTGTGATCAACCGCCCGCCACGCGATGGACGGATGGCATTTATCAAGTCACCCGACAATATTTCAATTGAATTGCTGCAAGAAGGTGATTCCCTGCCACCAGCCGAACCATGGCTTTCAATGGAAAATACGGGACGTTGGTAAGCAGATTTGCCGCCAATTAAAAGGAGATGAGCATGGCTTTTCAAACACATCAATTCCCCTATGGCGACGATAATTACGGGCTTTTGCTGCATTGTACCGAAAGCAACCTTACCGCCTGCGTTGATGCAGGCGACGCCGCGGCGGCCGAGGCAGCCTTGGCCGAAACCGGGTGGCAGCTTAGCCATATTTTCATTACGCATCATCATGGTGATCACACCGCTGGTCTTGCCGAATTGAAACAGCGTCATGGTGCCACCGTTCTTGGTCCGGTCATTGATAGCGCGGCAAGTGCGCTTTACGATATCCGCCTTGGCGATGGTGACCATTTTGAATTTGCCGGTCGCCAGATCGATGTGATTTCGACGCCCGGTCACACGCTTGATATGCTGAGTTTCTATATCGCATCTGAATCGATGGTCTGCACTGGTGACACGCTATTTGTCATGGGATGTGGCCGCATTTTTGAAGGCGACCCCGATATGATGTGGGCATCGCTTGAAAAGCTGTTGGCGCTTCCTGACCAGACGGTCATTTATTGCAGCCATGAATATACGATTGCCAATGCCGCCTTTGCGCGGTCGGTTGACCCGGATAATGCCGCGCTTGCCGCACGCCAAGAGGCCATTGCCGAATTGCGTGAAAACGGCTTTCCAACCGTGCCAACGCGCCTCGATCTGGAAAAGGCAACCAACCCGTTTTTACGCGTTGAAGATGCCGCTATCCGCGCCCAACTCGGTATGGAAACAGCCAGCAATGCCGCAGTTTTTGCCGAAATCCGCAAACGCAAAGATCATTTTTAGCAAAGACCGTTTTGGTAAAGACCGTTTTGTTAAAGACCGGCTATTCACAGCCATAGGCGTCTTTGATCGCCCCTCAGACAAGAAGCGTTGCCGCAAGGTCAAGATTGGCTTCGGGGCGCGCCAGCCATTGCATTGTTGTTGTCTTTAACTGGTCGGGCGACATCCCGTCTGTAAGACAGAATTGGCGCTTTGTCCCGCTGGTCTTTTCCCCCATCAGATCAATCGTGGTAAAAGCATCAAAAGCACCAGCGATATAGACAAACAGACCCATATCCGGTGAGGCGTTTCATAATGATTCCCTGCCTGTTTGTAGAATGATTTTTGGGGGTGCCGTACCGTGGTGAATATCCAGAAACGACTGCGCCCCCGCGTCAAGATGCCGAATTTCGGCCCAGTCCTTGCCGCTGATCTTGCCGCTGGTCAGCAAGGCCAAGGCTTCGGCAAAATCATCTTTGCGATAGCAATAGGTGCCTTGAAATTTAATTTCCTGCAAGGTGATGCGGCGCGTATCAAGGCCAGGTTCATTATCCTGCAATCCGATATGAACAATAACCCCGCCTGGCCGCACAAGCGCGCTTGCCGCACGACGCGTCGCCCCTGATCCGACTGCATCAATGATAATATCAATCCGGCTGGAATCAGGCGTTTCGCAAAGCGGATCATAGGCGCGCATGATTCCGATCTTTTCCAACATTTCGCGGCGAAGTGCATTGGTTTCGGCAATCTGGATATTGCCATAACCATAAGCCTCAAACACCAGCGCGGCCAAAAGACCAATCGCCCCCCCACCAAGAACAACAATGGCTGCATCGCGATGATCGCCAGCTAACTGGCGGGCAAGTCGCACCGCATGAACTGAGCAGGCCAACGGCTCGGCAAGCGCCGCTTCGGCAAATGGCAAATCATCATCAATCACGGTAAGATTACCAGAATCAATCGCCAGCTTTTCAGCAAAGGCACCTGGAACGCGCATGCCAATCAATTCACGGCTTGGGCAAAGATGCTCATCGCCACGATTGCAACAATCGCAATCACCACAGGTCATCAGCGGGTTAATGGCCACCCGCTTGCCGGCAAGCGCGCCGGTTTGAACAATGCCAACCGCCTCATGCCCAAGCACCAATGGCGGCACCCGCCGTTCATCATGCCCATGCCAAGCATGCATATCCGATCCGCAAATGCCACAAAATGTCAGATCAACCAAAACCTGATTATCGCCTGCAACCGGCATATCAACATCACGAATTTCCGACATTTGCGTGCCGGTATAAACAAGCGCCTTCATTTCGCTGTAAATCCCCCATCGACGGCAATAGACTGGCCGGTGACATAGCCGCTGGCATCCGATGCCAAAAACAGCAATGGCCCACGCATGTCCTCAAGCGCGCCATTACGACCAATCGCCGTTGCCGCTGCCAGCCTTTGCGCCGCAGCCTGATCGGCAAATAACGGTGCGGTTAATTCGGTTGGAAAAAACCCGGGCGCAAGCGCATTGGCAGTAATGCCATATCGTGACCATGCTTCGGCCATGGCGCGGGTTAGTTGCAGGATACCGCCTTTGGCCGCACCATATGAAATGCCATTTTCAAAAGCGCGTGTGGATTGAAGCGAGGCAATATTGATGATACGCCCCCATCCATTTTGCTTCATATGAGGCACAAATTTCTGGCTAACCAAAAAGGGCACATTCAAATTCAAATCCACTGAATAATGCCAATCAGACTCAGAAATCTCATCAGCATGACGCCGCGGATTTATCCCTGCGGCATTGACGATGATGTCGGGTTGCTGATCCATTGTCGAAACCATATCGAACAGATGATCAGCCGCGCCACGTTCAACCAGATCAAGCGCAAATATGGCACCGTCATGGTCGCCAAGGCTGGCCGATAACCGGTCTTCGCGGCGGCCGACAAGATAGACCCGCACCCCCGCTTCGGCTAATGCTTTTGCCATGAATTGGCCAAGACCGCTGCCACCGCCAGTGATCAATGCGGTTTTGCCAGCAACATCAAACAGGTTCATGCCCACATCAACCAAGATTTTCTCCAGGGAAATATTTCCGCAATCTTACATCGGCTGCGCGCGCATGGCCTTCCATTCCCTCAAGCCGTGAAATTCGTGCCGCTGCCTGTCCAACCTCGCGATTGGCTTCTTTTGTCATGCGCTGCGTTGTTACGATTTTCAGGAATTTATGCACCGACAGACCACCGGTATAATGCGCCGCGCCTTTGGTTGGCAGAATATGGTTTGTGCCTGAGCATTTATCACCATAAGTCACGGTGGTTTCTTCACCAATGAATAATGAACCGTAATTTTTCAGACGCGCTGTGTACCATTCATCCTTATTGGTATGAATTTCCAGATGTTCAGCCGCATATTCATCTGACACCTGGGCCGCTTCCTCATCACTATCGCATAAAATCACCTCGCCATAATCGCGCCATGCAACAGTTGCGGCATTACGGGCAATTTCAGGCAAGGCATTGATGTGACGATCCATCTGCGCCATCACATCATCGGCAAGCTGGCGGGACGTTGTGATCAGCCATGCTGGTGAGTCGGGACCATGTTCGGCTTGACTCACCAGATCCTCAGCTACGACTGCCGCATCGGCGGTTTCGTCGGCAATCACGGCAATTTCAGTTGGGCCTGCAAACATATCAATGCCTACACGGCCATAAAGCATGCGCTTGGCCTCGGCAACAAACCGATTGCCCGGCCCAACCAGCAAGCGAGCAGGTCTGCCGGTAAATAGACCATAGGCCATCGACGCAATGCCCTGAACACCGCCAAGTGACAAGATCGTATCGGCACCGCATAAATTCATCGCATAGATAATCGCTGGATTTGGGCCTTCATTACCGTGTGGCGCAGTACAAGCTACCACATGTTCGACGCCAGCCACCTTTGCTGTTGCAATTGACATGATCGCTGATGCAACATGCGCATAACGCCCACCGGGGACATAACACCCCGCTGTTTCGATCGGGATCAATTTCTGTCCTGCCCATAATCCAGGTGACAGCTCGGTTTCAAATTCATTGACTGAGGCCAACTGCGCCTTGGCGAATCTGGTAACACGGTCATAGGCGAATTGGATATCGTCCTTTAATTGCGGCGAGACTGTTGCCGCGGCAGCAGCAATCACCTCGTCACTGACAATTGCATCACCAGCATAGCCGTCAAGATCACGACCATAAGCAAGCGCCACTGTTTCACCGCCTGCTTCGATTTTTGCTAGCATATCTGCGACGATATTACGCGTTTCGTCACTTCCAGTTTGTGGCGTTTTTTCTGCCTTTTTTAAATATTTAACTGCCATTTTAATTCCTGTTAATCGTTTGAATACATTTAAGGCCACAAAGTCATTTGCGAAATCAATAAAGACAAGTTGACGCCGGTGAACTATTGGTTACCCCGTCAAGGTCATATTATGAAATATTGATACCAGCATTACTTATTAGTCGGCCTCCAATATTAAATCAGATAGTTTCTCACCAATCATGATCGTTGGCGCATTGGTATTACCTGACGTAATGCTCGGCATGATCGAAGCATCGGCAACACGCAGATTTTGAACACCATAAACCCGCAGCCTTTCATCAACAACTGCCATTTTATCCTGACCCATTTTGCAAGTGCCAGTAGGATGATATATTGTTGTTGCAGTATTTCGCGCCCATTCCAAAATGGACTCATCATCGGCATCAGCCACAGAGGCTCCAGGGGCATATTCTTCAGTTATCATCGATTTCACGGGTTCAGTTCGACAAATCTCACGGGCAATCTTAATACCGGCAACAATCGTGTCACAGTCAGTTTTGGTAGCAAGATAGTTAGGATAAATTGCTGGGTAATCTGCAGCATCAGCCGAGACAAGCTCAAGATGGCCCACGCTTTCTGGCCTTAATTGCAAAACTGATGCAGTAAAAGCTGAAAATTTATGACTTCCTTCGGCAACGCGGTCGGCGCTAAAGGGCTGCAGATGAAACTGGATATCAGGTGTCTCTAAACCTTCATGTGTTTTTAAAAAGGCCGTGCCAAGACTGGCCGCCATAGCCATTGGGCCTGTCCTTTTAAAAGCATACTGAAGCGCGATTGACATTAGTTGAAGGGGATTTTTAGTTTCCGTGTTAATCGTACTGGCGTTACATTTGAAAACAGGGCGCGCTTGCAAATGGTCTTGCAAATTTTGACCAACACCGGGCAAGTGATGGGTTGCTGTTATTCCATGTTTGCCAAGATCATTTTGATCACCAATACCCGATAGCATCAGAAGTTGCGGCGACCCGATCGAGCCAGCAGACAGAATAATCTCGCGACCAGCTTTTATTCGTTGGCTTTTGCCGCGAACCCGCGCCAACACTGCGGTGGCACGCTTCCCGTCAAATTCAATCTTGTCGGTATGGGCATGCGTAATAATATGCAGATTCTCGCGCGATCGAATGGGCTTTAGATAGGCAGCGGCCGCGCTACAGCGCATGCCGTTTTTCATCGTCATCTGAAAAAAGCCAACCCCTTCTTGATCTTCACGATTATAATCATCGGTGCGGCGATAGCCCGCTTGTCCCGCTGCATCAACCCATGCGTCGATGATGTCGCGATCAACCTTGTTTTCAGACACATTCAACGGGCCGCCAACGCCGCGTTCAGGCGATTGGGTGCCTTCCCAATTTTCGGCACGACGGAATAACGGCAGAACATCTTCCCAGCTCCAGCCAGCATTGCCAAGCTGCCGCCAATGATCGAAATCTTGCGGCTGTCCACGAACATATAAAAGACCATTGATTGAGCTGCTGCCGCCAAGCACCTTGCCACGCGGCCAGTTTATCGAACGCCCATTCAGCCCCGGATCAGGCTGGGTGCGATAGCACCAATCGGTTTTCGGATTGCCCATGGTTTTGAAGTAACCAACAGGGATATGAATCCACGGATAGCGATCCTCACCCCCGGCCTCGATCAAAGCAACCGAAACAGATGGATTGGCGGACAAGCGATTCGCAATCACACAGCCCGCTGACCCAGCGCCAATGATGACGTAATCAAACTCCAAACCGCCCCCTTAAATAAACCTATGTAATAAATTTATTTATTTTTTGATACTTTTAGTCTCTTTTATGTTACTTAACAAAAAGACATGCACGAAACCACGCCTTATTCAAGTGAAATTTACTTTCTGGCGTTATTTTCTGTGCCGAATAAAGCCGCAAATGAGAGCAATAATGACCGACCCAACAGCACCAAATCTGCGAACCTTGCGAATTTTTGAAGTGATAGCCGATGCAGGTCGACCGCTGACCCCAACCGAAATCAATGAACAGCTTGATTGGCCAAAACAAAGCCTGCACCGATTATGTCAAACCTTGATTGCCGAGGGCTATCTAGTGAAACAGGCACGCCGCCTGCATCCGACAAAGCGTCTTCTCAGGCTTGCGGCGGGATTGACCCAACATGCCGCTGGCCAAACCACGCGCCATCAAATTTTGCAGACTATCGCTCGCGAAACAGGCGAAACGGTCAATTTTGTTAGGCCTGAAATCAAAGGCATGATCTATGCCGACCGCGTCGAAACCAACTGGCCCTTTCGGATTTTGCTTCCCGTGGGAACGCATGTGCCGTTTCATTGTACGGCAAGCGGCAAAACCTATCTTGCCAATCTTTCTGCGGCAAAGCGGCGCATCCTTCTGGCAAGTTTGGATTTGCACGCCTATACCGATTGCACCCATACAAGCATTGACACGCTTGAAGACGAATTACAGCAAGTCAAAAAAAATGGCTATGCGCTGGATAGGGAAGAATTTCACGAGGGCATGATCGCCATCGCCGTACCGGTTCTGGATTCGCAACGTCGTTATGTGGCGGCGCTTGCCATGCATGGTCCAAAACAGCGGTTCGGTCTTGATGATGCAATGGCACGGCGCAGCCTTTTGATTGAATCGGCCAAGGTTATCTCGCAAACATTTGGCTATTGATGGTGGCTAGCTGCGGCGTGCCTCACCAGCACTGGCAATCAATGCGGCAAAGCGATACAGCCCATGAACAAATTTTGAAAAGGGCAAAATCAGGAAAAAGCCGTAGACAACACCAAGATGAATAGCAAGCGTCACACCCATAAAGCTGGTCTCGCGCACCGCCAGCAATAACAGGCCGGTAAAGCTGACAAAAAACAGTGACACGATAAATGCGTAATCCATGCCGAGCCCTTCATCATGGCGAACCGACGGATGCAAGCGCCGCTTTTCAACAAACAGCCCAGCAGTTCCAATACATAAGATGATCCCACCAACTGTGCCCAAAACCACTGGTAGTTCAAAATAGCCATATGGTGCCTCACGGCCAAAGCCATAATGATAAATCGTGCCAACCGACGTTGCGGCAAAACACAGCAAAAATCCATACATCGTCAATTGATGATAGATACGCCGCGCATTGCTTGATCCGTCATCGCCTGTCGGACAACCCGGCCCAGACAAAACCCCGCTTGACGTATCGCCGCCAAGATGGCGAAGCGTTGCTGCGGCTTTGACCGCATCCACAAGATCGGGAAACCCGCTCCATTTAGCCCCTGTATGACGCCAGTAACGCCGCCACCCCATAACAAATGAAACCACAACAAATGCCGAAATTGCCAAGGGCACCGCGGCCATCATCGTATGCGGCATGATTCGATAAAAAGCGCCCTCACCCAAATGAACACCCCAGAAAAGCTGTGGCGCAATCATCGCCAGCATCAACCCAACCGTTAGCGCCAAACCAGCAGACACGCCAAGCGTGACAAACAGGCCATTGCGTCTGAACAGACCCGCCAAAGGCGCTGGCCAAGCATAGGCCGCATAGCTGTCATTACGCGCAGCGGCAAGCGCTTGCGGCACATTCACGCCAAATTCATGCGGCGGCGCATATTGGCACGCATGATAGCAAGCCCCACAATTGTGACATAGGTTGGCAAGATAACCGACATCGCCCTCGTCAAATTGCCGGCGGCGGGTCATTGCCGGAAACACCGCGCAAAACCCCTCGCAATAGCGACAAGCATTGCAAATTTGCATCACCCGAATGACTTCACCAGCCGCTTCTGGGTCGAGAAACGATTTGAGATCAAACCCGTCAGCTTCGATATTATCGGTTAAGGACACGCGCTGCCTCCGCTCCTGCAATACGGCCAAAAACACCGCCAATTGTCATGCCAATTCCTCCCAAATAACCCTGTCCAAGAACATTGCCTGCCATAATTTCACCAGCGGCAAATAGATTTGCAGCTGGTTTGCCATCTTTCATCAAAACCTGCGCCCTATCATTTACCGCAACCCCCATATAGGTAAAGGTAATTCCAGGCCGCAAAGGGTAGCCAAAAAAGGGCGGTTTGCTGATTGGTGCTGACCAGTTGGATTTTTCGGGAGTCAGACCTTTTGTCGCCTTACCATCAAGACTCATTTGGTCAATCGGGCCATCAGGACAGGCTGCATTAAACGCATCAACAGTGTTCTTCGCCGCCACTGGGTCGATGCTAAGCTTGCTTGCCAACCCCTCAATTGTATCATCAGCAATTGGAGCAAAGACCGAAGGCATAAACCGCTCAACCCCTTCAGAGTCAACAATTGCATACGCAATCTGATCGGGTTGACTCGCCACCAAACGACCCCAGATCGCATAGCGCTTTGGCCAAAAGTCTTCACCCTCATCATAGAACCTCTTGGCGCTCTTGTTGAGCACTACTCCAAAGGGAACCCCATCAACACGGCTAGCAATACCACCATCATATTTTGGCGCGCGTGCGTCAATCGCCACTGCATGGCATTGGTCAAGTGAGCCAACAGGCTGCGCGCCGCGATCCAGAAGCACGCGCAACACTTTGCCTTTATTATAAGGCGTGCCTCGAACGAGAAAATTCTTTGCCGCATCACCCCAACCTTCTGCAAGCCAATCAAGGTCAGCTTCAAAGCCACCCGATGCAGTGATAAGCTGCTTGCATCTAACTCGGTACGACTGCCCCTCCCATGTAACGTCCACGGACTCACAAAAACCATTTTCAAGCAAAATATCGGTTACTTCAGCCTCATAAACAAAATTAACGCCAACTGACTCTGCAAATCGACAGAGACTGTTAAGCATTGCTCGGCCACCCCCAAGAAAAAACGCATTGGTATGGTTTAAATTTAATGTACCTGACAAGGCTTTTTGAAATCTTACACCGCGCTCAATTAACCACTCCATTAGCGCTTGTGAGCTTTCTAGGGTTAGTTTTGCAAGCGGTTCATTTGTAACACCCTTGGTGACCCTCATGAGGTCATCCCAGTATTCCTCAAATGTGTAGCGGTCTGTCATAACATCTGTTGGCTCGTCGTGGACCGAACGAAGGTTCCGAGTATGCCGGGTATTTCCACCACGGAATTCGCGTGGCGCAGTTTCAATAACCAACACTGAACAACCACGCTCAGCTGCAGTAATAGCCGCGCACAACCCGGCATTCCCTCCACCAATAATTACTATATCCCATGATTTTTCAAATAAAGGCTGACTGTTGCTATCTAACATTGGGGCGCCTTGATCTATTGCATACATTTGCATACAATATAGGAAATAGGAGGCGGCAATGTCAACCAACTGGGCGGCACATGACCTAACAGTCCAAAATAATCATGGTGGCAATTTGGCAGCAACATCGCGAATCAGGCATATTCTGATTGCAGCCATTACCGCTGGCGATATTGCGCCTGGTGAACGGCTAAAGGAAGTTGACCTTGGCCAGCAGCTTGGCGTTAGTCGTACACCACTTCGCGAAGCCATGTCAGCATTAAAAGCCGAGGGGATTTTATCGATTAGTAATGATGGTGGGCTTCGTGTTCGCACCCTTGGCTATCAGGATATTCACGCGCTTTATCAATTGCGCGCCAAGCTAGAGTCAATGGCGGCTGAATTGGCGGCTGCGCAAGCAAGCCCTGCCGAACGCGAATTCATTGCCGAAATCCGCGCCAAAGAATCAATTCTCGTCAATGATGGCACCAACCCAGCAACCCTTGCCAAGCTGAACGGCCAGTTTCATCAATCCATCGCCCTTGCAAGCCACAATTCCTTTCTGGTTGAAACCTTGCAGCGTCTTAGCATCTTGATGGTGCTTCTTGGTCCAACCGCCTATAGCCTTGCTGAGCGGGTTCGTGAAATTGGTGCCGAACATGACGCGATCAACAATTCCATCCAGACGCACGACCCCATCGCCGCCAAACAGGCCGCCAGCACCCATCTTCAAAATGCGGTCAAAGCGCGGTTACAACTCATCGCATCTGGGCATAAGGACAATATGGACTAGTCAATTACACGTCCAAAACCAACTGGGGCTGCCATCAGCCCAATCCACCCCACCTTTAGGAGTTTCCATGCGGCCCGTGCTGTCGGATATTCAAAATATAATTGTCACCTCAAGCATCGCCTTTTTTACCGGCCATGTTTTTAAGATTTTTGGCCTGCCAGCGCCATTTCTGCTGGGCAGCTTGTTTGGCGTTTGGGTTATTGCCGGGCTCATTCCGCCGCTTCGTTCGCGCGTTGGTGTTCCGCGCTGGGTTTTTGTGCCGGTTATTCTTGGACTTGGCACCCTTATTGGCGCCAATTTCCGACCCGATATTTTAGCCCATATTGGATCGTCAGGCATTACCGTTGCCGCCATGTTCCTGGCCACGATTTTGGCAACGCTTGTTGGTCTTTTCTATTTAATGCGAATCCGCC
>Ga0206129_10000483_pt1 | contig 61762 bp, 38 predicted proteins | sample Helgoland_Spring_8_FD_148616 | JGI IMG/M metagenome (GOLD analysis project Ga0206129, IMG submission 148616) | Pelagic subsurface seawater microbial communities from Kabeltonne, Helgoland, North Sea - Helgoland_Spring_Bloom_20160502_2 | ecosystem: Environmental > Aquatic > Marine > Epipelagic ...
TAGTAATCGTATAAATACCTTTCTCAATTTTGATCGTATCTCCCGCAGCAAAAACTGACGTTAAATCCTGATTAACATACAAAGTTGTAGTACCTTGCGTAATTCTACCTTTAGCAGTCAGCAAATTAAGAACTTTAGATTTCAACAAGTCACCTTCTTGTACTTCTATATCTAACTTCGCACCAGGACTCGTAGTACCAATACCTACATTACCATTGGAGTCGATACGCATCGCTTCTGTAAAGCCACTTTTAAGGAATCGTAAAGCATTATCAGTATTGTTGTAAACAATGCCTCCATTTAATTCTTTATCAGCGTCTCCAAATGAAATACCAGCATTGCCATTCGCTCCGCTTACAATAGAAGCATAAGTGTTTGTGTTGGCTAATGTTGTATCCCTTACTTGAAGCTTTTGAGAAGGACTCGTAGTACCAATACCTACATTGCCGTTTAACCCGATACGCATTCGTTCAGCGTTTACTTCGTTCGACTGCGTAACAAAAGCTAAATACCCATCACTTGCAGTTGTGTGAGAGGATACGATCCTGCTCGAGACTCTGCTGACTCCATTCAGATCACCACAAGTATTAAAGTCAATAGAAGCGAAAGTATTTGCGCCGGAATAAAGATTCTCAACAAGAAGTGTCGATGGCCCTTTCTGACCGACAAGAATGGATGGATCGTATACAACTTGACTGTCACCCACTAAAGATAGTCCGCTACTAGGACTCGTAGTACCAATACCTACATTGCCGTCGGAATTGATACGCATTCTTTCCTCCTCAGCAGGTCCACTTCTTGTAGAGAATGTAATATGTTTCCCCGCCTCAAGGTTTGCGATATCAAAAACTGATGCCTTAGGATGAGTACTACTGTAGCGCCTGAATCCTGCAGATCCTGCAGGGTATTCATCATTTCCAAGAAGCAAAAGGGTCAAAGCACCCTGTTCATCGCTTGTGTTTGCAACAGACAGTCTAACATCACCGTCCGCATTAGATCCTTGCACGTCTAATTTAGCGCCAGGACTCGCAGTACCAATACCAACATTGCCGTCAGTATTAATAAACATACCCCCATCGAGACTTTGGTCGCCACTTGTCGTTATTGCTAAATTTCTATTGTTTGTGTTGACGTGAGCGATTCCGCTTCCTTGACCAATTCCGTTCGCACCTTCCCAACTACTATCTTGAAAAATATCTAACAAGGAGGCACTTTCATCTTCAACCCTTGATATTCTGAAAGCTCGAGTGTCCGCCGCTACATTCGCTATGTGCAATCGGGACGTGGGAACGGTTGCGCCGATACCTACATTGCCTGAGGAAGTGATACGCATCTTAGCACTACCAGAGCCGTGAGGTAGTCCATTACCCAGAACTGTCGTAACATGTTCTGTGTGGAACTCAATACCACCATTATCGGCAGACCCAGTTCCGAAGCCTGCTTTAAGTATCAAGTTACTCCCTGTAACAGAATTTCCACCGTCAGATACACCTTGACTAGTAGGTGCTTGTATAACACCCGTTGCACCCCTAATGCCTACTGTAAGGTCACCGTCAACTGTAAGTTTAGAGCTAGGAGTCGTAGTACCAATACCTACATTGCCGCCTATAAAATAAGAATGTCCTTCAGAATTTAAGAACACCTTTAAATTACCCAACGCATTGCCCAGTTGAAGATTACCAATTTTATTTGTCCCATGCCCTATGGAGGCATGAGATATTGCAGTCGCGCCTGATAAAGTAGTAACCGCAACAGTTTGGGATGCGCCCGTGTCTGAATGAATTTGTAATTTCCTGCTAGGACTCGTAGTACCAATACCTACATTACCTCCATCTTGTATGAATATTCCGTTTTCATCATCATCAAAAAGAGATAGTCCCGCAGAATCCCTGGCGGTAATCTTATCCGTAAATATGTATTTTCCATCAGCCACTCCAATATTTTCGCTAGAATTCCAAGAAGCTGTAGAGCTAGACCAGTCAATTGTTTTGTCTGTAGAACCTTTTAAGGTAATTCCTCCTCCGTGTGCGGTTATGTCTGTTGGAGCGTCAACCTGCCCCAGTTCAATATTTTTATCATCAACAGACAAGGTCGTTGAGTTGATAATGGTTTGCGTGCCGTCCAAGGTTAAATCTCCGCCAACATACAAGTCTCCTTCAACAACTCCCGCCCCTCCCACATACAACTTGTTACCTACTTGATTAATTGAAAGTTGATCGTCTTCCCCCACCGATAAAGATCCGCTAATACGAGCGCTTCCGTTGAGAGTGGTGAATCCATCAACATCCATATTCCCAGTGATCGTAGCATTACCACTGATCGTCGAATTCCCTTGGATCGTCGAATTCCCTTGGATTAAGGAATCTTTCTTAGATATGAAGTCATTTTCTATAATAACTAATTGACCTGTTGATTGGATATCATCTATCCAGATAGTTTTTCCGCTGATAATGTCTGAATTGAATATGTTTTTAGAGCTCATTTTAATGTATTACACAGTTTTTGGTTTATCTGACCGCATGAGTGTGAATTTTGCAGGCAGATTTTAAGGTTGACCCGAACACTATATTGTAAGAGTTTTGAGATATACCTGAAACGAGATGAGGTATCAGCGGCCCATTAACCTCAATTCCTGCAGAAACAACAGGCGTAGACGGAAAAGTGTTTGGAAAATTAACTTGATAGGAATCTTGTCCAGGAATTAAATCTGTAATGAATGACTGGGTTGTTGTTTTATTAACTGACGATTGACCTGTCGCTCTTACTGATGTGTGGATTTTATAAGAATCATTTGGTAGGGACATTCCAAAATTAACATAATACTCTGAATTATTAACACCTGATATAAAGTACGGCACTATAGCTCCACCTTCATTATTTTCTAAAGAAAGCGTTACTGCAGGTTTTTCTCCAAAAGTTTTTGGGAAATCAATTTTGTACGCGTCGCTACCCCCGACCAGATCGGTAACAAAAGATACCACCTCATCAGAACCCCCAAAAACTCTCTCCCATTTTCCATCCTCCCCTGTAGTCAATAAGCATTCTAAATAAGCGTCTCCAGTAACAGATAATTCTCCAATAGGGGCGTCGGTATTAATTCCAAGAAAACCTTCTTTTGATAACCTTACCTGTTCAACCCCGCTTGTGTAAAAAATTATATTATCTCCGTTTCGCTCATCAAGAGATATGGAGGTTGAAGCTCCCGCAGTTAAGCTTATTTTGTTGTCAGTAAATTGAATAAAAGTGTCTGCATCTCCTAAGTGGTATAAATTCTCCCCAAGGTAAAGGTCTTCGGCAATTGTTTCGCTCCCTTCAATCAATGAATTGCCAGTCTGAGTTCTGTTTCCGCTTAAGAATGTATTTCCAACTCGATAGGAAGTTCCTACCAACGAATAATCTCCAGTCATAAAAGAATTTCCAATCAAATGAAAATCTCCAGTGTGCCAAAAATCACCCCTCATGTTTACGTTTCCTGTTTGGATTGTGTTTCCAATAATAAACTCAGAACCCTCTCTGTAGGAATTTCCGGTTTGACTTAAATTTCCAAGCAGATTCAAGCTTCCAGTTTGATAAACATCTCCTGTGTAAAAAGAGTTTCCTGTGATGTGAATATCTCCCACAATAGAAGAATCTCCAACTCTCAAATAGTTCCCTTCGAGCCTTGAGTTTCCTGTCGCACTAACATCTCCGACAAAACAAGAATCTCCTGACACATGCAATGTACAATGAGGATCTATAGACTTAGTGAATTCATGAGTCTCCACTCCTGAAAAATTAAAGTGCGAGATTTTCCAAAAATTACCTGTAATTATTTTTTCTGCAATTAATCTATACTTGGAATATTTTATGGGGTAATAGTTGTCTAAAGAAAATGATGTAGCTTCTCCTATGTTATTATATTCGGTTGAGCTTAAATTCTGAACTTCGTGAATAGTCCTCCAGTCTTGCCCGTTATTCGAAGCGACAACCTTTAAGTTTTCTGCCGAATTTTCTATATCAGATCTAAAGATTGAGAAACCTTTGTAATTGAAGGGTGTCGGAAAATCTATACCAACCCAGCAGCCGCCCATTTCTCTATGTATGTCATCTGGAGAAAAAGAATGCCCATCCAAAGATAAATCGTTCTCAAGGTTCTGCTGCGAGCTTGGCATGTTTGAGTTATAGTATCCAGAAGGTTCATATATTGGGTAAGAAGATACAGAAGTGTTTAAGTTTGGCTGACCAATCCCGATAAAATCTAATCCGTCTGTATAAGTTGACTCGTCAATTCCTCCTCCGTAATTATATTGAGTGTATCCATCTGAATAATTTGGGTAATCACTAAAAACATCCCTCACTACCCTTCTGTCTGTAAAATGTAAACCAACTCCCAGTCTTTCGAAAAGGCCGCTTTGACCAACAAAAATGTTTCCACTTATATCTCCTGTTTCTGTTATATCAATAATTTCGTTCATGTATATATTATTCAAAAATGTACATGAATCTGCGAATGTTTTTTCTCCGCTAATTAATTGATTGCCTGTTAGGAATACTGAATTATCTAATATGGATTTTTTTAAATTTTTATATTGTATTTTTTCATTATATTCTCCAGAATTTGATAGCAAGAATAGTACTTCATTGTCTTTATTGCCTTGCGTATTAATTGATGCGCTGTACGGAAAAGGTTCTAAGCCATCAGACACAAGTTTTTTTGTGTGAATTAAATTTGATATTCTGTTATCTTTATTCATTATCCTAGTCTTTTTGTTCCTTGAGCGCTGGAAAAAGTGTGTATTGTATAATCTTGGTTAACATTGGTGCCGAAAATAATTTTATATGAACTATTATTTACACTAGATATTGCATAAGGAATTATGTTGTTTGGACCTTCTATGGTAACTGTCACTATAGGTTTGGATGAATAGCCGAATGGAAAGGTTATTTCGTGTTCGTTTGAGTCTTGCTGGATCCTTGTGCTGAACCTTTGTATTCCATGCCTATTTGACGCATGATCCGAGCATGTTACTTGCGGAAAGTTAGAATAATGAATAGCATTTACTTCATCCAAGACTGACGGAGATAAAGCTGTTGTGTGCAAGTGGTAATGTTTGTCTGGAAGTGTGGAACCTAGTTTTAAAACAAAATCTCTAGTGCTTACATTCGATATGATTAAGGGAAGAATTATTCCTCCGTTTTCGTGCTGTAATTCCGCAGATATAATAGGCTTTACTTTGAATGTTTTTGGTAGTTCAATTTTGTATTCTTCTTCACCCTCTTTCAGGTGGGTTTTGAAGGCTACAGTTTCGTCATCCCCTCCAAAGACTTTTCTAAATTTTCTGCCACAATCTCGGTCGTAGGCAAAAGCGTTTTCCAGAAACGCTTCTCCAGTTACGGATAGTTCAGCTATTGGGGTCGTCGTGTTTATGCCTATAAACCCCTCTTTTGTTTGGCGCATTTGTTCTTCGCCGCTTGTAAAAAATTTGACTGATTCTTCTCCGTTTTCTTCTAAGCTGATGCTCGTTGTTGTTCCAGCCTCTATATCTATTTTATTGTTTGTCAATCTAACAAGGGTGTCTTCATCATTTTTGTGATAAACGGTTTGACCTAAGTAAATATCATCACTGACTGTTTGATCTCCGAATAAGAGCGAATTGCCCGTGAGCGTTAAGCTTCCGCTGTAAAAGTCTTGGCCTTGTTGGTTTAGGTCTCCAGTTTTGGTCGACGTTCCCTCTTCAAATAAATTATTAAGTAATGACGTGTTCCCGGTGATAGTTAACTCTCCAGAAGAAAATTTATTTCCGGTCTGCGAGGAGTCCCCTAGGATAAAATCGCTACCCTTCCTTAACACATCTCCACTCGCAATGGACAACCCTTGGTGGTATACATTTCCTATATTGTATGCATTTCCAGCTTGATCGATGTCTCCAGCAATTAATAAATCACCCGATAAACTCGTATGCCCAATAATTAAAGAGCTGCCTTCGTGTTGCAAGTTTCCTGTTTGAGTTGTGTTTCCAAAAAAACAAGAGTCTCCAGATATCTCAAGAGAACAATTTATATCAGACTCTCTTTCGAAAAAACTGCTTCCAATGCCAACGTTGTTAAACAATCCGCTTTCGGAAACAAAAATATAACCGCTCATATCTCCATTGCTGGATTTAAATTCATTAACGTTTACGCGGCTCAAGAAAGTGCATGGGTCTGCAAATATTTTGGACCCACTAATCAGTTGATTACCTGTGAGGTATATTGAGTTGTCAAGTACTGAGTTTTTTAAATTAGAGTAAGAAATTTTTTCATTTCTAATTTTTGGTCTAGCCAGTAGGAAGTCAATGCTTTTGTCTCGTTGCGTTGCCAACTCTATAGTGGCTGAAGCAGGAAACGGTTCAAGCGTTAAGTCGGAAACTAATATCTCCTTCTCTTGTAAATCTGAAATTCTTTTATTGGGCATGGCAGGTCTTTTAATTATACACTTAATTGCCAAAAAGGTGTAATCAGTTTAATGACTGAAATATCTCCTAATAGAATTACCTATGAAAGGCTCGGGATTTTGGTCTCAGATTTTCCCGCATACAAGACTCAAGGATCTACTTTTCAGAATTTAATTAGAGTTCAGGATGTGAATTATGCGTTCTCTCATCCAGCTTTAGATATAAAATCTATAGGTTCTGACAACCTTGTCGCTCGAGACGGCGAATCTCCTATAGTCAGGCAGGCGGACGTTAATTGCGATATGTCTTATCTTTTTTCAAGTGGAGAAAACGAGGAAGCCATCGGTCTTCATCTGGGCCCAAGTTACACAATAATGAAAAACTTCTTTGACGAGCAGGATCATGATGATGTTAATTTAATGATAGTGGTTGCAAGCGATGCATGCCACGCAGATTTAAATCATATAGAGGATCAGCAAAAATTTGAAGGTTATAATGTCATAGGTGTTGGTAATTGTTTTTTAAATAATTATGCATATCAGGCGTCAGTGGGTCAACTACCTTCTGTGTCAATATCGTACGACGCAAGCAATATGAAGTTCGACACTTACGAGGACTCTAACCCACCCACTTTGCCATCAATAAAATTGGGGGTTGATAATCAATTTTCCTCAGAAGTCATAACGATAAATAAAAATACATTCGATCCTGGAGAAGTTCCTGGAGCTAACGTTGTTATGCCTGGAGATATTCTTGTTGAGATTACAAAAAAAGCAGGAAATTACGGAGGGGTCCCACTCGAAAAAGTGAATGCAGCAATTCAAAACATATCTATCGAGGTTCCTATTGAGCGTCAAACTATTTATGGTTTTGGTAGCAATTATGTTTTTGATAGAAAATTAAAACTTCCGATTATTGGATCTAGCTCAATTGATATGATCGTTCGAGAGTTTGATGAGGGCCAAATTGATTCTTTTTTCACCCAGGGATCTATGTATGATATGGTCATCAAGCATAACAGTCGAAATTTTGAAGATGGCGAGGTTAGGCTTGCTTCTACAGTCAACACTTTTAAAATTGAAGACGCTCAGCTAAAGCAACAAAATTATAGAGCAGGTATTCAGGGAGAACTTTCCGTTTCTACCTCATTCTCTTTCGGAATAAGCTCCACAAAAGGCTTAAAGCTTTATAGGCAATAAAAAACCCGCCTGTTTAAAGGCGGGTTTTCGTGAGAGGTTTGGGTTAAATTTTACGAATATTCGTTTTGAATTGTTAGGGCGTTTCTTGATCCAAGGAGGAAGATTCCTCTCGCTTTATCTTCTGGCCCACCAATTTGAGCGGTGAATGTAAGGTCTACCGATTTGTTATCTCCAATGCTTGAGCTAAAGGACTCTCCTTCAAGAAGGGCTCCTTTGATAACATACTGCATTGCTACAGGGCCATCACCAAGAGGGCTTGGTTCGCGCAAAGTAAATACTAAATCGTGCTCTTCTGTGTTCCATATTAAGTCAGCTATATTTCCTTCTTTTAAATCTGCCAAAATAGCGTTTACGGATATTGAAACATTTACGGGGTAGTCGAGAACTCGACTGTATCCGTATGGAGTTCCCAGCCTGTTTAATACAGATCTTGAAAGAGGAACGTCGATACTAAAGCTTTGAATATGGGCTGAACCCGCAACGGAATAGTCTTCGTTGGGGTCGTCGTTAATTCCCACAACATCTCCATCATTAAAGACGCCAGACTCTTCAATATCCCAATAGTTGGTATCTGAAGCTCCAGGAGTGTTGTTTTCGTTGCCCGCAGTCAAGGATTTGTAAATTTTTGTTGTTACTTTTTGCCAGTAAGCGGAAGAAGTTAACTTTATATCCGCAGTAATGTCTGTAGCAATATCAGATAAAACAGCAACTGTCCATCCAGCAGCGCCCGAAGGAGTTCCTACTCCAGCAACTGCTCCACTTGTGCTTTTGTAATACTTGCTGTCCACCGCGTCAAAGACTAGGTCTCCCGCGACGTAAGTGGTGGTGTCGTCATAGGCCACTGGCAGTGTATTTATTTTATAATAAGAAGTTGGGGTTGCGGCATCTTTATAGATTTCATCTTTTGTTAAGGTGAGTGTTCCATCGTTGACCAGCACGCTGTTGATAAAAGTTCCCACTTTTTCGAAGAAATTATCTCCAAGCTTGACGTGAACAACCGCCGCATCTGTAAAGTCAATTACGCTACTGCTTGTATCCTGAAGATTAGATAAGCTTAATTTTGTTACCTCTGTTGCTGCAGCTTGCTCGCTAGTACTAGCCTGCAAAACCTTAACTCTATCTCCAAGTTTGTATTCCTTACTTGACGACCAATCATCAAGATATGGAGCTGAAAAACCTCCAACTGTATCTCCATAACCTGCACCCCCTCGAGGGTCATTTCCTGGAAGAAGTTCAAATTCTGCAGCTCGGCCATCTGTTCCAAGAGATAATGTTATATCTCCAGGGCGCAAACAAGACCAACCTTCTGTTTCCGCATCTGTGTCTGAGGCGCTGTCGTTTAAGACTCCACTAACTGCAGGCGGAATGCTAAACTCAGAACCTTCTATAGGTGTACCATAATTTGTATTAACAGCAGGAATCGCAAGGTCTTTTGATCCCACATAACTTCTTAAATTCAATCCATCAACAGTTACATTTGCAGTTGGCATGCCTCCTACAGAAGCCTCTATTGAATAATTTGATACAAACCCATTTCCTAAAGCAATAACAGTTTGATTGTCTGTGTCAGAATTACCTACTGCATCATGACCTTCGCATGTAGTAAGTATATAAAAGTTTTTTCCTGCTGAATTGATTGCAGCTCCACAAGTAACTCCGTCAACAATTTCGCTTGATAAAGCGCTTTTGTCTCCAGAAACGTTCATGCCCATTAATTTTTCGTTAATTCCGTTGGTCAAATAATATGAAAAGTCGAGAGTGACTGTGGGCGGCTCAATTGATACAGAATCAACACGAGCAAGTTGGCCAAATTGATTAACGTCTTGTCTATTTAAAGAAAAGCTGTAATTTGCGCTTTGTACCCTTCTGAGTTGTTGAATTCCAGTTCTTACGGACCCTCCTGCCGCGATTGCTTCTGCATCTGTTTTGTGTGTTGTTTTTACAACTGGAGTTGCGTCCCAGTTAGATGATGCGCTAAAATGATCGCCTGTTGCGTCAACTGTACCAATGTACAGCGCCTCGCTTTGATAAATTACTCTTGCTCGTCCTGGTAGATTGTTTGCCATAATATTGTTTGATTAAAAATTGGTTTCTGTTAATGTTACATTTTTTCTATAAGAAAGGGAAGAAAATTTTATGATCTAGAGTATCTTAAGCTCGTAACTTCAAAATCTACGAATCCAGCAAACAGGGACGAGTCTACATTTTTACTTACCCTGTCGCTTAATTTTGAAACTCTTGACTGCTCGACGTGAAATAATGGGCGCCTTTGTAGGGAAATGAATTGTTTGTAATTAAAGTCTATAACGTCTCCATATTCATTCAATGGATAATCTTCAAAATTTAATTTAGCGAAAACTTCGTTCTTTGCGTCTGCAAAAACAGACAGTGCTCCGTCAAGTTGATAGGTATTATCTGCAAAAATAACACATCTTATACTTGTTGTTGTTTTATCTTCTCCTCCAAACGCATAGGGTTCGTTTTCTGAAAGCTCTGGATTAACAAAGATCGCGGGTACAACTTGTTTGTATGGAGCTATTCCTGCAAGCTCTTGTTTGAATCGCCCATTGGTATCGAATTTACTTTCAACAATTAACTGCTCTTCTGTTTGGTTTGTTATATAAAAATTAAAATCTTTTACCGCGTACGATCCTTGGAGCGTTGTTTTATTCGCCGGAAATGTTGAGTCCATAATGACCCTTCCATTATCAAAATCAAACATTAAATTGTGGTCACCGCGATTAATTGGGCTTCCGTTATCAAGGATTTGAGTGGGTATATTTGCGCCCTCTATACTTGAATCATAAACCCATTGTTTGTGTGGACTGCTGTACGATACTAGTCCTGCAGCAAGCCTGTCGTCAGATGTGTTTGGATAAAGAGTAGAGGTGTAATTAGTATAAGCTTCGGCCTTGCTTGTTATAAAGTGATCCGCCCATAACATAAAGCTTGTTGTTAGTTCGTGTTGAAATTGAGGTTTCATTTAAAAATATTTTTTAGATACTCTTGAAGCGTCTATAGAAATTAGGTCGTGCTCGAAAGAATTCAACAAGGATATCACATATGGTATTTTAACTCTACCTCCTGCGCTTAATTTTGTATTTTGTATTCCCACTTCGGATCTACTTACACTTGATTTTTTATGCATGTACTGACCTAAATTAGGAATCCCCGCTCCCTCCAACTCTCGAAGCCAGCTCGAACCTTTAGCCCAAGGCATTGGTGTCATTTTATACAAGTCCCTGGCAGAAGGAGCTGATACGGTATAACTCCACGTGAACCCCATATTACTAAACTTTCTGTATTTCAAAAAAATATTTATTTTTTCAAGCGACCTCTCTATGTCTGCGATGGGATCTGCGCCGCTATCGAAACCTATAAAGCCAAATAAATTTCCACGAGGAACAGAGTTTGATACGTTTGAGGCTGAGGGGCCACCCTTGAGCTCTCTAGTTACTGGGTGATTTAAAAAATCATTCATAAATTTTCTGTGCAAATCTCTAAATTGTTTTTCCAACATCATTCTTACTTCTGAATTTATGCTGTTGTTTTTTTGCAACTCTTTCTTGATTGCAATTTTTAGATTCCTACTGATTGGCGCAGACATTATACTTCAATAGGTCTTAAAAATAAAGTATTAAATTGAACCACATCAAAAAGTCCATGAGGCCTTGGGTCCGATTCAATGTGAAACATTCTTCCATCCAGCTCAATTCTTTTTGAATCTTTTATATATTTATAGTCTTCTATCTTTAATTTGATTCTTACCATACTGTTTGGGTCTGGCCTTGTAACCTTGACTTGGGCGTCTGTTTCTCCAAAATATTCCAAACTTCTATCTGAGTCGTAACGAATTCTTGCCTTAAAGATCCTTTTTACGGGAACGTTTTCTATACTTGTTGTCTGCGATCCTCCTGAGTTGTACAAATAATTATAATTAGGGTCCGTGCTGATTATAACTTTTTGAGCTTCTTTGTATACCACGACGTCTCTTCCGAACGTGTCGTGAAGGTCGAGTAGGTTCGCCGCAATATGGGCTCTATCTGATGATGATAAGAATTTTGCCATGAACACTTTTACACTAAAGATTTTTTTTTGTGTATATCGATATAGGTACAAGGATCTACAACAATAATATATATGGACGCAGAAGACATTTTTAAAAAATGTTGCCACAGGAATACGGTTTCCCTTTTTAAGGGTTTCCTCGTTATGCTTGAGGATTTACATAAGGAGCATCAAATCAACTTTAATAAATTAAGAAATAATTTACCAGAAGGCTGCGTGCCTCTCGTTGATCAAGCAGACTACTTTAGTTTTGATAAATTACAACATCTTAGAAAGAGAACTCTAGATATTGGCAATGAAACTATTAGAAATATCGAAATGGATTTAGATAATTATACTATAGGCTTTACATTTAAATAACAAGAAAAATTATGTCAGACACAGCAACTCCTACAATTAACGATACCCGCAAAAAGATGCGCGAAATTTACAGCTTCACTTTTGAAAAAGAAGAGAAGTTTAAAAAAACAGAAACGAAAAAGGTAATCAACCCCGAAACTAAAGAAGAAGAAGAATTGTCTGTCACCAAAGAAGTTTCTGAAGCAGTTCCTTACAGGTTGATTATGAAGCAACCAACACGAAGACAGATCGAGGACGCGGAGTTAGAGTTTAGTGTTGAGATGAGCAACTGCATCAAGCGGGGAATACTCACCAAGGCAATGCTTGCTAAAAAATATAGTGATACAGGAGGCCTTCTTGCCGAAGAAGATGCAAAAGCTTTAACTAAAATGTACGTCGAGTACGGACAGCTTTCTCAGGAAAGTGAAAAGCTTCAAATCAAGAACGTCAAAACAGATAAGGATACCGAACGCCTAAAGGAAATTTCTGGAGAAATAGCTCTTTTAAGAAAAGATATTATTGGCGTAGAAACATCGTACTCAAATTTATTTAATCACACTGCGGATGTGCGAGCTGAGAATAAGGTTATTCAATGGTATATATTAAATCTCACTTTCGTTCAAAAAGGTGATGAAGAAGGGATGAATCCTTTGTTTGAGGGTCGAGACTTTGAGCAAAAGCTTCAAGTGTATTACGACCTCGAAGAGGAGGGTAATGACCTTTATGACATAGTTGGCGGCAAGGTCGCTGCGTTTTTTAGTTTCTGGTATTACAGTTCTGGCGCGGTATCGACCGAGGACTTTAAGAAGTTGGATGACGATATTGAAAGCGGTAGTATTTAATATATGTGGAATCGACCAAGCGCAGGAAAATATTTAGGGATGTAGTTCGAGGATACTCGACCACTACTCTAGACGAAGACTTTATTTATATAAAGCACTTGACTCCGCACGACCAAGTCGAGTTGGAGGAAATTGAAGAGAGCTATTTTAATATAGCTCTGCGCAAGGGTGTGCCCACGGAAGAAGATATGGTTATGTATCTCACAAGCGAGGGTCAATGGACCGACGCTGACGAAAAGGTTATTTCTGATACAACCATGTATCTTGAAAGTTTAAAAAAGGCCTTGGATAAGATCATACTCAAGCGAGATATGGACCGACAAAGAAGCATTATAAAAAAAGAAGAGCAAAAGCTTCAAGAAAAGCAAATACAAAAAATTAATTTAATAGGAAATACTTGTGAGAAATATGCAAAAGAAAGATTAAATGATTTTTATATGATTAAAAGTTTTTATAAAGATAAAGATTTATTGATTCCTTTGTTTAGTCAGAATGAATTTGATGAATTAGAGCATCAAGATCTTAAACGAGTGATTAATATTTACAACGATATATTTCTAGGATTTAATGAAGAAAATATACAACATACTATATTAGAAGATTTTTATAATCCATATTTAAGTTTTGCTGAAGATAGTATGCAATTTTATGGCAAGCCGTTTTGTAATTTAACATATAATCAAATAAGATTAATAGTTTATACTAGAGTGTTTAAAAATATATTTGATAATAATGAAAATATACCAGATAACATAAGAAAAGATCCCGCGAAACTGTTGGAGTTTGGGGGTTCATCTAGGGAGGAGCGGGACAAGGTAAGTGAGAAATTATCTAACGGCAGCGCAGGAACTCTTGTTGGCGCGACGGATGAGGATTATGAAAACCTTGGAATCGAAAAACCCAAGGGGGGAATAAGTCTTCACGAAGAAGCCAAAAAGAAAGGCGGAACTTTAAATATGGAAGATTTAATGAAATTACATGGAGTAGGATAGTTTTGGTGTATAAATACCTTATAACGGAATAAGGTAATATGTCTATAAATCTCAATGTAACAGGTAATACGCAACCGCTTGAAGCGGCTGTTAATGCTGCGATAAATCGTATTCGCAAGACGCCGATTAAAATAACCGTAGATGACAAGGGAGCTACTCAGCCGCTTGGAAATATGAAGCGCGGAGCTGACGAGTTCAGTAAGTCGATGGAAGCGGCTAACTCTCGTATTATTGCTTTTGGTGCGAGTATGGCGATAATTAATGGAGTAGCTGACGGCTTTAAAGCTTTAGTTAAAAACGTAGTCGAGGTCGAAAAAGCTCTTGCTGATATCAATGTAGTGATGAATTTATCTACAGCGAATTTAGAAAAATTCTCAAACGGATTGTTTAAAACCGCCAAAGAAACTGGAGCAGCTTTTAACGTTGCCGCTGAAGCAGCTACCGAGTATGCCCGTCAAGGCTTAACGATGGAAGAGTCTTTAAAAAGAACTCGAGATGCTCTTATTTTGACTCGATTAACTGGGATGGATTCTGCAAACGCAGTAAAAGCTTTGACTGCAGCCATGAATACTTATGGAGACCAAATAAAAGATACCACCGAATTGGTAAGTAAATTTGCCGCTGTTGATGTTAAATTTGCGGTTAGCGCTGAGGATTTTGCGGATGCTATATCTCGTACTGGACAAGCAGCAAGAAGCGCTGGAGTAGATATTGATGAATTGGTTGGTCTTGTTACTGCAGCTCAACAACAAACCGCTCGAGGCGGTAAAGTGATCGGAAATTCTTTTAAAACGATATTTACTCGGATCGGAAGGTCGGACACTCTTAATCAATTAGAAAATTTAGGTATCGCTGTAAGAGACCTAGAAGGTAACACTCTTGGAGCGAAAAGAATTTTAACAGATCTAGCCAATACTTTCGACAAACTTACAGCTTCTCAACAGAATCAAATCGCACAAACAGTTGGTGGAGTTTTTCAAATCAACGTATTGAAAGCTGTGCTGAGTGACGCCGCAAAGCAAAACGGTATACTTGCAAACGCTACTCAAATTTCTTCAGGAGCTACTACAGAAGCAATAGATAAAAACGATCAATTAAGACAGACTATGTCTGCAATGGCCACAGAAACCGGACTAGCTTTAAAGGAATTAAGTGCACAGATTGGAGAAATTATGCTTGCTCCAGGAATGGAAAAGGTTTTGAATGTTTTTAAGGGATTGGCTGAAGGAGCAAATGAAATGCTCGGCGGTGGAGAATCCACTGGTAGCGATTTCGCTCAAGGTTTTTTAAAGGGCTTGGGTAATATCATAACTGGTCCAGGGTTGGTCGTTATTTCCGCAGTATTTATAAAGTTATTTGCTAAAGCTTTGGTTTATGCGAATCAAAGTCTGAAATCTTTAATTGGGGTGACAAGCGAAGCTCACAAGCAAAAGGCAATACAAACTTCTCTTGTTACTTTGTTTGGGCAAAACGCAGCGATCAGTAAGGAAATGTTGCGAACCGATATTTCCAGAACAGAAAAAGAAAGAATAATTCTTGGGCTTTTAAAGGCACAAGTTATAGAGGCTAATATGTTAAACTCTGTATCGAAAAGTGTTGCCGGCGGTTTATATACAAGAGGGTATAACGCAAACCTTGCTCCTCGAAAGGGAAGAGCCGGCGGACACGTTCCAAATTTTGCAGATCCAGAACGCGAGCAAGCTGCGCGGGGAGGATATGCGGCCGGAACAATTCGTTCGATGAATATGCCTGGCGAAGGTTCGGTTATATACAACAGCGCAGAAAAAGTAAAGAATTTCAAAGGCATGAGCCAACCTGCAATTATGCCTCCTCATTCAAGCAAGGCTGGAAAAAACTATCAGCAAGCATTTGGGGATGTTCATGGATTCGATCCATATGCTGCGGGGGGGCATGTGCCGAACTTTGCGCGAAAAAAATCAACCAAAACCGCTCATATCAACCAAGACTCTGCAAAATATATTGGATTGACCGCTTCAAACTCTAACGATAGAATGGGAAGCCTTTTCGCAACCGCTGGAAAGGGACAGAGCAATGTTTTTGACGCCAATAATGAACCATATAAAAAGGCCGCCCTTAAGTCTAAGGGCGCAAAAATAGACTATGAATTTTATTCTTTAGACGACTCTGAAAAAAGGAAATATTACAATTCAAAAGTAGAATCTGGACTAAAGGAAGATTTGCAGCGAGCTAGCCATGGAATAATGAATCAGCTTCTTAAAACTTTATCTTCTAAAGATCAAAATTTTATAGCAAAAAAAGCGGATTTAAGTAAAGATTTACCCGAGAATAAAATGTCTGTTTCTGCTGGACACATTTTTGAAGCTGCAGCAAAAACTATACTTAGATCAATTGGAGCTGAGTCCGCTATTCCTGAGAGAGCCTCTGCAAGAATAGATTTTTTAAAAAACCAAGAACTTTACGAGCTTTTCGGAGTCAAAGGAGATAAGGGGTCGGGAGGCGCAGAGGCTAAACTAAATAACAATAAAAGAAATGCAAAAAGTTTTGCAAGAAAAATATACGATCTAGAGATTGGCAGTAAGGGCGCCACTTCTTTTAGTAAAACTTCTAAATTACCAAAACCCAAGGCGTCAAATTCCAGACCGTTTTTTCAGCCACAACTAATGGGTAATAATGCCGAAGGCCACATTCCCAACTTCGCCAATCCACTCTCAGATGCAATAGGTCGAGAAAAAGCTGCTGGCGTTCCAGTTTCGCAAATCCGCGTTGGCTCTCACCCAGCCCTTATGGGCAAAAGTAATCCAATTGGTTTAGGCGTAACTAATACACACGATGAACCAAACGGTCTGCGCGATGTAATTGGTGCAGCAGGCGGGTTTGTGCCGAATTATGCAGAGCCCGGCTTCCAAAGAACAGATGTAAACATTAAAGGCAGGAGAAAGCAAGATAAGCTTGTCGAAAAATTAAATCGAGAGCTAGAAAAGTATACAAACGCCTTTAAAAAAGGTCAACTCTCTCAGAAAAACTTAACCCAAGGAATAAAAAACCTTAATCAAAAATACGGCTTAAGCGAACAAACACAAAAGAGAGTCTTGAAAGAGACGAACAACTCTATAACTGCAACTCAAAAACTTAATGCAGCAAGACTAAGTACTACAAAAGCTTTAAGCGGCGGCACCAAGGGAGCTATGGGGCTATGGGGAAAGACGAACTCGAAAATAGAATCGTCCGCTTTAGGTAAAGGTTTAAGCTCCACAGGCGGCCAAATGGGCTTGATGATGGGAGCCCCTATGCTCGCCGGAATGCTTCAAGGCGAAGGAGTTGGAACAGTAAGCGACTCCAGTTATAAAGCCGGAGGAGCGCTTCAGGGGTTGGGCACTGGCGCCGCAATGGGTATGATGTTTGGACCGTTAGGTACTATTGTGGGAGGTACTATTGGCGCTTTCAAGGGTCTTGTGGACGCATCCAGCGAACTCAAGGAAGCTCAAGAAAAAGCCGCTAAAGCTCAAAGAGAGTCAAGTGTTCAAACTGGTGCTGCTCTAGCCCAATCATTAGCCCCCGCTTTAGCTAAAACAAATTTTGGAAAAAGTGGTTCGGTGGAATTTTCTTTCGGAGGAAAACAGCAAAAGGTAGATGTAGATAATTTTAATAAATTATCCGCACGAAACGTCGAAACGGGGCGATTTGGTATGAAAATGGGAGAAAATGTTAGGAGTCAAATGTTAGGAGGCCTTGGTTTGGATATGCAAGATATACTTAGAAGAGGAGCGGGTTCTCCGTCTGCAATTTCAGGGATATTAAAAGAATCTGGAATAAATGTTTCAAGAGAGCAACTTGATGCAGCGGTTTATTCAGGAAAAATGATCAAGGGGGAAGATCAAGGAGATGTTATACAGGTTCGAGAGAGAAGGAGTTCAGGAGAACAAATTAAAAGAATTGAAGATCAAATCTTAGCTCAAATGGGATCTGCCGCTAGGCCTGAAGCAATCAAGACTGCACTCGATCAATTACCTGAGGATATGAAAATCCAAACTGCAGCGCTAAAAGAAGGCTCAACTGCAGGAGGGAGGAGCTTTAAGAAAGGCGCTCTCGAATATTTTACTCCCGAAGAATTAAAAAAACAAATCGACGAAGGAAACCCTGCAGAGGTAGCAACAGCTTATGCGGATATTTTAAAACAAATCGAGGTTCAGAATACGTTAAACGAAAAAAATAATCAAGCCGTCATCCTTCAATTAGATCTTCAAAAGCTTCAAGTTGCAGCGCAACAAGCTGCAGTGATGAATCAGTTAAAAATAAAAGGCAAATACTCAAAAATCGCAGACAATTTAAGTTTTGAGCAAAAAATAATGGGGAGCTTTGCGACAGATCTTCAGAAGTCTCAAAATAAATATTTAACATCGTTGAATAAAGCCAGGGAGACAAAAGCTCTTTCCGCCGCCAAGGCTGATGACGCGTTAAGATCTGATATTCAGGGAAAATTAAAAACTGGACAATACTCAGAAATTGAAACGAATTTAAAGAAGGAACTTTTCAAAGAAAGCGCTGGAACAGCGTCAGAGCAAGATGTAACTGACGCATTGGCACTCAAGAACGGTAAAGAATTGTTGGAAATCTTAAACAGAATAAAAATAAATAACAAAGAAAATACAGCCATACAAAATTTGGTTAATCAACTCATTGATAGCTCTGTCACTAAACGAAATAACGAGCTAGATGTTTCCAATAAAATATTCAGAAATACGAAAAACCAGATCGGTAGGGAAAAGGTTATAAATGATATACTCGCAGGTCGATCTCAAATTATAAAAGATTTAGAAAGGAAAAATCGCATGTCTTCAGAAGGCCTTCGGTCTTCCCAGAAAATCCGAGGGTTTACCGAACAAGTTGCCGCAGCAAAAAGGTTAAATGCTGTAGGTCCAGGATACCAAACCAAAAGAGAAAGAGAAAATTTTACAATGTCCGAGAAAGGATTTGGATTAGAGTCTCAAATCAAAACCCTCGAAGAAAATAAAGCAAAATCTATAGGGGAGCAGGAGTTGGCTAAAACAAAAGTGGAAGATGTTGATCTTAAAAGGTTGACTCAATTAACTAGAATTAAGGACGAAGGTTTTATCTCTAAAGAAGAATTTCGAGAGCGAGAAAACCTAAAAATATTAGTCGAACAAAGAGCTAAAAAACTAGAAGAAATCGAACAAAAAATAAAAAACATAAACTCCGAAACGGACAGCGAAATAGACAAAGCGAAAACACTTTTAGATAAAGAGAAAGAAAGACTCGAAATCAAAAGAAAACACGAAACTGGACCTGGGGCATTTGGTAATGGATTAGCGGGCGGCATGAAAAGCATGGCCGAACAAGTTGAAACAATGGACTATGAGCTTGGAACAAAGCTTCCTCAGTCATTTGCTAATGGTTTATCTGGTGCGTTCATTTCGGCGATAAATGGAGCCCAGGATTTAAATGACGCTCTAAGGGATGCGGGAACTAATTTTTTAAAACTAATCCAGGAAGCCATGATGCAAAAAATGGTGATGCAAATGATGGGAGGGTTGGGATTTTCTCAAGGAGGTAATGTTCGCAATTATTCAAAAGGCGGAAGTGTTCCTGCAAAAGTTTCAAATGGAGAGTATTTAATGAGTCGAGAGGCTGTAAATAAATACGGAGGATCATTTATGCACGGACTAAACGCAAGAGGCGAAGCTCCCGGATTTTCTTCTGGAGGTAAAACTCCTCAACAAGGATCCGCGTTGGCCGCTAATTTTGGCGGAGCCGAAGGTTATAAATCCGGCAAGAGATACCAATCTCAAGCAATGTCTTCATTTTTCTATAGTGGACAATCTGGCAATCCTGGACTACAGGAAGATGCAGATGAAATGCGAAAAATATTATCAGAAAGAGAACAAGCTCGATTAAAAGCTGAAGCCGAAGCGAAGGCAAAAAAACAAAGAAGAAGAGAGAGATTGGGAATGGTCGCCGGAATTGTTGCGACTTCCTTTGCCAGTTCTATGATGGATCAAGCATTCAACGGATTAACTCCTGAAGCTAAGGGCGCCGGATATACAAATGACACTCCTGATGGAGTACAAACGATAACAAATGAGAGTGGAGACTCAAGATCCTTGCTTCCTGGAAAACCAGTTCCTGCTGGTTGGACCGCAAAGCCCACTCGAGAAAACAAAATTAAAAAATGGGGGAAAAAAGCCTGGGATAGTGAGTATAATTTTGCAAATTATAATAATTGGGGGTCAGGGTCAAAGCCAAAAATCAGTAACGAATACAATGGAGGATTGATAAAAGGGTACGCAAGTGGAGGGCATATCTCTGGAAAAACCGGTATCGATCAAATTCCAGCCATGCTTAGTGAGGGCGAGTACGTAATTCGCGCAAGCTCTGCAAGACAAATTGGAAAATCTAATCTTGATAAAATCAATGCAGGAAAATTCTACAATGGAGGAGAAGTTTCTCAGACACCAAGCCAGTCCGAATCCTCAACCTCTCAAGGTAACACAAACAACATAAACATTTCCGTAAACGTAGAAAATGGCTCCACGAAAGATTCCAGCGACGATTCAAAGAATAACGAAAATAATTCAGAGGATGCGGAAAAACAGGCCAAGATGGCCCAAAAGATAAAACAACAAGTTGTGTCGGTTATTATAGAAGAGCAACGAACCGGAGGCCTCTTGAGCAAAGGTAAATGAGTTTTTCAAATTATGAACAAACCGTTATCATAAATGGAGTTTCCTTATCAGGAGTTCAAGACGTAAACGGTAGTTATGGAATAAGCGAAAAACCCATAAGGGTCGCCGGCGTCGGATTTGTTGATGCTTTAATAGACTCTCCTCTTGAGGGAAGCTTCACCATAACCAGAAAAATGGTTAGCAGCGATCCACTGCTGGCGTCAAACGTTTTAGGATCTTATGATTTTGACGAGCAAGAAATAAGCGGGGCTATATTGTACGACAATGCGCAAAAGGGATTCGGCTTTACAAGAGGCAGGGTTTCAAGATATGCTGTGTCTTGTTCTGTGGGAGAGATTCCCACAATAGAAACTGAAGTTAGAGTGTTTGGTCAATTGGGCGCCTCAGTGTTGAACAATGATTTAATCAAAATGCGTGAGGGCTCTACTTTCTTGCCATTTAACGGAGATAATGTTTATTTAACTAATGAAGATGAGTCTGTAATTGTCGATCGTTCCGAAAATTTCAAAACACAATGGAACGATCAAGCTCTCTTGATAAACCAGGACGCTTACAATCGACTATCCCCTGAGACCAGACTTGTTAAAAGTGGCGCCGCTTTTTCTGCAGGCATAAACCTTGAAAACAACAACCCTTTGCAGGGCTCTTTGAGGTATTCTGACTGGTTTTTTATCGCTCAAAAAAATACAACCAACGAGCTTCGGTTTAATTTAAATTTTCCCCCATCAACAATGAGTAATGATGATCTTGAATCTTGGGTTTATAATTTAGATATTGGATGGTTATACATTTCAGCATTAGGGCTGAATCACGAAACCTATCGAGAGTTGTGGTTTAGTTCTGCCATTTCAGTAGATGGCCAATCAGAAGCAGTTTGGATGTACACAGACGAAAACATCCTTTCGTCCAGTGGAGCTGTATGGTTCTCGGGAAATGATCAAAGCATTATTTCTGAAGGGTGGTCGATTTTTTTTGCAGACCCCTTTGAAGAGTATAAGGCTATATTTTATCACTTTGAGGAATTGAAGTGGTATGGGTTATATGATTTACCAGGCACATTTTCGCTCACTCATTTAACTTCCTTAAATGGTCGAGATTTAAGCGCACTTCCTTTATCCGCGAACGATATAAAAAGCGTAGCCCCTAAAAACAGCATCAAAAGACTGTTTGCGTTTGGAGATTCGTATTCAGATTCTGGGAATTACCCAGACAGTCTGTGGCTAGACAGGCAAAAAGTTTGGTGTCAGTACGTTGCAGGTTTAATGTTCCTTGATTTTGAACCTTCAAGTGAGGGCGGCAGGAATTACGCATTTGGCGGTGCAAGACTGATAGAAAATGTGGACCAGGGGAATGGAGTGGTCGTCCCTTCAATACTCTCCCAAATTAATTCTGTTGCAGAACCATTTCTTGAAAATGATCTTATTTGTTTTTTTGGCGGTGGAAATGATTATATTGGTCATAGTGAGTCTGCGAGCTATATATCTCAAAATTACCTGCAATGTATACAAGCTCTGTACGACAATGGAGCTAGGAATTTAGTTTTATTGAATATGCTTGATTTGTATTCAATGCCGTCAGTTGTGGATCCCTCCGCAACTCAAGTATCTATAGACGTTAATGAATCTATATCTAGTATCCCAAGCTTGTTTGCTGATGCGAATATATATATTTATGATTTTTACTCAAAACTGAATGATATACTTGCTGACCCGGTCAGTTATGGAATTAGTGATTCGCCGTTCTACGATGACACCCACTTGAATCAGCAGGTTCATTCTGAAATCGCCAACCAAATATATACAACCTTCATAGCTCAAGTACAGCCTGACATTCTAGCCTTGGGAAAAGACTCTTTTGATTTGTACGATAAAGCAATCAATCCTCATCCTCCTATACAATTTCCCGACCAATCAAGCATAAAGGTTAAGGTTAGTGATTTTGAAATAGATGCAATCAGTGATTTCAGTTTCAGCAGAACTTTAAACTTGTCCCCGATTTACGCAATACATCAGGGCGATTCCCAAGACTGGGAAAACGGTAAGTCATCTCTTCCGAATTTAGAACCTGTGCAAATAGATACTCAGTATCCAATAGAAACAGACATAAATTTCACAATGATCGCTCAAAGCTACCAAATCAGAGAAATCAAGGATAGAATTCAGTCCGCACCAAAAAGCGATGTGTCAATAGAAATAAGGGATTCAAAGACCAATGAAATGATCAGCCACCTTGTCGGAGAAAACGTTAGATTAATAAGCGAATCCATAACTTCATCTGTTGCTGAGGAAATGTCTATATCTTTAACTTACAAAGGTTACGAAGCTTCTCACAACCCAGTTTCATGAGCTCTCCATTCTTAAGGTTTGAGGAGGGCAAGATTTCTCTTGGTGGTAAAGATTTGCTCGTTAATTCAGCCAACCTTTCAATATCCCCATCTTTGGAAATTGAAAGAGTATATGGAGATTTTGATCCAGAAATTGTGGGAGCCAAAACAGAGTTCGCTAAATTTGCTCCGACCACAGGACTGAATGGTAAGTTGGATATATCTTTTTATATATCCGCCGACACTTTTGCTGAAGGAGGAATTACTAATTCTATTAATAAATTATTTGAAATAAAAAACGGCATGTCTGAAGGGCCTATACATTTAAATACTGTCGGTCGATATTCTTTTGATAGTATGTACTTAACTTCTTTTTCTTTTGAGCTTACTCCATTTCAAGTCATTAAGGCTAGTGCTTCTTATTTAATATATGGATCTATTCAAAAAACTAATGGAAAGAGATTTGTTAGATTGGATGCGAATTATGCACATGGACTAAAATCGTTTGGAGAAATGAAAGCTGGAGGTGCAATATCTAATGTATCTATTGGCAGTCAATTTGAAATTAGTCTTTTGAGGTATAATATAATTGTGAATAGAAAATTACATACTCATATTCGCGGCTCAGAACATACCAGAATTAATACTTCTTCGAGAGGGGTCGTTCCGCACAGAGTTAGTGTCGAAAGTATAGAGTCTGAGATGAGTGTTGATTGTAATGATATCCCCGACAACTTAAATGCATACGGAGACCAACAAATAGGTAACTCGCCCGAAGGGTTGTACGACTCTACGATTAGCGCTTTTTTGTACTCCTTGAAGGGGCAAAAAATTGCCAAGTTTTCGTCCACCGGCAAGATACAATCCGAATCCATGTCTATTTCTGAAGGGTCGAACGCTTCTTGCAATATAACAATCAAGGAGATCATTAAGTAATGAGCGATCAATTGAACCCTTACGGCCCGGCAAGTACCAATATATCTAATTACAGTGGAGTTTTTGAGACCGGAGCGAGCTATAGCAAATTTGATTTTGTTTATAACCCGCAGGACGGCCTGTATTATTATGCAACAAAGGATTTAACTATCGGCGGGGAATTGGAGATATCTGGAAAAAATAGATTTTTATTTGTTCCCGATGGACCTGTGATAGAAAATCAAGTTTGTCATTATGTATACGATGAGTGGAATGAGTTGGGATTGCTTAATCAGGGGTTGCAAGTTGGGCAGACTATCAATATTCAGGGTTCACTACTCAACTCTAATGGTGATTATGAAGTGCTTGAGGTTGAGGAAAATGTTGATTCTTACTATAACCCAGTCGCGGAAAAAACATTAATATCGACACTAGGCTTAACTGCTGTTGAAGGTGCGGATTTTTGGCACAAATCCTCTTGGTTTTTTTCGCCCAATAAAGGGGAAGCTGATGAAATTAGCGGGGGAGATTTAAATTATACATCCGATTCTTTGGGTAACTGGGTTTATAATACCGTTATCGGGTGGTTCTTTGTCTCTTTAAGTGATAGCTCTGAAAAAAGCTTTTGGTTTTTTCTTCCTCACTCGGGCGAAAGGTTGATTGATAATGGAGTTTGGTTGTGGGCTTCTATAGACACTTTGGGCTCAAATGTATCCAGTAGTAATTCATTTTTGTATTTAGGCCCAGAAAATAAAGCTAATGATTACGAATCCTATATCAGTAATGATGGTGGCTTGTTGGATTATTTCATGAGTGGGGCGGACTGGAACTATGGAGATGGAACTGTCGCAGTCAACACGAAGACTATTGCAGAGTTTGGAAAATCTCACTGGGAAGCGTTTGGACTTAAAGAAGAAAGGGTTATGCCTCAGGTTGAAATGCTGGGGCCAGAGGGTTGGCTGCACTGCACCAAGTCTTTTCTAGATAAGTACTCTGTATGTTTTTATAATTTTAACAATAACAAGTGGTACGCTAGATTATCCGGTGGCGCCGATTCATTCACCTCTATTCCCTCTGACGAAATTGCCGCAACTTTAAATAGCTCAAAACCCCCCTCCTCCTTTGTCCCTAATAGGTTAACCGACGGAATATCTGCGAGAATTGCAGTTCGAGGTGTCGACGATTCGATATCGATATCTCAGCTAGAAGAACCTTCTGATCAAACAATTATTATTTCAAGCGTTGATTCTGAAATAAATTCAAACCAAGACGCGTGGACCTCTGATAGGTTCTTTTTTGACGCCGACTACGGATCAACTGTAAATTTTAAAACAAATAATGATAAGTACGAATTTGGTAATGGTTATTATTCAATAAAGCCAAAAGGTATTAATTCTCTTTCTTTCTCTGCTGATCTAACATTTAAAAATAGGACCAATAGGGAAGCTAACGCTATTATTCATTTCGTGGAAAGCCATCAGGGGCAATTGGAGAAGGACTCTTCATCTTCTAATTTGGAGTATAGCCAGGGAATATCTGGCTTTAGATGGGGTGGATCCTCCACGTTTCACCCATATGATACATTAGATAATCAATCAAAGACTTTTTACTGCGATAATTTTTCGCACAGTTTAGATTTCGAAAATAGCAATAATATACAATTAACCCTTAAAAATTTTAATACTTCATTGCTTTATAAGTCTGAATCTTTATTTACTAAAAAGGCTGAAGATTTTGATGAAAGTTCTTACTATTCAAGGAATGATGTTGTTTTTTATACAGGTAATCATCAGTACTACTATTTTCATAGCGGAGATTATTCTGATGAAAATATAGTTGGACCTCCAGCTTTAATGCATGACGAGTGGACTCGAGAAAGCGGTTACTGCTCTGAGATCAATAAAGACGCTTGGACTAGGGAGTTTTATTGGAAACCGTCTCTTGGGTTGACCGTGTCTCAATCTCCGCAGCTTTTGGATATGAATATGAACGGGTCTTACTCTCAAATTCATAAAGATGGTATAAATAATAATTTATTAAACCTGGAGTTGAATTTTAATAATAGAGATGATGCTGAAGTTTATGCTATACTTCACTTTTTAGAACAGCATTACGGAGCAGTACCTTTCTTGTTTTCCCCTCCCGCACCTTACGAAAAAAAGAAAGCCTTTATTTGCCAGGAATGGTCTCACGCTTATAATTTTAAGAACAATCATAGTGTTTCTGCGAGGTTTGAACAGTTTCCTATAGCATTAACTAGCGAAGACATAATTAATGAAATACCTCCGGCGATAACCACTAAGGGGGAATTGATATTTGAACCTTCTATTGAAATTTCATCGCAAGATGAACAGTTTACCTGGGATTCTGTCAGAAAAAAGAGGGTATATATTGAAAATATTGGAGGCACAGATGTTGAAATTGATTATATAAGATTGAACTCCGAGGATTCAGCTATTAATGTATTGGGTAGGCCGCGCCTTGGAAGAAATTACATGACTCCTGGCATCCCTGAGCTTGAAGGTTCGGTGGTACACGCCAAAGCAATTTTCTTGGCCATTATGGGATTTGAAATGTCAGACAGCCTTTTCGACGATTACTCCGAATCTCTTGCGTTCTGGACTGCTCGAGATTTTGTGTTTGAGTTGATAAATTCAGAAACTTTCTTAGCGTCTTCTCCTTCTGAATCTAAGATACAAGTTTTATACAGAGATCTATTAAATCGAATTGCCGATCAGGTTGGTATGGATTATTTTTTAAACGTCGCATCAATGTCGATTGTTGTTAATGGTCTGCTTGGGTCTGCCGAGTACAACTTTGCAAAAGTAATGCCCCTCAATTCCGAGAGAAGGGGCCTACTCGTTACTATTCCTCCTGATAAATTATTCGAGCTAAATCTTCACGGAAAACCCGTAAAGCTTACGTCTTTTGATGGTGGGATCCAAGGTTTTGAAACTGTTCTCGATGAAGAAGTTAGGCGTTTTTTACAATACCCAAATGGAGCGATAAAAGATATTAATCTTAACGAGTATCACGAATATACCTACTTCGTAGGCACCTCTGCGTTTGTAGCTTATGGATCCAATTTGGTTCCCGCATATTCTAGAGTTTATATAGATTTACTGTACGACAACCCATTGGGGGATGTTCCCGCATTTTTTCTTGAGGATCTCTATGGAGAAATTGTGAACTGGACCGATGATGAAGGAAATGTCGGTGGGAATTTAAAAATTGAATCCACTAATAAGTGGGTAATTGGAAATTTGGAAGTGCAGGTTGATGAATCAATCGTCAAGGGAGAGGTTAAAGCTTGGGTGACGTCTAATGACGACCAGTTAGCATCAATAATAGAAGAAGAGAATGAAGGCTGGAGGAGTACAAAAAAGATTAGTGGCCCTGCTATTTTAAGCTTTCTTGATGTAGATTATAGTGGCTGGTTTTACCAATTTGGTAATCTTTCTGGTTACTCAAAAAAGAATCCTGCGGGCATTGTCTTGCCTCGCTCTCAAGATTCTGACCCTGCCAATTTCATGTTTAAGGATGCAATTAATTGCGCGGCAAAATTCAAGGTCGGAGAAAGTTTTGAAGTTAATGATTATTTGGGACTCTGGGTAACTTACGAATTTAAAACATTCTCAGAGCAAGGGGGCGGCCTTTTATCTCCAAGGTCGTTTGATCCTCAAGTCATGCTTTCAAGTCAAGACTCGTTGGCTATTGATGGCTCTGTTTCTTTGGGTGTTTGTAATTCTGCAAATCATACTTTATTAAGCATAGAGCAGATGACTGTTGAGTCTACACCCAATGGGTATGCGTACGGGTGGGTACAAAAAGGAATTATGAAGATTCATTCTTCTTTTTTAACGGAGGCAGAGACATTTAGCGACGAATCTAATCAAAACCTAGATACGGTTTTGCTGGGTGCGGAGCAATGGCTTTGTCAAGCTAACGCCTCATGCTTTATTGTTGACAATGAAGGCCTGGGTAATATAGAATTTAAGGTGGGGGATATTGCGTATGAATACGGTATAGTTTATGACTCTGAATTGGATAATTACAGCGTTGTTAACAAAAATAATGATTACGATGCAAAAGGCGTTTCTTTGGATACCGCTTACGACGTCCTGCTAAAAACAAAAACAAAAAGAAAGGCTTTTCGAAAGTTCGTCATGGAAGGAGACGTTCCTTGCTTTCAGATTTGGAGGCACTTGGTCAGAACTTCTACTCAAGAAAGTCAAGTCGAAGATTTTTACGCGTCACAGTATCTTCCCGACGGTAATACTTTAGGGTTTCCATTTGGTCAGTATAAGGCGGAAAGGTCCGCGCTACCTTACCTTCCGAGTAGTCCAGGAATTGAGCTTAAGCTTAATTTTGGAACTCTCGATATCAACCCAAGATTGAAAGCGATTATTTTAAAGGCTGCCGAAACATGGAAATCTTGCGTGTTGGACGCGCTAACTATTCGAGTTGATATCGTAGAGGATACTTCTGGCGATTCTACTTTAGCGGCTGTATATACCCATACGGATCTCGATTTTACTGAATACGGAATGAAGCCTGTTGGGAAAAATCATCTTTTCCGCAGCTCCGCACTACTTGTCTATAATCCAAATTTTCTTTTTACTGATAAATGGTTGAAAGAAGATGAAGATGGAGACTCTTCGGCCGGCTCAGTTGCTTATCATGAATTTGGACACATATTTGGAATAACTTCAATGCAAAACAAAGACCGTTTGAACCTCTACAGTGCCGACACTAAAGATTTATACGACCATTTTGAAATGACAGAAAAGTTTGGCGCCCAATACATTGGGGCTAAGGGTGTCGAGAAATGGAAAGAGTTGATAATTCATAAGGGTTTTGATGACCCAGTCCAATATTTTTACGAAAGCATACCTCTTAATGAGGCGAGGTATTTTGAGAACGCAGATGGCTCGATCGGATCTAAGGAAAAAACAGATTATCACATATCTGAATATCCAAAGTTTGAAAAAGATGGGATACGGGTTCAACCCACTTTTTCTGAAGCTTTAATGACTACATTTTTAGGGAAGGGTGCAACGCCGACACCCTCAATAATAACCCTTGGACTTTTAGAAGATTTGGGGTACGAGGTGGATTATGGTGCCGCATGCTCTAATGATGACCCTTCTTTAGAAATAGATATAGAGATATAAAATGACAAATGAATCCCACTCAAACTTAAATAAACAGTTAAGTTCATTAACTCCCGACACCCTTTTGGAATTTTTTGAAATAGATTTTAGCTCCCTGCAGGCAAATTTCGATCAGTTCAAGCAGGATTACGGCGTAAACTTTGGGGCAGAACCTATCTACCGATTTTGCCCCATGATAAATGGCACGAATCCGATAATTTGGCTTGGAGAATCCTACCAGCCTTTACCCATAAAGATTGAAGGTTTCGAGAGTAAGGGCGAGGGAGGGTTGGCCAGGCCAACTTTGAGCATTGCAAATCCAGAAGGTATATTTTCAAGAATAGTGTATTCAAATAATGATTTTAACAACTGCAAGGTTACGAGAAAAAGAACTTTTGCGAGGTTTTTAGATTTTAACAATTTCCAGAATAGAAATTTAAACGAAAAAGACCAAAACCCGTTTGGAAAAAGCGATCCTGACGCCCATTTAGGAAAAGATGTATACTATATTAATAGAAAAGTTTCTGAGGATAAAAATGCCATAGTTTTTGAGCTAGTATCCCCTTTGGAGATGGAAGGAGCTAAGATTCCCGCCAGAACGATCTTATCCAACCATTGCCCGTGGAACTATAGATGCTCTGTAGGTTGTCAATACATAGGTTTGCCTATAGAGACTGTCGAAGGTAAAGATCTTACCGAAAATTTCGCAAATAATGAATCAGAAATTGATAACTTCGGAAACAATACAGCTTTAGTTAATAATAATTTGGGAAAAGTGGACCCTGAAAGATATCCCGGCATGATAAAGTCAATACCCGAATGGAGCCCTTTTGGGCATAGCTATGTTGCAGCAATAGGTTTTGAGGAAGGCTCCTCTGATGACATTAAGAAATACCAAATGGGAGACTTAGTTAAAATTGAAAATAACACTTCCTTGAACCCATACATGAACACGCCCCAAGTTTTCGTGTGCACATCTACCCATTCAAACCCAAGATTGTTTCACCCATACTTTAGCAAGGATCATTGGCTAAAGGATGAATGTTCAAAAGAGCTAGACTCTTGCAAGAAGAGGTTTCCGCCTCGAGGGGAAAATGAAAAATATCAAGCATACACTCGTGTAAAAGGGCACATCCCCCAGCCATTAAGATTTGGAGGTTTTCCGGGCACGGAAGAGTATCCTTTTGAATAGTCGACTCTCAAAAGAAATACTTGATGAGATAGCAGATTACGCTAAAAGGTTTAGGCTTGAGGAGTCTTGCGGTCTTGTGGTTGAAGAGGGAGATTGTTTAAGGTTTGTTGCATGTAAAAACCTCAGCAGGCGCAGGGATATGCATTTTTTAATCAATCCAGAGATTTTAATTGAAAACAATGTTTTTTGTATTTATCATTCTCATGTGAACCATTCTCCTTCTCCTTCCAAACTTGATATTAAAAGCTCAAATGATTTATGTATTCCTTATTTGATATATAGTTTGAGAGATGATGACTTTTATTTTTATAATTGTGTATAAAGTATAAGGAAATAAGGTGAAAAAAGTATATTTACATGGCAGTTTAGGTATGAAGTTTGGCAAGTCTTGGTGTCTTGATGTCAAGAGCATTCCCGAGGCTTTAAGGGCCATCGATTGCAACAAAGAAGGGTTTCTTGATTACTTTCTGGCGGATATTGTTGATACTCAATACGTTATATTAAAAAAAGATGCAAAGGATATAAAAAACAAGAAGGACTTTTCCGACAACTTAGTCAAGGAAAAGTCTGAAGCTATCGGAATTTTAACCTTTGAGGAAATACATTTAGTGCCAATTGTTCAAGGTGGGGCTCCGGTAGGAGCCGCGATCTCTGCATGGGCTGTGGAGTTTTTCACCGTTCAAACTTTGATTAATATTGTAATTATGACTGCAATAAGTTACGGAATAGCAATGTTGACCAAGCCTCCAGATCCAGAAACCAAGGATATTAAAACTATAACCTCCAAATCATATGTACTTAATGGAGCTAAAAACAGGGCAGCCCAGGGCATTGCTGTACCAATAGGTTACGGAAGATTAATGGTTGGCTCTTCAAATATAGGCATGAAGATTGATGTTAAAAGGTATCTTAAAAACAGATCTAATGACTCAAGAGTATTAGAGTCCTATTCTTCTACCAAGTTTCTTGATATATTATGCGAAGGGCCCATAGAGGGTTTTGTTAGTCAGAGGGGCGAAAAGCTCAGAAAGGAGGATTGGGAGAAATCCATCTTTTTAAACAAAGTTCCTATTAGGGGTGAAGATGGTCGATTCAACTACATACTTTCTGAGAGCACGTCTCAAGGAGAAGAGGGCGGACTTAGCGAAGAAAAACTAACAGATATTCCTAGACCCATCGGCCTTGCTCTTGGCGAGGAGTTTTCAGCTTCTTCATCTGTAGTGTCTAGGGGTATAAATTATATCAAAGAGCACAACTTACAACTTTATGGACCAATGCCCTACCCTCTGGCCGGGAGCCCCTTTAATGAGACGGTGACTGATGCAGGTGGCTTGATTAGTTATTCAATATCGAAGGAGGCGGGAGCTAAGGTTTGTTCTCATTTAGTCAAAAATGTGAACGTTAATAAAGTAACATTTACTTTTCAATGCAGGTTGTCATACCACAATATAGAAGGTACCACTTTTCCTGAGACGTGCAGCTTTGTAATATTAGTTGAGCGATATAATGGCGAGTTTAATATTTTAGACCCCGAAAATTCCGGGTGTCTCGTAACTGTCCCAGAGTTCGCAGATAATATTACCACCCAGAATTCTATTGCCGCATCCAAGAAGTGGGAGTTTGGTCTCGATTACTTCAAAAACCTTGGTCCGTTATCAGCGGAGAGGTATCCGGATATGGTGGGTGCATATGCAATGCTTCTTCTTGCTAGTGAGGGATCAGCAGCGGGTCAGACCAGTAAGAAATTCCAAAAAACCTGGGAACAATTTGTTGACCTAAACCAAGAAGTTTCTAAGGCTTACAAAGAAACAGTGATAAATGAAAAGTATTTTTCAGTTTCAGGTATTGCAACTGATCCTTTTGAGTTTCAAATTGAATGCGATTTCGCTTTCAATTTAGACACTGTCGAGATTAACGAGGGTATCACCTTTAAAATTATAAAGCTTAGTCCTGAACTTGACCCAAGCGTGGACGCCTCGGATAATATAATTGCCGGAATGCGCAAGGTTAGATTCTTAAGTTTATCGCATATTCAAGAAGGTGTTGTTTGCGACATGATGTATCCGCATACCGCGATATGCTCTGTGGAGTTTGATAGCAAAAATTTCGAATCAACTCCAGAAAGAGCTTACCACGTGAAGCTTAAGAAAGTTTTAATTCCTTCTAATTATGACCCAGTCCTAAGAAAATATATTAATCAGTCTGGAGAAAAAACTCCCTGGAACGGACTATTTAAGGGGCAGGAAAATAGCTCTCAGTCTCTGTATTCAGTTGAGGATTCAAATAAATATTGGACAGATAATCCCGCGTGGATATTATTCGATTTGATTGACAATCCTAGGTTCGGGGTTTCTAGGTATGGGCTTGAGCCTGGCAGTATTGATAAGTGGCAATTGTTTAAAATATCAAAATATTGTGATGAGTTTGTTGACACTGGCTACAATGTGGAAACGAAAACAAAAATCCCAAGAGCTTTTTATACAGATAACATAGTTAAGTATGATGATGAATATAATATAGTTGATAATGATTACGGATATATTGAGGTCGACATAAGTCCCGAACAATGGTTTTTTAATGAAGAAAATGTCGCCATACTTGAATCAAAGGGTTTCGGAAGAAGAGATTATAAGCCCGCAGGATTAAATCGCTATACACTCTGCAATACCGAGTCTATTGTTAACTCCGTCTTTCAGGATATAGTTCGAAGGGATGCAACAAGCGAAGAGCTTGATGACTTTTTACAAAATTCTTTTAGCGTTGGAACGGTTGCTGATTTATTGGTAAACGAGCTCTCGGAAGACAGCCAATCTCCAGCGTTCTCTCCGAACTCTGTTTTTTCAAATGGGGATTTTATTAAAGAATTTGGAGACGGACGACAGTTTGCAGGAAAGAAAATAGCTTTTTATTCAGCCTCGCATAGTTTTGAGACTTATTCCGAACAAATCAAGCGCAAAATTCACAAGGACTCCTGCCTCGGCTCCGAGAACAAAATAATAGAGGAAAGGATTTTGTTAAGTTCAGATCCAATAACTAGAAAAATCATTGTTTCTGGGCCCAACTTTGAGGAGGATTTTAAATGCTTGACTCACCAAGGCTCAAACGTATCTCTTGGAGGTTGTGCGTGCCAAATTAATCACCCGTTGATTGAGCCTCGATTTTCTTGTAATTTGTATATCACTGACCAGTTGGAGGCTTTAGAAGCTCTCAACCATTTAACCTCGGTCTTTAGAGGTATGATAAGCTACTATGATGGAAAAATAAGTGCGAATATAGACCGCCCAAAAAAGCCCCAAGCTTTATTTACCAACTCGAACATTAGCAAAGAAGGATTTTCTTATGCAGGTACCCACAAAAATCAAAAATACACAAGCTCGCTTGTGAGGTTTAACAATAAGGAGAAACAATTTTCTTCCGACGTAATATTTGAGGAAGATTCTCGAGCAACCCAAGTCTTAGGCTTCTCTCAGAAAGAAAGTATAGGGTTTGGGATAACTTCAGAATCTCAGGCCAGAAGGTTTGCTAGATGGGTGCTTTCTACCTCGAATTTAGAGCTTGACGCAATATCATTCAAGACATCTTTGCAGGCAAACTTATTATCCCCAGGCTCTATCTTTGAAGTTTCCGACGAAATGAGAGTTGGAAAGCATAAAAGTGGTAGAATAGTTGATGTCGGTACGGAGCAAATAATGTCGTTTCTCGACCATGATTATGAAGAGTATGTTAATCAAGACGTCGGCTTACTTAGTTATTGGAACGAGTCTGTTGAGCCTAATCCTGATAATGAGCTATCAAAGCTTCAGTGGGGGCGACAACATTGGACCCTAGTTGGTCAATATGAATTTATTACCACCACTATAGATCTTGAAGATAGCTCAGAAATATCGCTTGAAGACGGAACGTCAGAGCTTATTGAGGAAGTGAGGATCCCCATCAGAACGATGTTTTTTAAAACTGTTGAAAGGTTAGGCCTTAGTCCGTTTTTAATTTTAGATAAATCTTTAGATAGTTTTCCAAACCTATCAAGAGTGGAGCTTTCTGTTTCAGTCGGACTTTCCCAACATTCTTATGAAACCATTAATGATAGAGCTAATACAGAAAAAAGCTCTTTCGATCAAGACGCAGAAATTGAAAACATCAGCTCTCCACAGCTGCTTAAATTTGACGCAAGGGTCACGAGCTTGAGAGAGACGGGGGAAACGTCCCATTTGGTCGATTCCACAGGGGTGATAGATAGCCTTTCTTTAAAGTTAAGCTTTAAGCCTTTAGTTAAAGATAATAGATTTGAGGTTGTTCGTCACAAGTTTGAGGATGGATCTAGGGTTAGGTTTGTATCTGGAGGTATTCTACCCGCAGGTTTGGATGGAGATAGGGTTCTTGATCGGTCTTATTTTGTCATAAATATCACCGACCACTCTTTTCAAATCTCAGAAGTTGCTAATGGATTGCCTGTCATAATTCATGACCAAGGGAAGGATTCGTTCTTAAACAATGGAGGGGACCATTTCGTATGCCCAGAGAGCATGACTGGAGAAATTGACGACATAACCCTCGAGTCTTTCAATCAAATACAAAAAGGATCAACTTTTTCTATTAGTGGGCACACGGATCTAGAAAGCAATTCAGCTCTCGGCGCCAGGCTTCTTGATTCTGCGAATTTATTAGCTATTGGTGTTGAGGGTCTTGATTTCGTGGAGTATAAATCTTGGCAGAATTCAACTATTTTTGGGAATGTTTATATTTCTAGTAGAGACTGGGTTTATGCAGAAGATCTTGGTTGGGTATACATTAAAAGCATGATTGAGGCAGCCTGGAATAAGCGATGGGGCTTTATTAATGAAATAGGTTGGGTTTTCTTTAACAGCTCACTTAGGGGCTGGATTTATTTTCAATGCTTCGAGGGTCACTTAACCATTAACCCTTGGGTTTATAAAAAAAATGAGCAGTTGTTTATAACAGACTCAGACTTATTGGATAAAAAAGTTTTAGATTACGCGTTCTTGGGTGGGTACGCCAATAATCCATCAGGAAAGAGGTTTGTTATTAGATCTATAAATGGTGAAGGATACTGGCTTGTTTTGGATAGAGAGTTAAAAGAGGGAGTACAGACTTTAGAGACTGCTCCTTCGGTAGTGGGAGCTATTCCTTCGAACATTGATGAAACCACCGCTTCGTCCAACCCGGGTTTAAGGGAGTCTGCCATATCAAACATATCATATACCTTATTGGATTACTCAAAACAAAGCGTAGATTCTGCGAGCATTACTTTCCCTCAAGGTCATGGTCTCGAAATTCAATATAATTTAAAAATGCATATCAGCGGCGTTGATAGTGGGGATCCGGCTTTTGATGCATTAATAAATAAAGAATGGAGCACTATATATGTTGACGACAATAATGTTGAGCTAGTTGGTTCTGAGGGGATCGTTGAACTTTTGAAGGAGAACTCTTTTCAATTTGTTGATCTTGGTAGCGCTACTTATATAGCAAGGTTGGAAAGTGTTTTTTCAAACTTATTGCCTTCAAAGCTGTATAGAACTTTGTCTGTCAAGGAAGTTTCCAGTTCGGAGTTTGAGGTTAGCGGAATGGAGTACAATCTCGCAAAGTTTAAATCAATAGATGAAAATACACCGGTAAGGATTCCGTATTTTCCTATTCCTCCTCAGGCCGATATGAGTGTACCTGAGTCACCAACCCTTTTAGAATTAGAAGATAATACCTATAGGGGCAACTAGACATAAATATGGCAACTACTATACTTGGGGTAAAATTTAAAATTAACGACTTAAGCGCTAATTATGAATTAATTGGAACTTCTGACAATTACTCATTCTCTTATAACCTAGGTAAGGGTGCAGACCTTGTGGAGGAAGGCGGAAGCAATGAATATAGCAAGTCTGTAGATCTTTATGGTAATTATGGATTGTTTAATGTTAGAGTGTTTGCCGTCAACTCTGTCGGTATTAGGTCTCAATTTATACAGGAAAACATATCTATCTCCGCTCCAGAGTTTGACGGAACTTTTTCATTTTCAAATATATCTATAAGCAATAATACCGAAATAGAAGGTTTAGTTTTAAATTCCCCAACAAGGGAAGATAATTCATTAATTGTTAGCTCAGAGTATCGAGGTAGGTCTTTTTTATTGAATTGGGAAATATCTCCTCCACCCGGCCACCCCAAAGAAGGGGAATCTGTATCTTCAGAAATGATATCTGACCCTTTCTTTGGGCACTTCGAAATCAAGATTCAAAACGGAGACCCCTCCGCGGAAGTCTTGACACTAAATAACTCCGAACCTTTTAAGATTTATTTAAAAACTGATGACGTTGATTTTGAACTCGCTAACTACTCTCAGTTTTCTCTTGGTATTAATGAGGATATTTTTAATGATATAAGTTTTGATAGAAATTTTGATATAGAGGTTAAGTGTTTTGACTCTTTAGGAGGGTCCTCCACTGGATTGATGGTTGCATTTAACCCAAAACCGGTATTAAGCAACTTCCTTCACTCTTTCTCATCTTCGCTATCATCTTTTAGTTGGACTTCTGAAAGTTTAGACCTTAAGGACGTCTTGGTTAAATGCATCGCTGTTGATAGCTCTCACGAGTTAAGTGACAAATCGGACTTGGTCGCAAGTTACGAACATATAGAAAGCTTGAACTCCGCCCCTTTGTATACATCTATAAATGGACAACTATATAATGCGGGTGATAAGGTTTTATATTCTGATGAAAATGTATATGAGGCGTTGCAATCTCATACCACAACCCAATTAACTTCGCCAAACAATACAATCTACTGGTTAAATATAGGGCCAAGGGTTGCCGTGGACTTCAGTGAACAGTTCACTTCTAGCAAAAACTCTTTCAAGAAATATCAGCTTTGGGGGTTTTCGTATTATTTCTCCTTTCAACCTTTCGACGCTTACGGAGAGGGCGATATTTTTAATTTGACAAAAAACGGACTACAGCTTCAGGATTCTGGGGAAGAGTTAATGCCTACAACTTCAGAGGTTGAGATTCAAGACTTGCAGTTCAGGGAAAGAGGTTCAGACTTAGTATTTGGCTGGAGAATTGTTGATCAAGATGGGCAAGATGTTGACCTTGATCAATATAAATACGCATTATCATCAACAGAAGTTCCTCAATCATTAGGCATTTCTTTGAGCCTTTTTGACGAAGATTCCCAGCAGCCTTTATACACGTTTCCGGCGGGACAAAATTCTAAAACTAAATATCTTGATAGCTCCAACAGTATAGCCGAATTAAATAATCTTTCTAGTGCCTCTGTTTTCAACACCTTTGAGTATACGAGGGAGATTAATAACAGCATATATTTGGATGGGGGTTTTCCCGCAAACGCGGCAGAGTTTGATTCTGAGCTTGTATATAGCCCTGACCAGTTATCGAGTTTAGTTTTCATTCAGGGTGGAACTGATAATTATTTATATAAGTCCATCACGCAGAACTCTGCAACAAACCCTTATGCCAGACCTTTATACACTAGCTGGTCTAGTAATGAAGATTTTTACTCTTCTAAACCTGGAGTCTCTGCTGATATTGTAGAGTTTAACGGTAGTCTATATACAATACTGCAAGATGTAGGTCCAAGCTCCCCTTTCTCTCTCGGAATTTTCAACGAAAACAATTCGTACTCTGTTGGGGATTTGGTTGTTCACCCAAGTCAATATCTTGAAGTTTTTGACCCTTCTTTACCTTACAGAAGGGGGGAACTCGTCATGTCTCAAGGGTCAGCTTTTGAATGTTTAATTACTCAAACAGAGGGCAACGCTGTGAACCCATACTCGTCCGAGACTTTTTGGGAGAAAAAATTATTTGTCGTCGATGTTCATTGCGCGGTTTTTGAGATGGTTCACGACGCATCTGCAGACCAATTCGGCGAAACTCCCGGGTCTTCGAATTCTGCTTGGCAAGCAATTGATCCCGAAAACTCACCCCAACATTTTCACCTGTTCGCTGCGAAGTACTCGCTTGATATATCTGAGTGGTCTAGTTTTACCTATTTTGCTTACGGACAACTTGTTGTTTTTAAAAATGATATTTGGGTCTGCATTCAAGCCCATAACCAAAACCAACTTCCAGTGGACAGTAAGGTTCCTGATGAAAGCGAAAGTTTTTGGTCTCAGAACGACTTGTCTACCTCTTTGGATATATTTACAGAAAATCAAGTCGGAGATTTAGCTTTTTATAATAATTCATTGTATAAGTGCATATCCGATAATCCAACAGGAGCTCCAATTAGGGCCGAACAGTCAACAGATAGAGAGTCGCTGTCTAATTATCAAGACTGTCAATGGTTACCTTTTTGGGAGCAAAATGACGATTATGGCCCTGTGTTTGGGCACATAGGTATTCCAGAAAAAGGAAAAAGGGACGTTGTTGCATCCGTTAGCCTTTTGAATAATTTTGGAGAAATTTTAAATTCAAAAAGTGTTGTTGCCACCAACCCTCCGCCAAAAATATTACCACAGGGGTTTAGTGTTGATAGCACAAGTATGGCGTCAAGGATTAAGTTTAATTTTAATTACGATCAAGGGTTCCAAGAAAAGACTACGAAGGTTAATCTGTATAGGTCTAGCGTTCAGGATTTTGATATAACTGGATCTGACAAGTTTCCTCTTGAGCATATTGGTGAAGATTCTACATTCGTAAAGTCTGTGTTGGGCGCTGGGGACGCAACATTTGGAGATAATGTTACTGAAATTTTTGACGAGCCTCCTTTGCATATAAACTTGGAAGGTATAGAGGAGGCTACTGGTTATTATTATAAAATTTTACCTTTTGATGATTTTGGGTCTGGAGAATTGTTTAGGGTGAACCCTAGTAATAACGGGGGGCTTGATAAAATTATAGTTTATCCAAAAAACTTTCACAGTCAAAACCCGACAGCCCCAATTGGCGAAATCCCCAAGGCAAAACAGCCCAACCTGGGTCCAGATGGAGGTATAATTTTATACGAATCTATTCCTGGTCCGGTACAGAATTTAACTGGAGATACCGCATTCGTAAATTATTTTTTAAATTGGGATATTCCTGGCTCAGAGAAGGACGAAAACAATAACTTTATCAAAAAAATTCCTAATGACGTTGATTATTATGAAGTTTGGGAGTCTACGGGTAGATATATAAGTTATAGCTTGGACGGAGGGTCAACTTCGCTCCTTTTAGAAGAAGCAAATAATCTGAATGGCTACAGAAGAATCCTTGGGGACCTTGAAAGCTATGGAAGTGTGCCTGTCGAAGAAATTGATATTGCAGAAAGTATAGTTGATGCAAGAAATATATTTGATGTTGATGCTCGATCTTTATCTTTGGAAGCTACTCACAAGGGAGAGGTCAATGACCGAAGATTCTTTTGGGTTAGGCCTGTAGATTTTGCGGGCAACAAGGGACCTTTCGTTGGGTCTTCTTCCGGTGGGGATTATGTTGAAGGTTTGGAGCTAACATTAGGACAAGCAAAAACTACAGATATTGCAGACTTTGAGCAAAATATAACAAAAACATTTCCTAATACAGTAGCTTTAGTTCCGAATGATCCTTTTAAGAATCAATCTCCCGACAGCTCATCTATATCTTGGGAGGGTCATTATTTGTATAATAACGGAACTGGTTATTATATTTCTGCAGGCAGCACAGACGACAAGTTTGTTTATTTTACAGGAAGCTCTTTAGAGCTAACCACAAACCAAAAGGAGCAAGAATTAAAGCTGGGTCAAGCTGGGGGAGGGGCTCTTGACGACTCCAAAAATAATCCCCTTAGGAATGTAGTTTTTACTGGAGATTACAATTCTGTAAATTATCATCCCGCTGGACAGGGAGAGGGTACTGACAATGAACTTCCGGCAGTAGTAGATGATAGCGATTTTATAATAGCAAGAAATGCAAACGGCGTGGCCTCTCCAATGTGGCATGCGTTCGCCAACGCATTGATTGGTAGTGCTCACATAGAGAACGCAGCTATTACAAATGCAAAAATTCATAATTTAACTGCAGATAAAATTAGAAGCGCAGAAATAAAAGGTCAAGATATTCAGATAGGCCTTAGTGGAAGCACTCCTGATGGTCAAATTAGGAGCGCTGGATTTGAAGGTCTTGCCGATACAGGTAAGGGTTTTGTGGTTAGTGGCGATGGAAGTTTCGTTTTCGCCGCTGATGATGGAAGGTTATATTTTGACGACGGAGAGCTAGTGTTGGAGGGAAAATTAAGACAAGTTGATGGAAAAGAATACACGTTCATAGATCTCAACGCTTCCCCATCCTCTTTCTTTTATAATGAAATGTCTGACGGAACCTATGATCCCGATCACTCTGAGGATGATTGTATTATTTCTGCCAATTTTCAAAACAGCTCGATAGACGCGACCGAGGTTAGGTTTAAAGTGTCTGCCCCAGGCGGTTATGAATTTATTAAGTATTCCGATCACACAGCAGGAAAATACGATATAAGCGGGTTTACTTATGACCCAGGCTATAATTTTACCAATGGAGAACCAAAGGTTGCAAAAGCAAAGTTCGAGGTTACCGGATTTGACAAGATGATCAAAGCGTTCGATGATCAGTTAACTACAATTATCGTTTCAGCATCTGGGGAAAAAACTTCTTACGAAAAATCTATACCAATAAACTTTATTGCAGATGGAGCTGCAGCTATATATGCAGAATTGAGTGTTGATCAACAGGTATATAAGTATAACTATGATGGTATTTTTGCTGATGATAATAAAAATTTAAATTTAAGTAGTTCTGTTTTTAATGTTTCAGATGTTGGTGTTATAAGTTATACATATTCTACTGGTAAAAGTTTATCTAGTTTGGAGGAAGTTGTTTCTAATGGTGATAACTGTGAGATAATTGATTTTCATAATGATGGTTTGGGCTCGTATGAGAATACTCCATTTGTTGCTCAGTTGGAAGTTGAAGATGCTGATGGTATTTTGCTTGCTTCTGATTTTGTTTCTGTGTATGGTAATATGCCAGGCAAGGATTCGTATACTGTATACCTAACAAACGAAAATCATACATATCCTGCTACCGAAGATGGAGCAGTAACCACAACCGAACTCGCGAATGTCGGCACCGAGATAAAATTCTCTAGAGGTATCGAAGAGTATTCTTTCTCGGAAAATGGTGCCGATTTAACTTTTAGTACTGGAGTGATTTCCTCATCCGATGGAGGTGTTGAAGTTTCTATTGATAGAACAAATCCTGGCAGCCCAATTATTCGGATATCTGAATACCCAGTAGGTAGCAATGAGGGTTATCTTACTATTCCTATATATGATAATGGATACCCTAATCAAAGCGTTAGTTTTGAGAAAGTATATACATACTCAAAGGCAACGGAAGGTGTTGATGCTAGAAAGGTGGATTTAACCGCAGATCAACAAGTGGTAACTTATAACTCTGAGGGGACATCTCTTACATCTCCAATTACTTTTATAACATTAACTGCTGCAAGCAAAAATACAAAGGGCTCAAGCGTAGAATATAAATTTACTAAGGGAGTTGGTTTTTTAGGATCGTTGAAAGATGTATCGGGCGGTGATTATGATGGAGATTGGATCGCGAGCAATGAGGTTCATTATTATCCTCCAACTAGTAGGGCAGGTAGTTTTAACTCAGACACGATTAAGGTCGAAATTCGCGAAGTTGAGGGGATCACATTGGCAGAAGATATACTGAGTGTTTACGCAGTACAAGATGGCTCTGATGTTATTACAGCGATATTAAGTAATGAAGCGCATGCTTTAACAAGAGATAGTAATGGGGTTGTTAATTATTCCGGAAGTGGAACTAAGATACAAGTATTTCAGGGTGCGGTAGCACTAGCTTACGAAGGTAATCCTGGCAACAGCAAGTTCGAAGTTTCCGTATCGGCGACTGATATTTCCGCAAATCAAGACGCAAGCGACAAAAGCCTGTTTAATGCTGCGTCAGCACTAACCACTGACAGCAAGAGCGCAAAAATAGAGTTCACAATAACCGGAAAAAATTCAGAAGGAGTAAGCTTTTCAATAGTTAAAGATCAGACATTTTCAGTTTCCGATCAGGGGGCCAGTGGCTCTAGTGGGTCCACCCCAGTTTACCGAGGTGTTTGGAAGAGCGATGAACAATATTACGGCCCAACAGCCAATTCTAAAAGAGCGGATATAGTATATAGAGATCAGGAGAGTAAGTACTTTATAGCTCTTAAGGATCACCTTTCCAGTCCAGACTTTATTTACGACAAAGGCGCTGGTAATTGGACAACATTTGGCACAGAGTTCGAAAGTGTTGCGACTAAATTGTTACTAGCTGAGGACGCAATTATAACTCAAAGTTTAACGATGGGATCTGCAGACCCATCAAACCCTAACGCAGGAACTGGGGGAGTTATAAAAACGGTAGGAAAAGAATTTGGAAATGGGGTCACGGGATTCTTCTTTGGGAACGAAGGATCAAGCCCACAGTTTGACGTAGGGGGAAGCAGTTCTTATATTAGATTTAATTCTGAGGAGGATAGAGTTGAGATTAAAGGATCGTTGACTGTTAATAGTGTTGATTACGGGGCAGGATTAAGCCGCGAATCTACAACTGGCCCTGACGCTTCATTTATTGGTGGTGGGTACGAAAATAAAATAACAGGGTCACAGGTGGGCTCAGCTGGACTCGCCTCTTCAATAATTGGCGGAGCAAAAAACGAAATCAGCGGAAGATTTTCTGTTGTTTGTGGAGGTTTTGAGAATATGGTCGGGGACAATTTTTCTGCAATCGTTGCTGGATATAATAATGAAATGCCAAATCTTGAGGTTGACAATCAAGGAGCTAACTTTATCGGAGCAGGAGTGGGCAATACAGTTGACGGAGGAACCTCTCAATCCATAATAAATGGAAGCAATAATGTTATTTCTCAAACTGGACTATGGAATAAAAGCACGCCACTGTCAGACCCTCAGCAGGGTTGGCTGTCTCCAGGTTTTTTAGGAGAGTTTAGTGGTTACGGATTGCTCAGTAGACATAATGTTAGCGCTAATTTTATACAAGAAAGGCCAGGTTGGGTCGAAAATTCTTGGTGGCCATCATATCAGCAAGAAGATTGGGGCGATTCTTCGCTTGGGGAAGAAATTTTCTTTGGCACGTTCCGAGGCATAAACAAATCTTCGTGGGTTTACTCCGTGGATTTCGGTTGGAGTTATTTTGCAGATAGGGATCAAGAGGTATACGACGATTCACATTATCAAGTCTATAATAATTTGTATGGTTATGCATACCCCAGCATAGATGGCATGTGGGTTCACATGCAAGGTTTCAATACCGCTCATATAGGTTGGTATTTTTGGTTCAAGAGCGAAGATGTCGCCCTCAAGTCTTACCCAGGGCAAGACAAGGTCATACGATTGTCTCGCCTAATGGCAGATGGTACTTACTTGGATTATTTTTTAAGAAAAAATGCAACTTCTGGGCGCATCGAGTTGACCGCAGGCGGCCCCAACCCCTGGGTTGATGCGATCGACTATTCGACTGGCGCCACTTTTACCGGAACAGACACTGACGGCGACGGTATAGATGACGGCGTTGATACAGACAACACAGACGGACCACTTGCAGATTCAGATGGAGATGGAGTAATTAATCAGAACGATAATTTTCCAAACAATCCAAACCGCGCAAGCGGAACGGACACTGACGGCGACGGTATAGATGACGAATTTGATACAGACAACACAGACGGACCACTTGCAGATTCAGATGGAGACGGAGTGATTAATCAAAACGATAATTTTCCAAACAATCCAAACCGCGCAAGCGGAACGGACACTGACGGCGACGGTATAGATGACGAATTTGAGATTTTTACCCCAGCAAGTAGAACGGAGCTTGAAGGCGCGGTGAACGAGTGGGTTGCAGATGAAGCATCTGCGACAATAACGTATGGAGATATTAATACGTGGAACGTAAGTAATATTACAAGTATGTGGGCGCTTTTTATGAGCAAGGTTGATTTCAATTCAGACATAAGTAATTGGGATGTAAGTAATGTAACAACAATGAGTTACATGTTCTCAAACGCAAGAGCGTTTAATCAAAACATAAGCTCTTGGAACACATCTTCGGTCATAAGTATGTACTCTATGTTTCAGGATGCATATGCATTTAATCAAAATATTGGCGGCTGGAACATTAGCAATGTTGAGAATATAGGCGGCATGTTTCATCAAGCAACCTCTTTTGATCAAGACATAAGCTCTTGGAACACATCTAAGGTTACAGATATGAGCTGGACATTTAAGGGTGCCGAATCTTTTGATCAAAACATTGGTAATTGGAACATTAGTAGTGGCCCAAGTATGAATGAAATGTTTGCACAGGTAACCCTAAGCGTAGCAAATTACGATGCGATATTAAATGGATTTAAAACTTCAGTTTCCCAGGGAGCAGGTAGTTCTTATGTATTCTTTGCCGGGGGCTCGTCGCAATATTCAAGCGCGGGTCAGGCAGCAAGGACCGCTCTTCGAGTCACTTATAATTGGAATATAACGGACGGTGGGCTACAGGCCTAGTAATAAAAATAATTAAAAAATGATTAACCAACCCTCATCAACACAAGGTTTCAGTGATTATCATGATGATAATAATTTTATTGGCGCTGGCGTCGACAACCAAATAATAAACAGCCAAAGATGCTCGATCTTGCAGGGCTCTTCAAACTTTATTAGCGGCAAATATAATTGCCACGCAATAGGTGACTACATGGGCACCGACTTTATAACGTTTCAGGCTGGGGAGTATATTGAATTACAAGACAATTCTTTTAATATTGGTTGCTATAATGGAACTTATTCCTGGGGGCCGATGTTTGCAAAAAGAGGTTTGTCTGTCACTCACGACGCAGTTTTTGATCGAGAGGTTAGAATTGGTAGCACTAGAAATAGAAATCTCCAGCCGACAGGTTTTTACCCTAACGATTCTTGGATTACCGGCGCAGCAGGACAAAACGGTGAGCATCACTTCGGAAATGAAGTTGGCTACTTGGACTTTGATGCACAGCTAGACTCAAGCACAATGACTGCAGAATGGGGGGCAAGAATTCACAATGGATTTATTGTTCACGATAAACCTCTAGGAGAGCCCGACGCAATCGTCTTGAGAGATCAAACCTCTGACATTTTCATAACTTCAGACCCAAATAAAACAGACAAAATCTCAAACCTCAACGTAGAAGGGGATGTGGTAGCGTTCGGATCATCAGATGAAAGACTTAAGGATAATATATCCTTAATAAAGGACCCTCTTGGTAAGGTTTTACTTCTTGACGCTATAGAGTTTGACTGGAATTCTAAACAGCAAGCTTATCGCGGTCACGACTTAGGGTTAATAGCTCAGCAAGTAGAAGCTGTAGCTCCAGAACTAGTAATCACTAGGTGCGACGGGTACAAAGCAATCAAGTACGAGAAAATAAATTCTTTAGTTGTTGGGGCTATCAAGCAACAACAAGAGATGATTGATTCCATGAAAGAAGAACTCAAAGAATTAAAAGATAAAATCAATCATTCATAACCTTCATTAGAACTCTTGCTTGAGTCGCCGGTATATCAGAGAAGTCATTCCAGTCTTTTACTGAATCGTTTTTATATTTTCCATCCTTCCACCAATCCCTAAGTATAACTTTAAACTCTTCAAAGCTAGAACAATTCAATTTGTCTTTAGCTAGGTTCTCTATCATTGAGTGTGGAGTAAGTGTTGGTTGGGAGTTTGATTGACCTCCGAACGATTTAGTGTTTGACTTGTCTATTTCGTCGTCTCCAACAATATGCACATTAAGAAAGTTTCTTACGCAACGAACAAAAGCTCTATTGCAGGCTATTGTTTCTAGAAATTTAGTAGCAAAACTGCTTGTATTATCTAATGTTGCGTTTGCTATATCCTGAAAAACCACTTCTCCATTTCCTGTTTCATAATTAGGCAGAAACTTAACCCTACAGGTAACAGCTACATGATCAAACCCACACTTAACAACGTCGTATGATACATCTGAAAATCCTCGCAGTTTTGCAAGCTCTTTGATTCCGCTTAATTTTATTAATAATTGATGGTCACCTAGCCCAACTATACTTCTTGGTAAATCTTTCTTTCTTAGGTCGAACCACGATCTATTTGGGAATAGGTGCTCGTCCTTTATCATAGACCTCCAGTTGACAGATCCATCTTCATCGAATATATAATCTACGTTGTCTAGCAGTCCAAATTCATTTCTTCTAAAAAGTCCAGGACCTTCTTTATAGTTTTTGATGTACTCTGTTTCAGTTTGTTTTGTCTTTGTTACCATGATTGTTTTCGTTGTAAATTCTTAATATGTTTAAGTCTTCCCAGAACTCCGGGCAGTCAATGATTTTATTGTGATTTCCTTGTTTGTCATATTTCCAGGCAGCTTTACTGTTGTAAATTTGACCTCCAGCTATTATCTTCATTGAGCATTTATAACGAGAATTATCGCACACTTTGTTCGAGTTGTCAAGATCTTTTTTTGTTTTTGTTTTTATAAACATGATTGGCCAGTCAAAAAATTTAATTCTTAATTCATTTATGTTTTCTTCATTTTTGCACAAAAGATTTAATTTAATTCCTAATTTTTCTATTGCTGTAAAATATTTAGGATTGTCTTTTTCTGATACATAGTAGTTTATTAAATTGATATTATCTTTTATTACTCGCAAATACTTTAATTCCATAGGTTGATCTAGGAATATATTACATTTTCTATCGTACGCCCACTTTGCGATATTGGGTTGATCGAAGCATTCGTGCCCCCAAATGTTAACAGGTTGCCCTTTGGCGAACGTCTTTGGCATGATATGGTTTGGTACAACTGATATGGATGGAGTTTTGTATTCAACCCCCATGTGAAGTGTTTCGACGCTATCTATGTTATGTTTGATATTTAACAAATTAAGTACCGACCTTGCAATAGTCTCAGGTTTAATAAAATTAATTGTCTTCGGGGACTCCTTGCTTGAAAATGAAGGCTTTAGCCCTCCCCTGTCCGACTCTATTAAAATTTGATTGTTTTTATCTCCCCAGTATGGACCACAACATTCTTTGTAGAGAACACTGTATAGGCAGACTAGTTTTTTGTTAAATCCTGATGCCACGTGCGTAGTGAATGAGTCGTTGCCAAAATGAAGTAGTGATTTTTCAATGACGTAAGCAGTTTGCCTTATGGAGGTGTTGCCATTATAGTGATTACATTCTTTGACGGCTTTATCTTCTTTAGCTCCAACCTGTACAACTTCTATCCCTTCCTCTTTTAAGTAGGGGCTAATCAACGTCATTACATCTGGAAAATAATCATAATTCTTTGCCTCCATTCCGCTGCTCGCATGCAGGGTTATGTATTTTTTAAAAGGTATCGGAAAGAATGAAGTTTCTATATGGGGCTTGCCTATTTTAACCCCACAAGATAGCGCGTATTGTTCTATTAAGTGCATATTTCGAATTGTATTTTATCTTTTCCATTATGCATATAGTTAAGTATTCTTTGCGTTCCAATAAAAGGCAAGAACGCGACTTCAAAGAATCCATCGTGATCTCTCTGCCCCTCCATCACCGTTAAGTTGTCCAAGCTTTTTGTGTAAGGTATAACTTTATGAATAAAAGGGTTGCCGTCGAGAATGTCGAAGTATTCCGGCTTGGTGGCGAAATATATATTGTAATCTGGGTATGTTAACTTTATGTTCTCCAGTAGGGATGTGCATAAATATATATCTCCAATGCTCTGGGGCATTGATATTAACAACCTCTTTCCTTCGTCGTCTTTATCTAATATCTCCGAGAAATCTACTTTGTTATTTTTTTTATTATTTTCCGTTGCCACTTGCTTGAAGTACTTCAATACATCTTTTCTTGGCGAGCTTTCAGATAGTTTTTTCATCCAATGCTTATAGCCGTCGTCCGACTCGTCCAGCTCTACGTCCAATATGTTTTTGTATATATCCTTGATCCAGTTTGAGTCACTTTTAATTTCTGGAGGTTCATAGTCAGGGTTCTTTGGCTTAACCTTAAAGTCAAAATCCCAGTCAACAACCTCTGCCGAGTCAATAATGCCTTCAAGCTTTGAGCCTATAGCTTCTATTCCGTAATTATTAACAACAAATTCTCTAGCCTTCTTCCCTAGGCTTTCTTTTTTATTAGAGCTCATCCTCAAGACTTTTCTTAATTGGTTAGCTATGCTTTCTGGGTCGGTGCTTGCTTTTATAAATTGCGTTCCAGGCTCTCTATACTCTGTCCAACTAAGCGGCAATCCTCCAGACTCTTCCGAGCAGGAATCCTCCCCACAGCTATAGTTGGTTGCAAGGGTCACCAGCTCTGTTAGTTTGGCTTCTTGTATGGGTATCTCTTGTCCACCACTAGTAAAGGGGTGGCAGTATACGTCCATTAAGTTATAGATTTGATTTAATTGAGTTTCGCTTGCTCCGGTTTTAGTGTCTGGGGTTTTTTGTGATTTCTCGGACCCACAAAAAGGACAGTCCTGGTCTCCCTCTCTAAAGCTCTTTACCTCAAAACTTTTGCATTCCTTGCATACATAAGTTGTTAAAACTCGAGATGGGTCAATGCTTTTTTCCTTTATTAATCGAGGTATATCCCAACCTTCCCCCCAGTTTGTGTGGAGTAGCAATTTCGCGGAAACTTCTGGATTTTTGTCGCAAAAAATTTTAAACCCTTCCAGCAAGTTTGGTACGCTTTTCCTTAATTGGTTTCTAAATACAAAGCCTATAACAAAGTCATCTTCCAGTTTGAAGTATTGCCTCATCTTGGTCCGCTCATCAACAGGAAGTTTGAAAAAGTTTTTTGAGTCTATTGCTCCATGTAGGGTTTGGACATGCTCGTGCCCAATTTCGTTTAAGGATTTTTGGGCGAAAGTGGCCCAGGTGAAGTAGTTCTTAATTTTTGAGGCGTTCTTTATGGCTTCTGGCAGTATAGGTAAACTGTCAAGCGTTGTCCACACCATGCAGTTAATCTTGTTCCACCATTTTTTTTCAGTAAATCCAGAGAAAGCCCATATATCCTCTATGCCTATATACACATCAGGCTTTTCCCTTTCTATTATTTTGTCTATAGTGTGGGATCCGTAAGAGGCTGCTCTAGACAGTCCTGGATCTTGGCTAATTTTTTGTAAAAACGCAGCATCGTTAGGTAGTGAACCCTCACATTTCCACGGCAAAGTTTCTAGAGATGGGTCTCCCCATTTTTTGCCATTTGCGAATTCAACTAAATCGTACTTGCCTGTTTTCTGCAAGTAAAGAAGTATGTTCTTCGCGTTTTTGCCAAAGCCCGTTAAGGCCTTGCAGTGGTTGCTATGTATTAATACTTTTTTTTTGCTCATTAAAATGGAGCGGAATCGCTGTCAGAGCTTTCGGGTCGAACCTCTTCTTTTTGCTCGTTTTTGTATTTTTGTATATTTTTAATCTCCTCTTTCCTTCTGTGCTCGTACAGTTTGGACAAGTAAAATCTAAAGAATTCATCAAGATTTTCAACCTCTCCGGGTTCAAGGGGCACTCTAAATGTTTGGCTACCATTCCTCGTAAATGTTATCCCGAAAGCTGGCAATATGGTACTTTCTCCCTTTTGGTTTTTTACAGATTTATCCCACGGTACGAATTTAATTGAAGTCTTGTTCTCTTCAAAACTGTGAAAGGCTGAGTACTCATACCTCTTTCGTAGGGCGCTTAATATCCCACCAATCTCAAATTCGTTGAATTTTAAATTTATATTTTTTTCGGGGTTTTCTTTATTGCCAGAGAAGCTTCCAGATCTTTTTTTATCATCCCAGTTGTATTGCTGGATTGCGCTTGCATAAACGACAGGCTCTTTGTTTCTGTTGACACCTATCTTGAAATTAAATGCGCACCCTGCGTTTTTGCTGTTTGGTTTATATAATGTAATACTCATAACAGATAATATGAGTAAAGATAAATTTATCAACTATTAATTAAGTCTATATGGTTGCACCAATCTTCTTCGTTGTACAGTGCGTCGTACCTCCTGTAGCTAGATGTCCATATATGCCTCGGCAGGTTGCGTATTCTTATTATGTCAAAATGTTTTTTCATCAAGCTTGACGATGGCTCTTGGGATGAGCTGTCGAATTTTTTTCTTTGTTTATCAAAATAGGTTTCAATGATGGCGTTACACAGCAGTTGCTCTGGAAAACCAAACTGGGTTTTTCCCTCGCATAATGAATAAGCTCTCTCAAAGGCGTCCTTCATTCTAATTCTTGATCCAGCAACAATGTGGTCAGACGGGTGGAATTTATGCTGCTTGTCGAATCTAAAATATATATTGGAGGTTATTATCTTGAACCAGTCTTTTTTTGAGTTTCTTATTAGTAGGTTTACCAAAGGATCCAGCACTGGAAAGCTCTCATCGGATCTTAATTTAATGCAAAAACTCCCAGAAGCCTCATTGATTCCTGATAGAGTTGTGGCGTGTTGGTATATCCACGGAGCCTGCTTCCCAGACCTCTTTCTAAACTTTGGGAGGTCTGAATATTTATTTACCACCAACTTGATTTTGCCTTTGTACAGATCAAGTTTGCCGGTGTCGTCGTCGTCCCAACAGCTCACTATAACCTCGCCGTACTTCAGATAATCTGGTATTGTCTTTATTGACCTTTCGTTTAGGGGGCCTTGTATTATTATAGACACGCTTTTTTCGTAGTCACCTATTGACCCTAATAGGTTGCTGTACAGATTGAACGCGAACCTGTCCCATGGGCTAACATGGGATTCGTGATTTAAGTAATTGTTAAATAATTCTTTATCATTGTTCATTTTAAATAGTCAGAGCATAGGCCAAAGCATATAGGCCCCGAGTATTCCCTGGCGTCCTCTACCACTAATACGCTTTTGTTGCAAACCCTTTTTCCTGGATATGTCCATATGAAATTTTTAGAGGTTAACGTATAATCATCGTTTTCGTGCCAGAAATAATTTAAGACTTTAAACTCTGATAGCAAGTCGATCGCTTCAAGATTTTTGCAATGAATCCACAACTTTCTGAAATTATTAAGCAAAAAGCTTAGGTCTATTTTATATTGGGGCTCGTCGTGACCTAGCCATATCTTCTTGTCGGCCCAAATATCTATCTCAACGTCAAAGCCTAGGTTTAGAGCTTGAGCTATCTGGTCGGGACTATTTTCTCTATCTTTGTCTGGGCCAAATACATTACCCCTATGAGCTACAAATATCATGTTTTAAAAAGGTGTCTAGGTCTTCCGGGGTTCCGATGCCCCACATTTTTTCTATATGAAAGGTCTTAACTCTCGCTCCGTCAAGAAGGGCTTCGTTGTATACCGGACAAACGTAAAATTCATTATTAACTCTTATGTTTTTGTTGATCATTCTTTCCGCATACCTAACATAATCTTCTCCCTTTTTCCAAAAATAAATTCCCACCGTAGCGTGGTTGCTAATAGGCTTCTTTTCTGCAACTTCCACAACAAAACCTTCTTCGTTTAGTTTTGCGTAACTCCACTTCGGATGAGTGGAATTGAAGGTTAAAATCGAGGCATCTATATCGTCCGCAGATGATGCATACATATATTGATTGCTGTCCCACTCTACATACTGATCTGAGTTTGCTAAAACAAGAGGTTCGTTATTGTTAATGAGCTCTTTGGCTAGTAGAGTTGTACATGCCGCCCCCTCAGTTATGCCTTCCACTTGCACTATTTTGCAGTTTGGAGCTATTAAATTCAGAGTGTGCTTTAGGGAGTATTTTTCGTAGTGTTCTTTTTGCACTATGAATATATGCTGAGCATCTATATTTAAATTCTCCACGACCCTCTGGATCATTGGTTTTCCATTAACATCTATCAAAGGTTTTGGGAAAGTGTAACCAGCTTGCTCGAATCTAGACCCAGCTCCAGCCATAGGTATTAATACGTTCATTTTGCCTCCTTGCCATTTTGGTGAAATTTCAGACTCTTTCTCTGCATTTATTATAGTACTACAAATCTTATCATATGTCAAGTCAGCGCAATCTTTTATCGCACAAAGAAAGCCGCCACTCCTCAACGCGCCCTTTCTGCCTATGTGGGAGTCCTCGATAATAACCGTTTCGTCAGGATTGGCGCCAGCCTTTATCATGCACTTCATATACACCTCCGCGTTAGGCTTTGGTTTGCTAACGTCCTCATTGGAATACAAAAAGTCTATATACTCAAAGAAGCCTTTTCTTATTAGCATTAATTTCGACGTCTCTCTTATGGAGTTTGTTGCGCATGCAATCTTGTAACCCTTGTTTCTTAACTTTATTAATATAGATTGTATTCTTTTATCTTTTTTATAGGCATTTATCTCTCCCAGTGTTTTCTCCTGCTTGAGTTGCCAAACTTGATTGTGGCAGTCTTGCGGCAAATTCTTTTCCTTGGTGAGTTTTTTTAGTTTTTGAGTTGTTGTTAATGCATCATATTTGCAAAGATGTTCTTCTTTACTTATTGTATATTGATCTCCTATTTCAGAAAGAGCTTTATTGAGTGCAATATAATGTAATTCGCGCGACTCAACTAATACTCCATCTAAATCAAATATAATTAATTTAATCATATGTGATATTGCCTCCAATGTTTAATTCCATGAGTGTTGGATATGTTTAAATATTGTTCAGTTTTCTTTTTTAAATTGTAACAGCTTAAATATTTAAATGACAGGGAATTTTTTGATTGATATATTTTATTGTCCGAAGGAAAGAGTCCGTCTGTAGCTGCAACGTTAAATTCTCTTGATATATAGTTTTGGAATGCGTGTGGGCCTACTATTTGTAATCCCGGGTATATGTTTTTTCCTTTGATTAAGCGAGATACAGAAAGTATTCTTTTTGATATAAAATTAATAGCATTAAGGAAAAGTTTACTTTCTTTTTTGCCAGAAATAAGCATGTAGCTTATATTCTTATGTCCAAGGTCAAAGAAAATATTTTCATTGCAATCTAATTCTTTTAAGTTTATTTTTTTTGATAAATTAAAAGGTTCCATGTCAAAATCAAACCATATTCCTCCGTTTTTATAAATGTATGAAATTCTAAAAAAATCAGCTATAGCTGTTCCATTGGTTAAGCAATCATAACTTACCTTTGCTGTGGGGAAGTTTTTGAAAAAGTTGTATACATCTTTATCTGAAAAGTATTTTACTTCAAAACCATTATTTAATCTTTTCCATTTATCGATAGTTTCTTCGCAGTTTTTGCAGGTTTTTATATCTGGCTTAAACGATGTAAATAAAACTTTTGGTATCATAAATTTTGTGGTTGAGATTGTATAAATTCGTTAAATTTTAAACTTTCACTACAAAATTTGTGGTCTTGTAAATATTTAGGGAGCTTATTTTTTTCATGACGCTTAAGTGATTTTATCCACTTATTTAAGTTTTGGTTTCCTCTGATAATTAAATTATCTTTTATGTAGTGTGGGAATTTTTTTTTGTTGTCTATGGTTCTATGTTCTATTTTAAATTTTTGACGAGAAATATTTTTGCTGTAAGATGGGTGGTATATATAAATATCTTTTGGTGTTAGTGGGTTTCTGAAAATATTACCAGGGTAATCTATATGATTGCAGTGGATTCTAGATGTTTTTACTTTACTTAAATTGAGATTTGATAATTTAAAGAATCTGCCCATAGGCTTCCATTCTTCGTAAAATTCTAAACCGTTCCAAAATAATTTGTGGGTTGGGTTTACTGAGGTAACTCCTGATTTTAGGATATTAATTAAATCGTCTATTTCTTTTTCATGAAAAATTTCATCTCCATCTCCGTTGATGTACCAGTCTGGGTTGTATTGTTTTGCTTTTTCTAGGGTAAAATGCCTGTGGTCTACTTGCGCTTTTCCGTTAAAATGATAAAGTTTGATTTTATTAAGAGGATCTGGTATAGATTTTATATAATCGATGGTATTATCCGAGCTTCTTGCGCTTTTACCGGTCTTGATGCCGCTTTCCCAACAACCTTCTGTTATGATAATTTTTGAGCAAAAAGAATAAAGACTTAATACGGATTCTCTTATAAAGTCTTCTTCGTTATAGCATTGTATTCCAGCTACAATTTTCATTTTTTCACTAAAGCTGCGATCATTTGACCTCCTTGCGTTTCTTTAATGACTTTGTATTTCTCAAGAATGGATCTATAATGTTTTCTGCCTGGGTGCCAGTCATGCATAAAGATAATGCAGTCATTATTTATAAAATCGTACATATATCTAGCGCACTGAGGCCTAGCTCTTCCGTCTATTAATATTTTTGTGAATTTTTTATTAATTTTCGAACCTGTTTCTATGTATTCTTTGTAGGCTTTGTATATTTTAGTTGTATAGAGTTGGTTCCATTTTGTTGCGTGTTTTTGATCTGGATCTTCTGGTCTTACGACTGGAACTGTATGCATTGTGACATTTTTTGGCGCAATTTCTTTAACTGAATTAGCCCACTTAAGGTCTGATTCGATACTATAGTATTCTTTTACATATTTAGGGAAAAACATAGTGCTACCTCCGCAGCCGTATTCCAGCATTACGTCATCTTTATTTAAAAAACTTAATAAAAGATTAATTTCCCCTCGAGACATCCATGGTTGATTTGGTACATTCATTTTAAGTATTTGTTTATTGCGTGGGTTCTGATTTCATTAAAGGTTTCATCGTTCCATATAAAGTCATCTTGATAAGAGGTGTATACATCTTGGTCGCACCAACCTGCTTCCCTGAAATTATTAGGTCTACTGTGTTCTCCAACTTCCCCTATGTATTCAAAATTATTTGTGAATGTCGAAACTTTAATCATACCTCTTGAAATTAAAGCTGATGATGTACATGAATCTTGACTTGATACTATTTTATTTGGATCAATGCCAAATTGTGACATATATTCAAGTATTTTTAAATGCGGTCGAGCTCTATATTCTTGAGGCAATAAAGCCCAAAAACCTTCCATGATGTCTAGGATTTTTTGGTAGGAACTTCTTCTCATTGCATAAGCCCACATGTGATCCATTAAAATTAATTTATCTTTATTTTTTTTTTGGTCTTTTAATGTAGTTTTTGAATCTAGGTTGTCTATGTAATTGATATATGAATATCTGTGGCTTTTTTTTGATCTATGGTGTTCGCCGAAACAATTGATCATTGCAACTCTTTCATCATCTTTAAATAATTCAATAAGTCTGTCTATTTGCTGTATGTAGTGAGGCTGTAATACGGAATCATCTTCAATTAATATCAAGAATTCATTCTTCTTGAAAACCATTTCCCTTGAGAGTTTCATGATTCCTGCTACCCCAAGATTCACTTTTGGTATAAAGTTTTTAGAATGAGGTATTATTTCCTTTGATAGATTAATACATTTTTGCACGGCAGGAATTTCTTGTTGGAATCTTGGCGCATCAATAAAACAATAAACTTCCCTGTCCCAGCATTGTGGAGATAGAGACTCTAAAACTTTTTTGAAATAATCAGGTCTATTATAAGCCGTTAATACTATCGGGGTTTTCATTGTAGATTGTAGAGTTGTGCCCTTGGTTTTTCCATTTTTTCCCGCCCTTGCATAATATGGTTTTTATATTTCCAAAAGAATTTGTTCCTGTCAATTGTTTGTACTTGCAGTTTTTTCTGTTCAAATGAACGGTGAGTACAGATTCTGGTACTTGAGACATATACTCTGGATAACCTTCGTTTTGCATGAAAGTTAAAGCTTCGCTTACTCCGTTAATACTTAGCATATATTTCTCCATTTCTCTTGAGTGGCCGATTGCGAATTGGTCGTTTATTTGATTCGGTAGGGAAGCCTTGTCGTAAATAAAGCTGAACGAGAATATCTTTCGCATCTCTTGTTCGTGGTTGTATATATTTGAGCTCTCAAAAAAAGGCAGTCTAATACATCTTGATCGAATGCAATCTTGTATTTCGTGCTTCTTTATTCTTTCTAAAACTTGAATGTCCGGTCTTAGCCTGATGATTATGTCGTACTTAAGTTTTTTTAGGGATTCGTACTGTGTCATTACCTGGTGAGCTGATCTCATGTTTGCTAACATAGGGATTAGTCCAGGACTAGGTTTTACCTGAATAGATGGATCTATGTCCAGCAAACCTGGGGTACACGGATCTAGAGAAGTCCAAGATTTGGGTTTGTAATAGGAGTAGAAGGATTGATAATCCTCGTCGCTCCATGTTGAGAAAAATATATCTGGATTTAGGTCCCTAATTAAGTTGTTGACTATAGAATCCCTGGATGACTCCCAGTCTCCAAGTTTACCGCTAAAGCATAGTGCTACTTTCATTCTTTTATATATTCCGTGATGTCCCTCTGTGCTACAAGTTTCTCTATATTGTCTAATAAGTGAGGGTATAATCTGTAGGCGGGGTTTTTTATGCAGTTCTTTAACATGGTCCCCGCCATACTCGCGTCGTAATGAAGTGGAAGCGTGAACCTATCATTGATCAACCACCTGGCTAGGTACGAGTATTGTACTACTCCGTACTGCGTGCAGTATTTAGAAAAAGTGAAAACCGGCTTTCCGTGGTGATAAGGTATATACCTGATTCCGGAGTCTATAGCCAGCATAGCAGAGCATCTTGATGATATGTCAAATATGCCCTCAAGCGTGTCGCTGATAAAATGCAGTCTAGGGTTATCGCTAAGCATTAGAGATTCGTATTTACCTTTAGACTCTTCATTGTACAATACGACAACATCAAGTTCCTGCGTTATGTTCTCCAATAGTCGCGATATGTACCAACCCTCCATATTGGAGTCCGCCCCTTCTCTCGCGTAAAGGTGAGCAAGTATGAACTTACTGGGTAATTCATGCTTTAGCGAGCCAACAATCTCTGGCTTGGGGAATACATTAAAATGCTTGAACCAGTCGTAGTCGTGATTCATCCATTCCAGGGAGTCAACATGTAGGTCATAAAATCTATCGTAAGAGTCTGTCATTCGCTCGCGGTCCACATTCGGAACGTTCTCAATGGACCCCCTGTAATCCTCCTCTGGAAAATTAGAGGATTTTATTCTCAAGCTTTTATACTTCTTGCTTTTTAGAACAAACACCTTGTTGAAGTGTGAGGGCCATACTTTCGAGAGTAGTCCTGATTGAGTTTCACTTCCCTCTGTGTCAGACCACAAGTCTATCTCGCAATCTCCGTGAAGCTCTCTTATCGCAGGGATAAACCTGTTTGCCAACAAGTGGTCCCCTAACCCTCCCTCCATTCGCACGGAAATTCTCACTGGCGCTGCCCCCTTATTAAGCTATTCTTATCACCAAGGATAACGGTAGTTAGTTGGGTTAATGTTTTATTGCATGTCTTCTTTCTTCTTATGTGTTTGGCTCTAGACAGCCTACCCAGGCTTGCAGAGATCTTACCGTACGACATCCCTCCCAGGTCGCTACCTATTCTCTCGTTCGAAAAAAATATAGGTTTACCGTGGGAAGCCTTGCATACGAGATAGTTATAAACAACTAGATCATTTCCGATCAATTTGCCAGACACAACATCTTCTTGTATTACTAATGGAATTTGCATAAATGTTTTCATCATGTTCGATAATACATTAAGATTGCTTTTTTGTCAAGCTGAATTCAAATAATTGAACAAGCCACATTCAAATAATTGAACAACGTTAATAGTATAGATAAACAATAATATAGATTTTATTTTATATATATAAATATAAGATATTGACAACTGATGAAAAATATGTTATATTGTGAGAATGAAATTTTTAGATCTAAGTGATGGTAAGTATTTTTTAGTAAAATGCTCTGACTGGTCTGCTGTTATTCAGGCAGACAACGAAACAGATGCGTGCACTAATTCTTTAAGAAATATGATTGACAAACACGGGGGAGAATTAAAACTATCTTCTGTAATAATTTCTCAAGAACTAAACCCCGACATCTTCGAGCAGCTTAATCGGGCAAGGGAGAATGAGGATTTAGATTACGACGAGGATCCGTATGATGAATATGTATCTTACCATTCGGTAGCTATGATGCTTGCAAACGCAGGAATGCACGACCTATCTTCCAACGTAAAGACAATATTCGGAGCATAATATGAGTCTCATAGGTATTTCAGGATTAGCGAGGTCAGGGAAGGATTCTTTTTACGAAAGAAGCGTTCCTTTCTTGAAGGAGAAAAACTTAAAGTGCAAGAGGTTAGCTTTTGCGGACGAACTCAAGAGAGAGTGCAATTTATTACTAAGGAGGTACACAAACGTGTCTGCATTCACGACAGACAACGAAGAAAAGAAGATGGTTAGGCCCCTACTAATATCTTACGGAACCCATATTCGAAGGAGAATAAACCCCAACTGCTGGATAGAGTCCATAGAGCCGGAAGTTATAAATAAACTTGAGCAAGGTTACGCAGTATTCATAACTGATGTTAGGTATCAAAACGAAATAGAGTGGCTGCATAAACTAAAAGGAAAAACAGTGCACATCGAGAGGGTCGGAGTGAAACCCCCAAACAGGGAGGAAGAACTTAACGACCCAATCTTAAAGAAGAAATCCACAGTAAGATTACAGTGGGACGACTTCCTGGAAAATGAAGATGAAGAAATATCGAAAAAAGTAAAAGAAACCTTAGAATCTATTTTATGAACGAAGAAAAAACCGACCAGCAAATAATCCAAGAACTACAAGAAGATATTAACGTAGAGGAAAACTTAAACCATTTAGTAGACAGGCACAGTGGGATATATTTAGACATGGTAAACGCTTTTGCTAGCCCCAACAATCAATTCATTGACCACAAGGAACTGGTTAACGACAAGTACTACAAGATATACAATACGGCCATAAAGTTTGATGAAACCAAAGGAGCCAAGTTCAGCACTTACCTCGGAAACGAAACAAAATGGATGTGCTTAAACATATACAACAAAAACAAAAGAAAACCTTTATTTTCTAGCGAATTTATAGAAAATATGGCAGGAGAGGAAGATACTTCGTGCGACACCATATCGGAGAGCATAAAAGAGGATATGTTTAATAAAGTTTTATCAATAATAAAAAAGCACCCAGACAAGAGGGTCGAAAAGATATTCACAATGAGATACATAACAGGAAACAAAAACAAAGTAATGCCATGGAGGAGTATAGGAAGCAAGGTAAACTTGAGTATTCAAGGTTGCATAAACGTCCACAACTCGGCAGTAAAACACATACAGGAGAAATTGGTGGGAGAATTAAATTTTGAATAAATATATAGCACTGGGAAACCTAACAAGAGACCCTGAATTAAAAAACGTTAAAAACGACAATAAGGTCTGCAGTTTTAGTATCGCGATAAATAACAAGCTCAACGACACAACCTTCTACGTAGATGTAGAAACCTGGAACAAGACAGCAGAGAACTGCTCTAGATTCCTATCGAAGGGAAGGAAGGTTCTTATTGAGGGAAGGTTACAACTGAACACTTGGCAATCAAAGACCGGAGAAAACAGGAGCAAGGTGTATTGCGTGGCGGACATGGTGACGTTCTTAGACAAGTCCACAGAACCCAAAAAAGATAGTATTGCAGAACAAGTGGCCTCCAAAATCATGGAAGAAGAGGACGATTTCGCAGATATACCGTTTTAATAATTATGAAAAATATAATATACAAAGGGCCGCTAAACTCATTATCTTTTGGCAACGTGTCCTACAACTTACTAAAAGCTATGTACAAAGAGGGTATGGATGTATCTATATTTCCAAGTGGTAATATAGATGTTAGTGCGTTTGGGAAAGTAGAGGAAGGTTTTAAGTCTTGGATGGAGCAAGGAATAAACGATAGATTTTCCTCGATGAAGTCTTCGGATACTACATTGCAGATGTGGCACTTAAACGGTTCGGAGAATAGGGTGTCATCAAAACAGATTCTGTATACATTTTACGAACTTGACAATCCGACAGAGTCGGAAAGGAACCTCGCAAGTTTCCAAGATAAAGTGGTATTCAGCTCTTCTCAAGCTCAGTCGTTATTTTCAGGGTCAGGCTTTGCCCCGTTAGGGTTTGATGATTCTTTTTGTAAGACTAATAAAACGTACCTACAGGACAAGGTTCACTTTGGGCTGATGGGTAAGTTTGAAAAGAGAAAGCATACTGAGAAAATAATAAGATCATGGATAAAGAAATACGGAAATAATTTTAAATACCAATTAACTTGCTGCGTAACGAACCCGTTCTTTAAGAAAGAACAAATGGAATCCTTACTAAGTAACATTTTAGAAGGAAAGAGGTATGGAAACATAAACTTCCTGCCATTCCTGCCTAAGAATTCACAAGTTAACGATTACCTAAATTCAATAGATATAGACTTGGGGGGAATGAGTGGCGCAGAAGGCTGGAACCTTCCTTCTTTTAACGCTACCTGTTTAGGCAAGTGGAGTATAGTATTAAACTCTAGCTCGCACAAGGATTGGGCGAATAAAGATAACTCTATTCTCGTGAATCCAAACGGAAAAGAGCCATGTTACGACAATGTGTTTTTCAAGGAAGGTGCTGAGTTCAACCAGGGCAATATATATACATTTGATCAAGATGAATTTATATCAGCAATGGAAAAAGCTGAAACAAAATGTAATATAAACAACATTGAAGGTGAAAAATTAAAAGAAAAATTCACTTATAGCAACACCTTAAAGAAAATATTAGAATAATGCCACTATATACATACGAGCATCCCGAAACAGAAGAGACTGTAGATATTATACAGTCAATGAAAGAGGATCATATATATATTGACGACAAAGGGTTGCAGTGGAGAAGGGTGTTTTATGCCCCGAGAGCTTCAATAGACTCAAGCATAGACCCTTTTGACAAAGAAGCTTTTAAGTCTAAAACTTTTAACAAAAAAGGTTCGTACAACGACGTTCTTGAAAAAAGCAAGGAACTAGGCCAAATGAGGAAGGATAAGCTAGGTTACGATCCAGTTCAAAAAAAATACTTCGAGGATTATAGCAGCAAGAGAAGGGGTATCAAACACCCACAGGATAATAGTTAAGAAATAAGTGTAATAACTCCCGATATGCCTACGGGAGAATTTAAAAACAATCCGTTATACACGGATATAACGAAGCTGGATCACCTTTCGCCTTCGCCGAACTTCACATACAACTGGAATAAAGCTTCTGGTCGTTGGGAGCCGGCGGGAGGAATGAAGATCGAGAATCTTAATGTTGAGGAATTAAACATTGATTTAACCTCAACGAATAGCATACTTCAAGGTATTGCTAGAAATGTTTCAGACATAGAGGGCCTAATACCTTCTATATCCGGGGAGCTTTCTGTTTCAAATTCTCAAGGAATTGAAGCTCATCGCTTACTTTCTGGCATATCAGGAGAACTCTCAAGCTTAGAAACAGAAGACGTAGAGACACATCGCTTACTCTCTGGCATATCTGGAGAACTTTCAAATATACACGTTGATGTCGAACTTGACAACGATACCGAAGCTCATCGCTTACTTTCTGGCATATCAGGAGAACTCTCAAGCCTAGAAACAGAAGACGTAGAGACACATCGCTTACTCTCTGGCATATCTGGAGAACTTTCAAATATACACGTTGATGTCGAACTTGACAACGATACCGAAGCTCATCGCTTACTCTCT
>Ga0206129_10000485_pt1 | contig 61447 bp, 56 predicted proteins | sample Helgoland_Spring_8_FD_148616 | JGI IMG/M metagenome (GOLD analysis project Ga0206129, IMG submission 148616) | Pelagic subsurface seawater microbial communities from Kabeltonne, Helgoland, North Sea - Helgoland_Spring_Bloom_20160502_2 | ecosystem: Environmental > Aquatic > Marine > Epipelagic ...
AACTAGTAATTTTGGCCCTCCCAATTTAAGGTCAACCTTAAAAAATTACACCCTCGGGGTGTAGCGTAGCCCGGTATCGCGCCTCGTTTGGGACGAGGAGGTCGTAGGTTCGAATCCTGCCACCCCGACAAAATTAAAAGCCAACACTATTGTTAATCAATGTGTTGGCTTTTTTTATTGTCTTAATTTGCACACATTATGCACACTTAAGTTAATGGAACTCCTAATGACCCTCAGAAAAGAGTAGTTTATTTTGCATTTATTCAATAGCTGATTACTTCAATTGTGATTGTTGCAATTAAAGTAATCGAGTTTAATAAACTTATTAATCAAGTTAATCCTGCAAAGGTTCAAGTTGAGAAGCATTAGCATTTTGAACCATGAGTTATGTCAGATGAATTGTTGATTGTTGTCAGAGTTGCTGGCACGTGGGAGTAACGCAGTTTTTCGAATTGAGCATTATTGAATTAAATTAAACTATTTTTGACGAAACTAAAAACCAAATCACATGATGAAAAAAACTACTTCTTCTATTTTTTTACTTGCATTTTTGTTTGCAATAAATGCTAATAGCCAGAACTTTTCAGTTACTAGCGGCTCAATTGCTCAAAGCAGTATAGATTCTTGCTCTAGTACGACGATAACGATTAATACCTATTTAGGTTGTATTAATTGGGTGCAGGGTCCATCTACCTATTCTGTTTCAGGCACAACTTTGAATATTGATGTAAATTATACAAGTTCACCAATTTGTGCCGGTGCCATTAGCTATCCTGTTTTTACTCAAACTGTGGTAAACCTGCCACCTGCAGTATATTCTGTAGACGCTAGTGCTTACATAGACAACATAAAAGGAAATACCGTTTCGTTAGGTTCATTAACCGTAACCTCTTGTAATGTAACCGGATTATCAAATTCTTCTGTTGCAGAAAAGTTTAGTGTCTATCCAAATCCTACTTCGGATTTTATATCAGTTGAGAATACAACAGGAAGCCGGCAAAACTTTCAGTTAATTGATTTGAGTGGGAGAGAAGCATTGATTGGTACTATTTCTCCAAATACTTCTAAGGTAGATTTGACTACTTTAAGTCCAGGGATTTATTTCATGAAGTTCACTTCTAAAAATGAGCAAATCGTTCAAAAGATTATCCTCCAATAAAAGTTTCAAAAGGTGTCCAAAAGGATCACCAGACATTAACTGTTTAAGAGATGTGAAGAATAAAAAAAGGTAAGCGAAGGCTTACCTTTTTTGTTTTGAGTATGTTACCTATTTCATAAATGGAAACAAACAAAAAAAGCCACACCTTGCAGTGTGGCTTTTCCGATTTTGTGACTCGTCTGGGGTTCGAACCCAGGACCCCATCCTTAAAAGGGACGTGCTCTACCAGCTGAGCTAACGAGTCATTTTTTTTTGGACGGCAAAGATACCCGCCAAGATTAATATGGCAAAGATTTTTTGTCTTTTTTTTCAAAAAAAACACATTTTTTTTGAGTGGCTGAAAATCAGATTAGTTAATGATTTTTGCCCTAGTAAAAACAGCATTTGGATCCATTAAAAAGCGATAAGTGGCCAATGTTCTCAGCTTCGTAGCACCTAAGTTTTCAATAACATGAATCATTTTAGGGTTAAAGTCACCAATCCACGTAATAACAACATCTTTATAACTTCCATTGGCATTTACAACACGTTTACATTCGTCAAAAATGGCACCTTCAAGGCCTTTTCCTTGAAAATCTGGATCAATGCCAAATGCCAACCCAAAAAAGGTAGTGCAGGTTCCTTTTAGTTTATGATATAAAAACTTCAACTTTCCCCACCAATTTAAATTACCATTAACGTATTTAAATATTTGATTGATCTCTGGCAAGGCTATAAAAAAACCAACTGGGCGACCATCGTAATAAGCAAAGTGAATGAGGTCTTCATCTAATATGGGTTTGATGGTTTTCATAATGGTCATGGCTTGGCGCTTTTCCATACCTGCAAATCCTTCGTGCTTCACCCAGGCTCTATTGTAAATGGTTCTAAAGTCCTCGGCATATTTCTCTAAGTTGTTTTTCTTGATCGTATCAAACGTGAACTTAGGGTCTTTTCGAATTCTAACAGACTTCTCTTTAAGCAACGGTATTAGTTCATCGGTGGTATTGCGATAAAATATAAATTGCTCGTAATACTTTTTAAACCCGTAATTTTCAAAGAAGGGCACGTAATAAGCAGGATTGTAATTCTGATTGTAATAGGGCGGGTACTCAAAATTTTCAGTGATTAAGCCCCAATATTTGTCCTTTTCTCCAAAATTAACAGGCCCCTCAATAGTATCCATTCCCTTATTCTCAATCCATGCCTTAGCGGTATCAAATAGCTTAAATGCTGCAGCTTCATCGTCAATGCATTCGAAAAAGCCTACACCACCAATTTTGGTATTCGACTTTTTATTGGCCTTTTCGTTAATAAATGCAGCAATTCTCCCTATTGTTTTGCCTTCTTTTTGGAGTATCCAACGTACTGCCTCACCATGTCTGAAATACTTATTGAATTTTTTATCGAACACTTTTTCAATGTCTTGCTTCAAGTGTGGCACCCAGTTTTTATCATTTTTATAAATGTCAAAAGGAAGTTGGTGAAATTCTTTTTCAGTTTTAGCGTTATTAACCGTTGAGATTGTCATGCTTAGTTTAAATTTGAAAATGCAAAACAAAACTAAGAAAGCTTAGTTTAGCAAAGAAGTATGAAAGACAAGGTTGTAATAGTTACAGGCGCTTCTTCTGGGATAGGAAAGGCCACTGCGTTATATTTTGCCAAAAAAGGCTCCAATGTGGTGCTCGCCGCTCGTTCAGAAGGTAAGTTGAAAGCTGTAGAAGAAGAGATCTCTAAAGAGGGTGGTTCTTGTCTTTCTGTGCCCTGTGACGTTTCAAAGCCTTCTGATTGCGAGAATTTGATTTCAAAAACAGTAGAAAAGTTTAAAAAGATTGACGTTCTCATCAACAATGCAGGAATCTCAATGCGTGCTATTTTCAATGAAACAGATTTGAGTGTTATTCGAGAAGTAATGGACATTAACTTTTTTGGAATGGTCAATTGCACCAAATATGCACTGCCTTATATTTTAAAAAATAAAGGTAGCGTAGTTGGAGTCTCGTCCATTGCAGGTTATGTGGGCTTACCTGCAAGAACAGGTTATTCTGCCTCTAAGTATGCCATGCATGGATTTTTAGATGCATTACGAATTGAAAACATTGAAAAGGGTCTCCATGTGTTAGTGGCTTGCCCCGGCTTTACGGCTTCAAACATTCGTACTTCTGCACTAACGGCAGATGGCACAGCTCAAGGAGAGTCCCCGAGATCAGAGGCAAAAATGATGCAACCCGGAGAAGTAGCTACAGACATTTACAAAAGCATTGTGAACAGAGATCAAAGCTTGGTCTTAACCAGCGAAGGAAAGTTGGCTGTTTTCTTGTCAAAATGGGCTCCTAAGTTTCTGCAAAGGATGGTATTTAGAGAAATGAAAAAAGAACCCGATTCACCATTGAAATGAATTATCCCATTTTTTTGATTGGATTCATGGCTTCCGGTAAAACATCAAAGGGTAAGAAGTTAGCAAGAAAATTGAATATTGCTTTTGTAGATTTAGACCAACAAATTGAACTTCAAGAGAATCAATCCATTTCAAGTATTTTCGAAAACCAAGGAGAGGCATACTTTAGAAAAGTAGAAGCCGAAATGCTACGGTCCATTCCAAAACACGAGAAAGCAGTTATTGCTTTAGGTGGAGGAACACCTTGTTTTTATAATAACATGGATTACATCAATGATGTTGGAACAACCGTTTATTTGAAACGATCTGAATCAAGAATTTTAGGACGTTTACGACAAAACAAACAAATGAGGCCTTTAGTGGCACACCTGTCAGATTCTGAATTGAAGTTGTTTATAGCAGAAAGCTTAGGTCAAAGAGCTCCATTTTACGAGAAAGTGCAGTTAATTTTTGATGCAGATAACGCAAAAATTGCTGAGCTAGAAGAAATGCTCAACTAATGAGGCCTTTTTATAAAAAACGCCTACAACTTGACTATTAATTCTTATAAATCCAACTTGCAGGATTTAACTTTATCGCTTTTCCTGATCCCTGAGCCTTCCAAATTTCGAAGTGCATGGTTGAAGTGTTTTCACCACTTTCATTCATTAATACCCCTAAATCTTGTTTGGTGGTTAGTTTATCTCCTGATGAAACAAAAACTTCTTTAAAGGGAGAGTATGTAGTGAAATATTCTCCGTGGTTTACTAGAACCATTTTTCCCTGACCCGGAATAGTGACGATATTGATAATTGTTCCGCTAAAACTCGACCTACCTATGTTTCCTTTTTTGGTAGAAATATCAATCCCATTATTTTCTACAATTACATTAGGTAACGTAGGATGACGGTTATTTCCAAAATTAGAAACAATTACACCTTCTGAAACAGGCCAAGGTAATTTACCTTTGTTTGCGGTAAAAGAATTACTTAATTCTCTTGCTTCAGGCGTCATTGGAAAGCCTTTTTCAGATTTACCCTTTTTAGCGGCAGCTTCTCGCGCTTTGCGTATTTCTTCGGCAATTATTCTTTCAATTGCTGCATTTACCTTCTTTTGATCTCGTCTCTTTTTATCCAATTGAGATTTTAATTCCTTTTCTTTTCCTTTCAAGCTTATGACTACTTTTTCTTTTTTCGATTTTTCTGATGCTAAAACGTTTCTTTCATTCAACTCTGCTTTTAGCAAACCCTCGTTACTTTTGCGAATGGCCTCTAACAACTTAATTTGCTTATCAATTTCAACTTGTTCTTGCTTAATTCGTTCTGCTTGCTCTTGTTGAAACCTAGCATATTGCTGAAAGTACTTCAGTCGTTTGTACGCTTGGTTGAAGTTATTGGCAGAAAAAAGAAACATCAATTTATTATAATCGCTTCTATTCCGGTATGCTTTACGAACCATTTCGGCATATTCTGCTTTTAAGTCGGTTAGGTTAGACTCGAGACTGTCAACCGTTGCCACTTGAATAGCTATACTGTCATTCAATAGTTTAATTTCTTGTTCAATAGTTTGAATAAGTATTTGACGGGAAGAAATTTTCTTATTCAATTGTTGCAACTGGCTGAGGGAAGTTTTTTTTGTTTTCTCCGTCTCCTCCAATAACTTATTCGTGTATTGAATTTCTTGTTGTAGCTTCTTCTTTTTATTCTGCAATGAACTTTTTGATTGAGCAAAGCCGTTCAATAAGATTCCCCCAACTAAGAAGAATAAAAGAAATACCCGCTTAATAAAATACTTGTTCATATTTAGACGAAATGTTGAATGAGAATTTAAGAGGACCCTCCAAAGATACCTTAGAATATTGTAAATTGACCGTTGCAGGTTTTTCAGATTGGAAATCAAAATTCAAGATACTTGGAAGAGATTGATTTTCAACTCCAATAAATTTTTCATACTCCCCGGTAAGAAAACGGTTTGCCGTTAAATCCGAGAAAATGAAATTACTTACCTTGAACGTACTTTGGTCTATCCAAAGGCTCACGACTTCTTCTTTTTGTTTTTCAATTCGTTCAGGTTTTTGCTCTGCGTTTTTAACTTTTCTTTTTTTCAAGTTACCGAGGTAATACCTGTCTTTATCAATGGAAAGAGTAACCTTTTCGTCATGTTCAAAATCAATTGCATTACCAATCAAAATTGCCTGAATTGTTTGGAATTCTAGCTCTAGGTTAAATCGATTATTAATGTAATCATAGTCTCCAATAAAATAGTTTCGGTCGATCCTATTCATCACCTTTATAGAGTCTCTAGTAATCATAACACGAGCGACCTCAATGCCTAAAGCGGGAGTGATGGAAACCCATATCAGACTATCTTTTCGAATACGGATGTTTGCTTTAAAAGGCGTTTTCTTCCCCTCCTGATACAATTGAACTCCTGCTTTTAATGAGAGGTGTTCAAATTGAAACTCATTCATATCCAATTGCTGAAGAAGGTATTCGGTTTTATTCACCTTCAGGTCTTTCCTCTTCGCTTTTTGTTGCAGCTTACACGAAGACAAAACCAACAGGAATAGAAGAGGGATTATGAATTTAAAACGACTATTCATAATAGGTTTTATCTGTGATTTTTTTATCAATAGTTTTTGAAGTACTTCCTGCCTTTTTTGCCCTTTTCCAAAACTCTACAGCTTCCTCTAATTCAACCAGGTGAAATAAAATGTCTCCTTTGTGTTCCAGTAACTCTGCACTTGGGTCAGACGAATTATCAATGGCCTTATCTATCCAAATCTTGGCATTTTCATATTCTTTTAGTTGAAAGAGAATCCAAGCATAAGTGTCTTGAACGGAAGCTTGATTTGGCGCTAAATTGTTCGATTTTGCAGACATTTTTTTTGCTTTCTCCAAATTTTCATCTCTGAGTGAAAGATAGTAGCTGTAATTATTCAGTACAATGATGTTTTTTGGATCTAGGCTCAAGGCTTGATCGTAATTTTTGTCGGACTTAACATGGTCATTAATTTCATGATAAGCATCTCCTAAAGAGCTGTAAAATTGACTTTTCATGGAAGGGTTATCCAAAACCAAGTCTTTTCCTAATTCCAAGTACTCAATCGCTCTTTCGTTATCACCCTGCTGACTCAGACCAATACCATAGGTTAGATAAACGGTAGGTTGATTTGGAAAGAGTTCAATGGCTCTTCTACTATAGTCAACTAGCTCAGTCGTGTCACCTTGATCAGCGAATATGAATATTAATTGATTCCAAACTGGAAACCGACTACTGTCTAACGAAATAGTTGTTATATACGATTGTTTTGCCGCTTCAATTTGATTATCAAAATATTGGAAGTCTGCGAGCAAAGCAAAAGACTTAGCATTCTCGGGGTGAGCCAAAGCAATTTTTCGACATAATTCAATTCCGTCCTGCTTCTGTTCTTTATTTCTGCTGTCTACATCGTAAAATGTAAGTACGTATTTAATTTTTTCATCAATGTCCATTTCCGGATTCAAGAATGCCTTGCTTAAATTTTCAATGTGCTTCTCGTTCTCTCCTTCTTGCCTGTAAAATTCCGCCATAGAAAATTGCAGTTTATAATTGGTAGAATCCAACTGCTGCATTTTTTCATAAACCTTAAGGGCTTCTTCCTTTCTTCCATTTAGGGCGTATGTATCAGCAAGCGCACCATAATAGTTAATTTCGTTAGGGTAGGTGTCTATTAACTTTTGAATTTCAGCAGCTGCAGCATCAACGTCGTTATTTGAAAGGTGCACTCTTTGTTTTAAAAATGAGACTTCTTCAGTTACTCCTAATTCTTCTTCAATTTGGTTGATAACCTCTAAACCTTCTTCTTTTTTATCATTATTCAATAAAAGTTGAGCTAATTCATACTTTAACTCAATTCGTTTGGGCTCTTTTGCTATAAGAGCTGTGAATTCCTCTATGGCTTTCTCTGATTGTCCTAAATCTCTGAGCGCCGTGGTATATGAAAGATGAAACCAGTAATTTGATTTGTCACTTTTCACTGCCATTTCATATTGCTCAAGGGCCAATTGAGGTTTTTCTTGTATGCTGTATATATTTCCTAACTCATAGTGAGCTGGCGCACTATTCGGGTTGATATCTAAAGCCTTTTGGAATAACTTTTCCGAAGCTTCATAGTTCCCAAGAATTTTTTCTTTTGCAGCATCAGCATACGTTTCACCAAATAAAATTCCACGTAGCTCAGATTTATCATGCCCTCGCTCTATTGGTAGCTGAGCAGCATTTTTAGAACCAGAGCACGACCATAAAAAGGCCATGGTAAATATGGAAAGCAGGAGTTTTCGCATCTAATTATAGCTCGTTGTAATCGCCAATGCTAATTTGTTTCGCCGATTTGTTGATTTTTACTTTATTGCCAACCATTGAGTTCGTAAAATTTAAACCTTTAATCGTTGTGTCATTCTGAATAATAGAGTTTGAAATTACTGCATTCTCTATGGTGGTGTTGGCACCAACTGAAACATGCGGACCAATTACACAGTTTTTTAAACTTACATTTTCTCCAATATAACAAGGTTCAACAATAACGGCATTTTCAAGCTGAACGGATGAAGAAACAATATCCTGGTCTTTTATAAATTCTAACACCCGTTGGTTGGTATTTACGGTTGCGTCTTTATTTCCACAATCTAACCACTCTATTACTTGACCTGGAGCAAATTTAGTTCCTGCAGCCTTCATTCTCTCTAAGGCATCCGTAATTTGATACTCTCCCTTGTCCATAATCTTATGATCAAGCAGGTACTGTAGGTTGTCCCTGAGGTATTTTCCATCTTTAAAGTAATAGATACCAATAATGGCCAAATCCGAAACAAACTCTTGAGGTTTCTCAATGAAATCTGTAATGTTATTGCTTTCATCAAGTTTTACAACTCCAAATGCTTTAGGGTCGGCAACTTGTTGTACCCAAATGATTCCATCTTTTGAATCATCTAATTTAAAATCAGCTCGAAATAATGTGTCAGCAAAGGCAACAATGGTTTTACCTCCCATCATTTCTTTAGCGCATAAAATTGCGTGTGCCGTTCCTAATGCTTCTTCTTGATAATAGATATTTCCTTTTGCACCCAAGCTTTCTGACACTTCAATTAGGTGGTGTTCTACTTCTTTACCAAAGTCACCAATTATAAACCCAATTTCTTCAATGGCTTCATCACAAACACCCGCAATGTCTTCAACTAAGCGTTGAACAATTGGTTTTCCAGCAACCGGAACTAATGGTTTAGGAACAGTTAATGTGTGAGGTCTTAAGCGGCTTCCTCGACCGGCCATTGGCACAATAATCTTCATTCTATTTCTTTTTCATTTCCGCATTAAAACATGTTGTGTTTTTAAATGCATCAGTTCAACTTTTCTTTATTTCACACCGGTTGAGCCCAAACCTCCGGCCCCACGATCTGTATCATTCAATTCTTCCACTTCAACCCATTCAGCTTGTTCATGAGCTGCAATTACCATCTGTGCAATTCGTTCTCCATTTTCAATTACAAAAGTCTCTTTTGACAAATTCACTAAAATAACTTTAATCTCTCCTCGATAGTCGGCATCTATGGTTCCAGGTGAATTGAGAACCGTAATCCCATGTTTAAATGCTAATCCACTTCTCGGTCGCACCTGTGCTTCATATCCAATGGGTATTTCCATAAAAAGTCCTGTTGGTACAACCACTTTTTCAAGTGAACCGACAATAATTGGGGCTTCAATATTTGCTCGTAAGTCAACTCCCGCAGAGGCAATGGTGCCGTAGCTTGGTAAAGCATGTTGGGAATTGTTTATAATTCTAATTTTCATGTAGATAAAATTGCTTTGCAGCCTACGAAATTAGGGCTTTTTTAGGTTTTTCTAAAACGAAAACCACAGAAAGAAATAGAAGTAGAATCAAGCTGTTAACTCCAAATTTTAAAATGGATTCACTTTCTAAACTTAAAAGTGTAGAAACCCAATAAAACCCAAAGGCTAATCCCAAGTAAAAGAATATTGACTTCAAGGAGTAATTGATTTTATAATGCTTTTGCCCAAGTACGTATGAAACTGCGGCCATGCTAAAGTAACATGCAAGGGTTGCCCAAGCAGATCCTGTGTAGCCTATTTTTGGAATTAACAATAAGTTCAAAACAATTGTAATCACTGCTCCCATAACAGCGATATAAGCGCCATACTTCGTTTTTTCATTCAACTTGTACCAAATGGACAAATTATAAAAAATTCCAAAGAAGATATTTGCAAATAAAAGAATAGGTACGATGTTTAAACCATTCCAATAGGCTTCATTGTTTACAAAATATTTTAATTGATCTAGGTACAACATGACGCCCAAAAAGATAACTGAGCAGACAATGACAAAATATTTCATGATCAAAGCATACGTCTCCTTTGCATCTTTTTCTTTTTCGTTCGAAAAGAAAAATGGCTCCGCGGCGTAGCGAAAGGCTTGAATGAACAAGGAAATAATAATGGAGAGTTTATATACTCCACCATAAATTCCTACTTGTTGTTTTACTTCGTATAGGCTCATTTGGTCCAATAAAAGCCATTTTAATAAAATTCGATCAGAGGTTTCATTAATAATAATGGCAACCGAAGCAATTAAAATTGGATTGCTGTAAATTAACAGTTCTTTTAGAAGGTGTTTGTCAAAAACTAATTTAGATCGAAAGAAAGCAGGAGTTAGCATCAAGAATTTTACGATGCTAGCAAATAAATTCGCAATAAAAACATAACCGATTCCAATCTCTGAGGAGTAAAAATTATCAATCAAAAAGTTAGATTCACCATTTTCAAACGCCGTCATGCAGTATCCAATCCAAAACCAATTGAGTCCGACGTTAACAATAATGTTGGAGACATTTACTGAAACAAAACGCATGGCTTTGTTTTCAATTCTTAATCGTGCTAAAGGAATGGATGAAATGGCATCAAGTCCAACGATAAAAGCAAACCAAATAACATATTCATGATTATCTGAATACTTCAGAAAATCAGCCACTTCTTGTGAGAAAAAGGTGGCCATAAAAATGAACAGAGTAGTGCTTCCGAACAAGGAAAGCACCACTGTGCTAAATACATTATTCTTGGAATCCTTACTTTTTGTTTGAAATCGAAAGTATGCGGTCTCCATTCCGTAAGTCAACAAAACGACAAGGAATGAAACGTAAGCATACATCTCAACAATTTCACCGTATTCACTTGGTAAAAACTTTGAAGTGTGAAGCGGCACTAGAAAGTAATACAGCAGTCTCCCAACAATACTAGGTAGGCCATAAATTGCAGTTTGCCCTGCTAATTTTTGTAGTGCCTTCAAATGAAATGTTTTGCTTGTAGATCCAAAAGTGGGTTTTAGTTATTCGGAAAGTTTGCTTTTCGTTTTTCTAAGAATGCACTCGTACCTTCTTTAAAGTCTCCAGTTGCAAAGCACTTCGCAAATTCGTTTATTTCAGTTACAAAGCCATTCTCTCCATCTTGGTAACCACTATTTACCGCTCTTATTGCAGCAGCTATAGCAACAGATGAGTTTTTTGACATTTTTTCACAGATTTCTAGGCATTTGTCAAGCAGTTCACTTTGTTCAACTACGTGATTTACCAAACCACACTGCAAGGCTTCTTCTGCTTTCATCATGCCAGCAGTGAAAATCAGTTCAAAGGCTTTTCCTTTGCCCGCCAATTGAGCTAAGCGTTGAGTCCCTCCATAACCCGGGATTACGCCCAAACTAACTTCAGGCAAGCCCATTCTAGCGTTATTAGAAGCCACTCGCATGTGACAGCTCATTGCTAACTCAAGGCCTCCTCCTAACGCAAATCCATTTACTGCTGCTATTATGGGTTTGGAAGATTTCTCTGCCAAATCAAACAACGTGTCTTGTCCATTTTTTGCCAAATCATGAGCTTCACCCTTTGAAAAAGTATTGAACTCTGTAATATCTGCGCCGGCAACAAATGCCTTCTCTCCAGATCCTGTTATAATCATGGATTTAACTTTATCGTTATTCTCTGATGCAGTAATTGCTTCGCTCAACTCTTTAATTGTCGCCCTATTCAGCGCGTTTAATTTATCTGGTCGATTAATGGTTATTATTTGAGTACTTCCTTTAAGTTCGATAAGTAAATTAGACATAGATATAATATTGTTGTGCACAAATTTAATTGAATTCTTAGGCTTTTGGAAGCTCAATACTGAAAGTTGTGCCCACATTTGCTTCAGAAGTGAATGTGATTTGACCATTCATGTGATTCACAATGCTTTTTGACATTGCTAACCCTAAACCAGTACCCGATGATTTAGTAGTGAAATTTGGCTCAAAGATTCTTTCAGATTGTGTTTCACTTATTCCTGTGCCATTGTCATTGATCTGTACAAAATAGGAATTTCCTTGTTCTTCTAGTGAGACAATGATTGCGGGGTTTATCGTTTTTTCTGTTGCTTGAACAGCATTTTTAATCACGTTGTTAAAAACTCGAAGCAATTGATCTTTGTCGCCCATAATTATCGCAGAAGTTAAACTTTCAGGTACTTCAAGTGTGATGTAGAAAGAATGTACATACAAATCCACCGCACTTTTTAAAATAGGAAGGACATCCAAAGGTTGTAGCTCCTTGCTCGGTAATTTAGCGAAAGAAGAGAAGGCAGTTGCGATGTTGCTCAGTGTTTCAATTTGCTCAACTAGAGTAGTAGTCGTCCTTTCCACACGTTCCTTCAATTCATCATTGTTCAAATTTATCGAACGTTGAAGGTGCTGTATGCTCAACTTCATGGGTGTTAGCGGGTTCTTTATTTCATGCGCTACTTGTTTTGCCATCTCACGCCAAGCTACTTCTCGCTCATTTTTAGCTAACTCTTCGGCACTTTCATTTAATTCAATTGCAATGCGGTTGTACTCTTGAACAAGTGCACCAATTTCATCCTTGCTGCTCCATTCAATAAGTTCAATGCTTGACCCTAATTTAAGCTTAGATATTTGCTGACGAATTAATAATAATGGTTTAGAAAGTTGGTTAATCAGGACCACAGAAATAAGCAATGCTAAGGCAAATATTCCAACATAAATATTTAGGGTAGACACCAAGAAGTTAGAAATTTCATTTTCTAAAGCTCCCTGTTTGGCGAAGTAAGGTAAATTTAAATAGCCAATTACTTCATTGTCGAAATTTTTAAAAGGAATATAGGCTGAAAGATAACTCAACTCGCCAATAGTCTCTTCTTGAACCCATTGCGCCTTATTTTCATTTTGTAATGCAAATAATGCCTGAGGATTCATGTGCTTACTTTTAATTCCTTTATCGAATAATTCAGGACGAGAGGTGGCATAGAGTGACCCTCTAGTTGTATAAAGGTTAATGTCGCTGTAAAAAACATTCGAGAATTTAACTAAGTAGGCAGTCACATAATCAGTTAATTCTTCGGCTAAAAATTCTTCGGCACCTATTTTTGATTCGAGTTCAAGATTAACAGAACGCAGTTTCTCTTGCAAGGTGGTTTCGTTCTTCGCTTGGTATTGTTTTTTGATGTAAAAAGTTGTTCCCCAGGCAAGGAAAATTAGAGAGCTTAAAATCGACCCTATCAAGAACAATTGAATCTTTGTGGAGAAGTCGTGCACACTTAATTTTACGTAAAAAGGAAAGTACTTTAAGCTGATAATTGCCGGTAAAAAGCAGCAACTTGTGATTACTAAAATGTAAGCCAATGAAGTTAGAAAGTCGTAGAAACTGTAACGCTTTCGACTAAGTAAAATGGTAACATTTTTGTCTTTTTGGTAGGCAAAGTGCTGATGGTCTTCAGAAGGATATTGATAAAAACTTCTTTCCCCGAGTTCACTAATTTTTAACTGCGTAGAGAAATTGTACTCTCCGGTTTTGTAGACCAATTTCTTATCACTATAAACGGCAAAGGAATAATCATCAAGGCTTAATGAACTTACTTTCGTTTTTTCATCGATTAATAGTTCAGGGTAGCCTTCATTTTCATTTAAGTAAATGGTACTAAACTCTATTATAAGCTTGGTTAAAACACTATCTCTTGAAATTGGAATCTCTGCAATGTAATCTATTCTGCCGGCATAGTTGTTGAGCTGAAACAAGTTGGATGAACTGACCCTACTTCCTTCTAGTCGAAGTCTGCAGTCGAAATAATTCCAACAGTCTGTTTCTTGGCCATCAGCTAATAATGGGTCTCCTTTAGCACAGACGACAAAATTAATTTGATACTTCTCCCAGTAACCGTTAAAGTAATTGTCACGCAAGTATTGATCAATTTCTTCTTGATTGCTCCAATAATTACTAGAGTTGTCTTTTAAGTAAGAATCTTTTAAAATTTCTTGTTGAACTCCATTAAACATGTACTCTGCTACCGGATCTCTTTCTTCTGCTAGCTTTTCAGCGATGTGTTTTTGTTGTAGTTGCTTGCGCTCTTCAATTGATTTACTCACAGTAAATGAAACAACACTGCTTGAGTAGATTAGCAACAATAGAACTGTAAAAATATTTTTTGAGGCTCCTTTACCACTTCTAATTGCAAATAAAAGTAGAATTGGAACTAGCCAATACAGTTCGAGTTTTGCGGAATCTACTAGCACAGGAAGTAAAACCGCCAGGCAAAAAAAGCTAGCAATAAACCAACGACGTTTTTTAATGTTGAAGGTATTTTTCGCTACGGCAAAGGCAAAGTCAATTAAAACTAAGTTACAGCAAATAAGCAATGAGAAAGTAACAAAAGCAATTACGCTCAAGTAGTTTAAATTAAAAAGGTTGTTGAAATTAAAATTGATTTGTGATGAATATACACTCTCATGAAATAATACTATGGTGCCCATTCCCAACAAACTCGCCGCTATTGGAAATACAATACTTAAAAAAACACTTTTTGACAATCTCAGCGAAACTCTCAGTTGATACAGGATGTAAAAGAGGAGCAGCACATGGAAAAATAGGTCTCCCAGACTTGGAATTGATTCATTTATTGCAAAGAACTTTGGTTGAAAAAGCTGGAGTTCATAAAAAATGGATGGCAGCTGAAAAAATAACAATAGCCTAATTCCAATCGCCACCAGAATAGACGTCCAAAGCTTGTTGCTTTTTAATGTAGAGGGAAAAATGAAGAAGATGAAGTAGAAACTAATTAAGAATAGAAAGGTAAAAAATGCAAGAACTGAATTAGAGGCTTCATGTGTTTCAAAATTGACATAAAAGTCAGGTTGTGAGCCATTGATAATTACCTCTGCATCTCCATTGGTTAAACTGAATGAGCGTATAGCCGGGAAGTCTAATTTTTTAGAGAATTTGTTTTGAAGAGACTTGTTGCGAATAGGATAGTTATGCTGTAAAAGGGTGAAGGAATACAACTCTTTGTTTCCTGCTTGTAGGCTCGTTTTTAAATATATTGCATTTGAAGAGTTGATACAGATTTTGTTTGAACGTAAGTCCGCTATATCAAATACAGAATGATCATCTGTCCAAAAAAACAAGCTATCGTTTTGATAGACTAAAAAGGTTTTCTCGTTTTTATTGAAATTATATTTTGGGTTAAACTCCGCCCCCTTTTCGAGTTTGGTGTTGAGTTCAATTAAATCTGCTTCTGCGTTGTCTTGCATTGAAAGCAGTATTTCTTCAATTTTTTCAACTGTTTTTGTGTTGGATAGCTGAAAAAAAGGCGGTAAAATGTAGCAACTCACTAAAAAAAGAAGTCCTATGACAAGTACATAAAGGGATCTAAATTGTTGCATGATTTGATTTTACAGAATCAAATTAGAAAGGCAGAATAATTTTTCTTTTCAAAGGTTACTTCTATGCGCTCTTTCATGGTAGTAGCGAGATTCATTCCTAAGTAATCCGCATGAACAGGAAAACGTTTATAGCTTCTATTGACCAAAACTGCTGTTGATAGTTTTTTAACTGGAGCAACAAGAAAGTGTTTCAATCCGTACATCATTGTCTTTCCGGAATTTAATACGTCATCTACTACTATAATGACTTGATTCTTAAAATCATTTGGTTCTAATCCAAGAGTTGTTTCATTACTGATTGGATTCTTCTTGTCAATTTTTAATTCTTGCAATACAATTTCGAAATTCGATATTGATTTCAGTTGCTCTGAAAGTAATTGCGCAAATATGAAACCATTATTTGCGATGCCTGCAATGATCAACTTCTCTTCTTTGTAATTGTCTTCATAAATTTGGAAGGCAATCCGAGTTATTTTTTGCTCTATTTGTTGATGGGTCAGAATTTGAGTCTTGTTTTGCATAGCGTAATTTGTAAAATCTAAAGTTAAGCCTTTCAGCTATTTCTTTTCAGCCAATAAAAACAATTCTCTTCCGGACCTTGGTTTAATTGAGTTGAATGAATTACCAAAATGAACAAAATTAAAATATTCATCAAAGTAGTTGTGGTATTCTTCTTTGCTACCGCCAAAAGGAGGGTGGGCATCATTTAGTTCTACAGACCATAGGAGACCCATTAGTTTACCCTTGGGATGCAATAGTTCATGTACTTTTTTAGCATATGCCTGACGGTGTGAAGGATCAATTGCGCAAAAAAATGTTTGTTCTACTATAAGGTCATATTGTCCTTCATGGTCAAAGAAATTTTCTTTAATCAAGTGATCTTTTGGAAAGTCTGGGTGTTGAGTACTAAAATTGTCGAGTGGAGAGGGAGCAAGGTCCAATAAAAATACATTTCGAAATCCGTGGCGATGTAAATAAGATGCTTCATGTCCATTTCCGCAACCTGGAATCAATATTTTAATTGTCTTGTCTGTTAATTGGTCGAAATACTCCTTTAAAGGCGTGCTTACCGTTCCGATATCCCATCCAGTACTGTCATTTTTATAACGATCTTCCCAATCTGCTACTGGTTTCATACTGTTGTTTTAAGCAGTGAATTTAATTGTTAGTGTAAGATTACCGATTTACAAATGAAAAGATCGGTGTTTTGAGGTTGGTTGTTAGTATTTTGGAAGTTATTTATTGTAGCTCTTAAACAATTCTGTATATGGTTGTCCGTTGCTTTTTCATTTAGTAGGTTGATATTCTGGTTTTAATATGTGGCTTCGTGTTTGTTTATGGGTAGTCTTTTGTGTTAGTATACAAAAAAATCTATCTCATCGCATTAATTATTCTTCTGCTTTTCTAATTACAATTTAAATAAGCACTTTTACAGGGTAACAATAAGAACAACTCCACGATCAATTGAAATATATTTCATTCTTTATCTCGCTATTTTTGTTTCATCAAATTTCTTATTCGCAACACGATTTATACATCGGTGCTGAAGTATTGGGTGGAACATTAGGGAGCACTGATTTAGAAAGTGGATTATTAAATAAAAAGAATTATTCACCCACCTTAGGAGCCCAGTTAAACCTAAGTTATAGGTTATTTGATTTTCTTTCTTTTGAAGGAGGAATAGGTCAGCAGAGAAGCAGAATAAAATTGGAAGATGCTGTATTTTCCGAAGAATTAGATGGCTTTTCAATTAACATTAACAACACCAATTACCACTGGAATTATTTCGCAGCGGTTTCAGCCTTTTATAAAATTAGAAAAACGGACACGTACATCTATGGCAAATTCGCTATTTCTAAAAATACTTACAGGGCTGGTGAGGTTTCAAAACCAGAATCTTTTGAAGTTACAAGTCAAAATATAAATCGCTCGTTGGTGTACACAACAACTTACGCTGAATCTAATATTTCGTACATTCCTGAAATAGGATTACAGTATAAGTTCTTTGAAGGTAATTTGTTAAGTGTCGGGTTGCGTTATAACTTAGGTCAATCTCAGGCTTTTGAAAGTAACTATTCGATTACTGATAATATCACGCAAGAAACAAAAATGGATCGATTAACATCTATGGGAGATGCCTTTTCGTTTACCGTCCGATTCGATTATAAGTTGATTCATTTAGCTAAAAGAGAGAAGGTTAAGAAAGTTAAGTTAAATGAAATTGCGATTGATGTTTCAAAGAAAGATGAAGTAAAAAAAGATACTCAACAAAGCAAACCTGATACGCTGAACGTTCCCAATACAACAATAGATACAACTCCACCAGTATCAATAGCAAATAGAGATTTAGTAGTGAAAGACCGTTTAAAGGTCCACTTTTCTAAGGTGAAAGTTCAAATTTGGGACCATCAAACTGTTGATGGAGATCGTGTTTCATTAAACTTAAATGGAGAATGGATCCTAAAGAATTACGAGTTGAAAAAGGAAAAATATGAGATACAGATTGAGCTCAGAGAAGGGCTTAATACTTTTGTACTGCATGCCTTGAATTTGGGTAAATACAAGCCGAATACAGCGGCGTTAAATGTATTTGATGGCGAAAAGAAGCATCGGATTATCTTGGAATCAAATATGAATGAAAGTGGAACCTTGCAAATCAATTATAAAAAGAAAAGGGATGATAAGAAGTAGACTGTTTTTTCTTTCTTTAGTATTGATTCTTTTTGCAACAGCTTGCACTGACAAGTCACTTGATATTGATGTTGAGCAAGATGCATGTAAGCGCTTTAAAATCAAATCTCCGGGGTATCAATTGCTAGAAGACCCTTGCAATGGTGCATTAAAAATTCGTGCTGAAGTGGAGTTTGCATTTAATAACTCTTCAGAATGTTTGAATGCAGTAAACAACATGCCGGTATTTTACAAAAGCAACAATGCAGAAATTAATCCATTATCATTCTTCAACAAGATTGAACGAAATAATTTAATGGTGAGCGGCAAACGTGTTCAATATATTTTTGAAGCCAGCTTCAACGATGTGGCAGCAGCAAGAGAACTAAATCACTTGATTTTGGATTTTAACACGGAGAATGAACTTGGAGTGAAAAGCAATACTTTGCAAATAAGAATGAATACTTCTTGTTCCGTTGTGGAACCATCTTCGTATGAAGTCAATCAAAATGAAATAAGAATCCCTAGAAGTCAATCCGTTTTTACTATTCGACTATGGGATAATGCTGCAGAAGATGGAGACATTGTTTCCGTTTACTTAAATGGAAGATGGATTATTGAAAATCACTCTCTATTGAAGGCCGGAACTAATTTTTCATTTTCAACTGCACTGTTAAATCCGGGAGCAAATGATTTGGTGTTATTTGCGTTAAACGAAGGGAGTTCAGGACCAAATACTGTTAGTATTGCTGTTAATGGCATAGAAATAAAGAACTTTAGGCCTGGGCTGCTAACCGGAGAAGCGGTTCGAATAAATTTCTAAACGTAAGTACTGCTTTTCAAATTAGAGCTCTTATTGTTTCCAAGGTAAAACTACCGGTAAAAAATTCTGATCATTGGTAGAGTATGGGTTGATGATTCAAACTAAACAATGATTACGTCTTTTGCTTCTTCTTTTTTGCAGCTGGAAATAATACGTTATTTAAAACCAAACGATAGCCGGGCGAGTTAGGGTGCAAATTCAAATCAGTAGGAGGGTCACCAACAAAGTGTTGGTAATCTTCCGGATCATGTCCACCATAAAAGGTCCAAGTTCCTTTTCCGAATGACCCGTGAATGTAACGAGCAGAGTTCAATGATTTATTTTCACCTAAAATGAGGACATCAGATTTTACAAATCGTTTATCGTATGCAGTGGTTTGACCCATGAACCCATCTACTATTTTTGTATGATTTTGGGTCAACATAGTAGGAACTGGATCCCATTTTGCCGAAAATTCAAACAAGGTAAACTTGTCTCGGTTTTCAGGCGTTCTGAGATGGAACGGTGTAGCATCAATATTAGAAAACTCGTAAATGTTAGGATTTGTTGTTAGGGTAAAATCCTTAAAAGCGAAGGTGTTGGTATAGTTCAATTTAGAATTGTAATCTGGCGTAGTGCCGTCACCGTCAAACATGTTTTCGCAAATATCCAAATCCATAGCTGCTAGTGAAATATCGTAGGAATCTGTCCCCGAACACATGGAGAATAAGAATCCTCCACCGGCAGTAAACTTCTTAATTTCTAATGCAACACTTAGTTTTAAGTCAGATACTTTAGTAAATCCAAGTTCTAAGGCCATTGCCTCATTGTCTTGTACTTGCTTTTTGTACCACCCGGCATTTTTATAGTTTGCATAAAATCGACCATATTGCCCAGTAAAGTCTTCATGATGTAGGTGCAGCCAATCGTAAAGCGGTAAATTGCCTTGAATGATTTCTTTGTCATAAATCACTTTATAAGGAATTTCTGCATAGGTCAAAACAAGGGTTACAGCATCATCCCAAGGTTGTTTGCCGGAGGGTGAATAGACTGCCATTTTTGGGGGTTTAAGTAACTTAACTACATCAGTATTTTTTTCAGGGTTGCCAATCTCAGAAAGTATCGCGGTTGATTTTGCATCTGGAATAATCTCATAAGAAACTCCACGAATCAATAATTCGTCTTGAATTGCCTTTGCGCTTTTCAGCATAAATGAACCACCACGATAGTTCAAAAGCCACTGAACTTCAACATTGCGTTCCAAGCACCAATAAGCAATTCCATATGCTTTTAAATGGTTTTTTTGACTCTCATCCATCGGAATAAGCAAGTAAGAGGCAAAGCTTGATAAACTAAAAGTAGCGAGAAGTAGTAAGAAGCCAATTTTTTTCATGTCGAGAATTAGATAATTAGCTAAGTTAATGAAAAGCTAAACAGGAGTATCGTCGTCGTCAATATAATCGTCATCCATTCTAGATTGCATGGTAATACTGCCACTGTTGCCGCTCGTATCAAATTCATCATTTACCGGAAGTTCTCCGAACGACTTGTTATCGTCGTAATCAAACCTTTCTAAATCAGAGAATTTGGCAAGTTCAGATGTAAATTTCAATTGAACATCACCGACTGCACCATTTCTGTGTTTCGCGATGATAATGTTAGCAATGCCGATGGTGGAGTTTCCATCTTCATCTTCAGTTAAGCCATAATACTCGGGCCTGTTAATGAACATTACCATATCAGCATCTTGCTCAATAGAACCAGATTCCCGTAAATCGGAAAGTTGTGGACGACGATCGCCACCCCGTGATTCTACCGCTCTGCTCAGTTGAGAAAGTGCAATTACCGGAATGTTTAATTCTTTGGCAATACTTTTTAAAGACCTTGAAATGGTTGAGATTTCTTGCTCCCGATTTCCGCCGCCTTTTCCATCGCCACCTGCTGTCATTAACTGCAAGTAATCTACTAGTAGTAGCTGAATGTCGTGTTGAGACTTTAATCTTCGTGCTTTGGCTCGCAATTCAAATACTGAAATTGCGGGTGTATCATCAATAAAAATTGGCGCTTCCGTTAGTCCACCAATCTTTGCGTGGATTTGCTCAATTTCATCATTTCGTAGGTTTCCATTTCTCAGTTTATGAGAAGACAATTCTGATTCACCGGAAATTAAACGAGTAACCAGTTGAACGGAGGCCATCTCTAATGAAAATACGGCAACAGCTTTTTGAAAATCAATGGCAGCATTTCTTGCCAATGTTAACGCAAATGCCGTTTTACCCATGGCAGGTCTCGCTGCTAAAATAACTAAATCTGAAGGTTGCCAGCCGGCGGTCATACGGTCTAAATCTGTAAATCCTGAAGGTACACCGGTAACAGATCCTTCCTGTCCTTTGGCAGATTCAATTTGTTTGATTGCATTCCGAACCAATTCAGACATGGAGTCGTAATTCTTGCGAATGTTTCCTTCTGTAACTCCAAATAGCCCACTTTCAGCTTTGTCTAACAATGAAAAAACGTCTGTAGTTTCATCGTAGGCATCAGTGATAATCTCGGTCGAAATTCGAATTAATTCTCGCTGAATAAATTTCTGAGATATGATTCTTGCGTGAAATTCAACATTGGCTGCAGAGGCTACTCGGTTGGTTAATTGAGTAATGTAGTACGGCCCTCCTACAACCTCTAATTCACCTTTTTGCTTCAGTTCATTGGTAACCGTTAAAATATCAATAGGTTCTGATTTACCAAAAAGGTCTTTGATAACATCAAATATTTTTTGGTGACTTTCTTTATAAAAACTCTTCCCTTGTAAAATGTCAATCACTGTATTAACAGCATCCTTTTCAAGAAGCATAGAACCTAATACAGCTTCTTCCAAATCAATGGCTTGTGGAGGTAATTTACCATGCTCTAGACTAGATAATGACAGACTATTGGCAGTGTTTCTTCTTCTTGTTCTGTCCTTTTCTTTAGCTTTGTTATCCATACTTCAAAAGTAGTGGATTAGACCAATTTATTTGTGTGAATTGGAGTAGAAAAGTTTCAATTTTTTTGAACGTGTTTAAAACAAGCAATTAGGCTAAAAATTCAGTTCTTAAGATAAAGTAATAAACGTGATGTAAACAAGTTATTAACTACTTTTAGTCACTTATCAACGAGTTCTTATTTTGAAACGTAGCCGATTTCGGTATTTTTATGGTATGAAAAAAGCTTTTATTCTTGCTATATCTTTTTTTCTAATTTCCATGTTTTCTTGCAAGGAGGATCAAGACACACAGGTGCCAACAGTTGTTATTTTGGAACCCGTAGAAAATACGGAATATGAGGTGTTGGATCAAGTTTTTATAAGGGTAAATGTCTCAGATAATGAAGTAATTGAATCAGTTCAAGTGAGCTTGGTATCTGACGATTCTAAAAACAAGGTGTTACCTTCAGTTGACTTTTCAGTAGGGCAGAAAGAGTATCTGTTGGAGTATACCTTTGATATTGCAGATAGCTTATTGTCTACAGGCAGATACTACTTCCAGGTTGAGGCTTTTGATGGCGAAAACAGAAATAGTGCCTTCCGATATATTAACATTCGAGGTATGAACAGGGAGCGAACAGGCGTATTTGTTGCCTGTAGCGATGGTTCAACGACCGATTTGTACTTTGATCAGAATCAATTTACATTTCTAAGAATACATCAATTTGGTAAGCAATATCAGGGTGCTGTTTTTAATCAGTTTAACCAAGAATTTTGGTTTTTGCCCAAGAATAATAATGAAATCGAAATGTTCGATGCGGTGAGAGGTGCAGTAACTTTTACCCGGGTATTTAATTCAAACTTTCCCAATTCTTTTAACACCATAAAAAAAGATGAAAGAGACGTTCGGTTTACCGTAGCAGACATTGGAGTGAAAGGGTTTAATCAAAATCAAAATGAAAATTATACCTATTTAACCCCTGCTACTACAGTAGTGGAGAGTTTCGGAGTAGGGGACTTGGCAAACGTGGTAGAAGAAGTAGATCGAAATGGAGGGAATAGGGCTTTACTAGTTTTGAATAAGAACACAGGGGCACGTTTACGAGCTGGAAATATTTTTAGTGATGTGGTAGACATACAGTTTGTTGACGAAGAAAACGTACTTATTTTTTGCAATACAGCACAAGGAGGAAAAGGAATGTTGTTCAACATAAACACCACGGCTTTGCAATCAAATTTATTTAGTTGCGACAGTATAAGAGAGGTGGTGAAAACATCTGTTGGTGATTTTGTGATTAGCACAAAATCAGAGGTGCAAACGTATCGACCTAGTAATGGAAGTTTAACAAATTACCTCACCATTGGTAATGCCGTGCTGGCATATGATGACTTAAACAATCAAGTTTATGTGGGGTTTGGGAACCAACTGCGGGTGTATAATTACCGACAAATTTCTGCCGTGCAATCTACCTCAATGCCCGACAATATTGTAGGAATAAATGTGAAGTTTAATCAGTTTTAAGCTTTCCCTTCATTGACAACTCCCATGCTTGAGAATTTCTTAATTCTACCGGCTATTCTTTTTTCTGGCTCCATTTCAGAAAGTTTGTCCAGTTGTTTTAAGATTTCCTTTTTCACTGTATCAAACGCTTCTAAAGGATGTGCATGAGCGCCACCATTTGGCTCTTTTATAATTCCATCAATGAGCTTGTTCTCCAACATATCTGCGGAAGTTAACTTCAATGCAGAGGCAGCAATTTCCTTAAACTCCCAACTTCTCCATAAAATTGATGAACAACTTTCTGGAGAAATAACAGAGTACCAAGTATTCTCTAGCATGAGCACTTTATCGCCAATCCCAATTCCCAATGCTCCACCTGAAGCTCCTTCACCAATGATGATACAAATAATTGGAACTTTTAAAGTAGTCATTTCCATCAAGTTTCTTGCAATTGCCTCACCTTGACCTCTTTCTTCAGCTTCTAAACCTGGGAAAGCTCCTGGAGTATCAATGAAAGTAACGACAGGTATATTGAACTTTTCTGCTAACTTCATAAGGCGAAGCGCTTTTCTATATCCTTCAGGGTTAGCCATACCAAAATTCCTGTACTGCCTCATTTTGGTATTGATGCCTTTTTGTTGACCTATGAACATAACAGATTGCCCATCTACTGTTCCAATTCCACCAACCATAGCTTTGTCGTCTCCAACATTTCTGTCACCGTGCAATTCAACAAAATCTCCGTTGGTCACAGCTTCTATATAACTTAATGTGTATGGTCTGTCAGGATGACGACTCACCTGAACTCTTTGCCAAGGACTTAATTTACTGTAAATCTCTTTTCGAGTTTCTTTTAGTTTCTTTTCAAGAGCTTTGGTTGTTTTTGAAACATCCACTTGACTCTTTTCTTCCAATTCTTTCGCTTGGATTAGCTGATCGATAATGTCTTTAATTGGTTCTTCGAAATCTAAAAAATTCGCCATGTTCTCAGTTTAGAATAGGGAGTCAAAAGTACAAAAATTGCATTGACCGCCATCCTTTTTTAAACTCTTGATAGATTAGACTTATTTTTGTGACATGCGAATCAAATGCAATGCTAAAATCAACCTTGGGTTATCGATTACGGAAAAAAGAGAAGATGGATTTCATAATCTTGAAAGTATATTTTTACCTGTTCCCTGGTATGATATTATTGAAATTCAAGAATCTGGCAAAACTAGTTTTTCGAGTTCAGGTATAGCAATTGATGGAGATGAAAAGAACAATTTATGCATGAAAGCATATCATTTGTTAGCAAGAGATTTTATTTTACCTCCGGTTTCCATTCATTTAGAAAAAAATATTCCTATTGGTGCTGGGTTAGGAGGTGGCTCTTCAGATGGAGCGCATGTGTTAAAAGGGTTAAATGAACTTTTTCGATTAAATTTAAGCATAGAACGATTGGAGCAATTGGCAAGCTTGTTAGGGAGTGACTGCCCATTCTTTGTGCAAAATAAAGCTGCTTTCGTAACAGGAAGAGGGGAACTGTTGGATACGAGTTTGAGTATCGACTTAAACTGCCATTGCCTTTTAGTAAACCCGGGTATTCACATTAGTACAAAAGAAGCATACGGCGCAATTACTCCTCAAAAAGCGCCGTTTAATTTATTAGAAATTAATAAACTGAATGACAAGGATTGGCAGACGACGGTTGTAAATGATTTTGAAACAGCTCTATTACACAACTATCCTAAACTTGCGGCACTTAAGCATGATCTTCTTGCCCTAAATCCTTTTTATGTTTCAATGAGTGGCAGTGGTTCAAGTTTTTTTGCATTCTTTAAGGAGAAGCCTAATGAAGGTATTTTTAAGGATTACGCTAGTAAGGTATTTGAGTTAAACATTAATCAATAAACTCCTTTTTTAAAAACTGCAATTGGTGAATTGCGAATATAAAGTTGAGTCTTATTTTTGTTGTTATGGGTATAAGCAAAGCAACTTTTGGTTCGGGATGTTTTTGGTGTGTCGAGGCAATGTACAAACAATTAAAAGGCGTAGTAGAGGTGTTACCCGGATATTCTGGAGGGAATATAGCAAATCCTACCTACGAACAAGTCTGCTCAGGCTCTACAGGCCACGCAGAGGTTGTTCAAATTTTCTATGATGATGAATTAATTGATTTTACTCAGTTATTGGAGATTTTCTTCAAAACACATGATCCAACGAGTTTAAATAGGCAGGGAGATGACATAGGAACGCAATATCGATCAATTATTTTGTGGCACACAGAAAGTCAACAATTAGAAGCTGTTAAAACAATAGAAGGATTGAATGCTGCAAAGGCTTACGAAAATAAAATTGTAACTGAAGTAGAGCAATTTAAGGTGTTTTATGAGGCTGAGGAGTACTACAAAAACTACTTTGCATTGAATCCTGAAAAGGCATATTGCAACGCTGTTGTGCGACTAAAAGTTGAGAAATTTGAGAAAGTTTTTAAGGATAGTTTGAAATAAAGTGAATAACTCCAATATATTAACTTAGTTTTGCACTTTAATATATTTAATTTTTTATAATGAGTAAAGGAACAGTAAAATTCTTCAATGAAACTAAAGGTTTTGGTTTTATTAAAGAGAACGAATCAGAAAATGAGCACTTTGTACACGTAACAGGTTTAGTCGATGAGATTAGAGAAGGTGACGAAGTAGAATTTGATTTGAAAGAAGGTAAAAAAGGAATGAATGCAATAAACGTTAAAGTCGTTTAAGGTATAGAATTATATAATTTTACTGAAAAGCCCTTAAGTTAAGAACTTAAGGGTTTTTTTTGTGCTGCTACTTTACTGAATCATTACATTAACTTACTACTTTATAAGTAGGGTCTTCCATTACATTTACATCTATCAATTGATCTGCATTTTCTAGCAGGGTAATACAATCTGGACTCAAGTGTTTTAAATGTACCACCTTTCCCATTTTTAAATATCGTTCTGTTAGTATATTAACTGCTTCAATTGCTGACATATCCACAATTCTACTTTCTTTAAAGTCTACAATTATTTCATCCGGGTCGTTTTGAACATCGAACTTCTCCGCAAAAGCAGTAGTTGAGCCAAAAAATAAGGGTCCATATATTTCATAATGTTTCACACCCTCATCGTCAATGTGCTTTCTTGCTCTAATGCGTTTTGCATTGTCCCAAGCAAATACCAATGCAGAAATGATAACACCAATAATTACAGCCATCGCTAAATCATGAATGATTGCTGTCACGAGGGTTACTACAACCATTACAAATATGTCTGATTTTGGCATTTTGTTAAAAGTCTTTAAACTAGCCCACTCAAAAGTTCCAATGGAAACCATAATCATCAATCCTGTGAGTGCTGCAATCGGGACTTGTTCAATTAAACTTGAGCCATACATAATGAAAATCAACAGCATAATTGATGCTACAATCCCTGATAGCCTGGCTCTAGCGCCTGAAGAGATGTTAATTAAGCTTTGGCCAATCATAGCGCAACCACCCATTCCCGAAAAGAATCCACTTAAGATATTCGCAATACCTTGTGCAACTGCTTCTTTATTTCCTCTGCCTCTCGTTTCTGTTATTTCATCTACAATATTCAGCGTCAGTAGACTCTCAATTAAACCAACACCTGCAACAATTGCTGCATAAGGGAAAATAATTTGTAAGGTTTCCCAATTAAATGGTACATTGGGAATGGCAAAAGGAGGGAAGCCACCTTCAATTGACGCAATATCTCCAACTGTTTTTGTATCTATTCCAAAGGCTATTACAATTCCGAAAATGGCTAGAATAGATACCAACGAGGCCGGAATAACTTTACTGATTTTTGGCAAGCCCCAAATGATGATCATGGTCAACAAAACCAAGCCGAGCATGACGTATAATGGCTCACCTTGCAGCCAACTTCCGGCTCCGTCTTTAAAGCTGACCAGTTGAGACATAAATATAACAACCGCTAAACCATTCACAAAGCCATAGATGGCGGACATAGGAACCAATCTCATCAATTTTCCGAGTTTTAAGAAACCCGCTGTAATTTGTAAAATACCTGCGAGAATAACTGTCGCAAAAATGTAATCTACACCATGATCTTTGACTAAACTTACCAATACCACTGCTATTGCTCCAGTTGCACCTGAAATCATGCCAGGGCGTCCACCTAAAATGGAAGTGACAAGTCCCATCATAAAAGCGGCATAAAGTCCGGTTAAAGGAGATACGCCTGCAATAATTGCAAATGCTACAGCTTCTGGAACCAGCGCCAAGGCAACTGTAAGGCCCGAAAGAACCTCGTTTTTATAATTTACTTTCTGCGAAAAATCGAAAAGATTGATGTATTTCTTCATGCCATGGAAATTGGTCGGCAAAAGTAATCAGAATAGGGGTAAGATTAAAGGCTATTTTATTGATTCGCTAGTTGCCCAATAGCATGCCGGATCTTAAGAATTGCTAAACGGTTCTTTGTTACTAATTCAACCATTTTTAGCTCAGCATTAATAAATCCAATTTCTCTTGAGTTAATCATAAATAGAGAACTTTCCCCTCCATTGAATAATTGCCTTTCTCCTTCTAGTAAAGCACCGTAGTCGTTTACGGTTTGCCTGTACAAACGTATTTGCAGCATAGTAGTTTCAAAAACGTTCATAGCCGCAGTAGCTTTAAAAGCCAAGCCAACTCTCTTGTTTTCCAAGTCAATTTCATTGTTTTGTAATTTCAAATTGATTTGCTTCAACTTAGCTCTTTCTTTTCGAACGAAAATTGGAAATTCAAATTGCATTCCCCAAGTGTAATTATTAATGGAGTATTCAGAAAAAGGATTATCACCAACAGCCTCAGTTAGCGGTTTGTATTTTAAATCAAGTGTAGGTTTAATCTGTTCTCGAACCCATCGCTTTTCAATGCTTAGCTGTTCATTTTTAGATAAATTGGCTCTAATCTCAGGATGCGCATTTAAACTACTGTCAAGTTGAAGCGTGATTTTCAGGTTTTCTTCTGCTAGCTTTTCTGGTTCAAATTCGTTCGGAATAGTATTTGACGGAAGTTCTAATGGAACTAAACCATCTTCCCATAAAAAGGTATTAAGGAAGGCTGTCGCATTTTTATAATCTAGTTCCGCTTGATTCAGATTTAACCTCCTGTTTTGAACTTGTATGCCAGATTCTAAGGTGTCAATGGTTGGTATGTCTCCAAACGCAGCACTCTGCTTTACTGCAACAAAACGTTGATTAGCAAGTTCTAGGGCTTCAATATTTACTTGAAGAGAGTAATAGGCACTGAACCAATTCCAATAGGCCATTCCAGCATCTAACAATAAGTCGTTCATCATCAAGTCTTTTTCAGCTTGATTTAAATCCATCATAGCTTGAGCAATTCTAAGAGATGCTCTTCTTTCGTCAATAAATAAACCTTCTCCTACAGAAAGCGAAACACCTGCAAACCAAAGTCCTGCAGAAGGAACGCTGCTTTCAGGATTAAGGAATTCACCTTGGTTTCTTTCATAACCACCCTCTAACTCAAGTCCAAACCACGTAGGTATTTTTAATTTACCTTCACCATAGTCGTAGTATTCTTTTCCTTGAAAATATTTTTGAGCTACTTCCGCTTGAATTTTAGGATCAAATCCACCTCTAGCTTCTTGAATTTGTGCCAATCCCATTTCAATACGCATGTTGCCCTGAATGGAAATGGGATGGTTTTGTTTAACTAGCTTGAAAAAGATATCTTGATTAAAGCGCTCAGGTACGTTTTCTTGTGCACTTGAAAGCGCAGACAAGAGCAGCAATAAGAAAAGGAGTTGGATTGTTTTCATTATTTCTTAGCTGTACTTGGAGGGTTTTGTTCACTCTTTTTATAAAAATCTGGAGGGAAACCATTCAATTGTCGCCATAATTCGTACCATACAGGTACCTCTTTCAGTAAAAGCATGTTGTTTGTTCCTCCGCCAACTCTAAGCGCTGAAGGCCATCTGTGTTCCGTTGTATCTGGCTGAACAAGAACTCTAAACTTACCGTTATCGCTGATGAAGTTATCAATGGCAAATACTTTCCCACCATAGGTTCCATAAGAGGTATTCGGCCAACCAGAGAACACAATAGCAGGCCATCCATCGAATTGGATTCGAACTTCTTGACCAATTTCCATTAGCGGCAAGTCGATTGGCTTAACGTGTAAAGCAACAGCTAACGAGTAGTCTGCAGGCATGATACTAACAATAGATGCACCCTCTTTAATAGTTTCACCTATACCCACCTGTAAGGCTTTCGTAATGTATCCATTTTGAGGAGATAGAATGTAGTACAAATTCGATCTAAAACTATAGTTAGAATATTGGTTTTGTAGCTTGGTAACCGTCGCTTCTGCATCGTACATGTTTGACATGGCCGTATATTTATCGGATTCTGCTTTTGCAATATCATCTCTATATTGAGCTTGAATAGAGGTTAATTCCACTTTGGCGTTGATCAATTCATTTCGAGTTGTTAAGAGCTTATTTTCTTGAGAAATCATTTTAGCCTGTGCTTCCTGCATTTTATTTTTTCGATTCTCTAAGTCCGTTAACGACTTTAGTCCCGCTTCTTGCAGTTGTTGCATACGAGCATACTGATCTTCAGCAATTTTAAAGTTGATGGCAGCTGCTTTATAATCAATACTGTCACTCAAGATTTTCAATTCTGCTTGTTTCAACTTGTTTTTAGTTTGCTCTAATTTTAGTCTACCTGTTTGGGTTAATGCATCTACGCGGTTATCCAAGGCCTTTATCTTTTCCATGTAAGATTTTACAGCAAATTCTTTTGCTTTTACTTGTTCTCCTGTTCTTTCTAAAAGGTTAGGGTCAAAGTAATCGTCTTTCACTTCTGAGATAAAAAGAATAGTGTCTCCCTTAGAAACGTAGTCTCCTTCCTGAACAAACCACTTTTCAATTCTACCCCCAATAATGGATTGAATCGCTTGAGGTCTTTGGTTTGGTTTTAGAGTGGTTACATCTCCTTCGGCCCTAACATTTTGAGTCCAAGGAAGTAACATGAAAACGAAGATGATTCCAAAAACGACCATTAAAAGTCGCAGAAATACCTTTCCTGATGTCAATGAATTGACATGCTTCAAAGCTGAGAAGTTCGTTTTTTCAAACGCTTTGCCAATATGTGTGTGACTTATATTTAACATGTCTATTTGCTTTTATAATTTTCTGGTGTACCGTCGTAAATAATGTTTCCATATTCCAATTCAACTACTTGATCCGCTTTTTTAATCAGATATTCGTTTTTGGTGGCAGCAATTACAGTCCACTTATTTGCTTTATCTCGTAAAAAGTCAATAATGTCTTGTTTCTCTTCATCGTCTATCGCGTCCAAGTTATCTTCTACTAATAACAATTTGGGAGCATTTAGTATTGCTCTTGCAACGAGTAACTTTTGCACCGTACTTTCTGCTAAACCACTACCTTGTGGATCTAGCTCAGTATCGTACCCCATAGCAAGGTTGTTAATAAAGTCGGTTAAATGAACTTTTCTACAAATCTCCTTCACGTCGCCAATAGAAATGTTTTTTCCCATGGTCACATTTTCAAATACTGTTCCTTGAAACAGTTCTTCTTGAGATAAACAATCGCCAATAGCAGAGCGCAACGATTCCACTGAAAAACTTTCCTTGCCAATCTCATCATACAAAATCTGGCCACTTTTTAACTCATACAAACCTGCCAGTAGTCGAATTAAAGTACTTTTCCCCGAACTATTTTTCCCCACTAAGGCTACCAAACTTCCTCTCTTAATAGACAAGTTTAGTTTTGTTAAGGTTAACCTTTCATTTTCCGGATACTTGAATGACAAGTTGATCAGTTCAACCTGCATTCCAGGAGATTGACATTCAACTTCAACATCTAACCCGCTATTTTTTTCCAACTCCAAGTCTGTTACTTGACCAACCTTTTCAATACCCGTTAATACATCATAAATTGTTTCTAAGCTGCTGATGAGCTTTTCAACAGAATTCATAATTAATAAGATGATAATTTCTGCTGCAACGAATTGACCAATGTTCATTAATTGATCCATCACTAAAATTCCTCCAATGGCCAATAATCCCAATGTCATCAATACTTTAAACCCAACCATCATTGAAAACTGACGTATCAAAATTTGAAAATGTCCCTCTCTAGATGTTAAGTAATTATCGATGTTTTTGTTGGTTCTGCTAAGCGGAAGATCGGTTTTTCCGGTTAATTTAAAGGTAGTATTTGTTCTTGCTAACTCCTCTAACCAATGAACAGTCTTGTATTTACTTTTTGATTCTTCCAAGCTTGTTTGCAGTCCTTTTTTAGCTGTAATTCTGAAAATGCTGTAGAGCAGCACAATTAGTAGCAAACTAAATAATATAAAGAAAGGATGATAAAATGAAAGTAGAATTAGTCCGAAGATGATTTGTAAACCGGCTGCCGTAAAGTCGATTAATATTTTTGACAATCCTTTTTGAACGGTAATGATATCAAAAAAACGGTTCATTAATTCCGGGGCATACTCTTTGTAAAGTTGTTCCATTTTAATTCTGGGCACCCGATAGGCAAATTCGAAAGCTGCTCGAGTAAAGATTTTCTGCTGCAAATTCTCCACAATTCTCAATTGATAGATTTGCAAAACACCTGTCATAGCCACACCAAGCGTAACAAGAGCTACCAATATAACCCATGAGGTATTCAGTCGGCCACCTTGTATGAGGTTGATAATAGCCTGTATACCGAGAGGAAGAGATAAGTTTATCAAACCGTTGAATACAGCATAGGTGTATACGTTTTTGATTTCAGGCTGATCTGGTTTCAGTAATTTCCAAAAACGATCAAGCGGCGTAAGTTTAGTTTCAATAGGCATATTATTGGATAGCTTTAAATACAATTTGAGAATAAAATTCCGTTACAGCGTCTTCCCCTTCTATTATATCTGTTAATCTGGGTAAATGGGTGGCAAAATGCCGTTGTAAATGCGCTCCTTCTATAACGGTAGAAATAAGCATGTGCGGATATTTGAATTGAGGATTGATTTGTAAAATAAGTTGGGTGATTCGCTCCACTAGGTTTTTATAGGGTACAAATGCACCACCTTCATTTTTGGAGTCTACATCTTTCGATAAATAGGACTTCAATGACTCGGATACAACAATTTGATGTAACTTAATTTCATTGATATGTTCAAAGTTCCCATCTTCATTCACTTGTTCCGTTAATAAGTGAACGGCTTTTAATAACTGATCTTCAGCTGACGGTAGGTTGGTAATGGTAAACACAATTCTGTATTCTAACCACGACCAATACCAATTGGACAGGTAAAGCAAAACCATGTTTTTACTTTCGAAATACCGATATACGGAAGCTTCAGTAGAGGATATCTTCACAGCTAACTTTTTGAATGTAAACTGTTCAAAGCCTAATTCGCAAATCAGCTCAATGCTGCCTTTGATTATTTTTTTACCCAAATCACTCGATTGAGGGTCCTTAACGTAAAGACTGTCTTGAACCTGAATTTGGATATTTGATACTAAACTTTCCATTTATGTCATTTCAATTTGCAAAATTGATAGTAAAACTATCAATAATAGTGTTAAAAACTATCAATAATAGTGTTAAAAACTATTAATACTCAGAAATGTTTTTACAAAAAAATACTTTTTTTTGGAGAAAAGTTATTTCCACTTTATCCCGCAACCCACACTGTTTTTTTGATTGGTAATTGGTTTCTCTCCTAGTAGTAAACCATTTAAAGCTTCTCTTATGCTAGAACCGCTGACGGCAATCTCATTTCCCGGTCTCGAGTCGTCCAACTGACCGTGATAAACGGAAGACAAATTTTCATCAAATACATAAAAGTCAGGCGTACAAGCTGCATCATAGGCTTTAGCTACTTCTTGACTTTCATCATACAAATAGGGGAAGGGATATTCATTTTCTACCGCGTGAACTTTCATCAACTCAGGTGCATCTTGCGGGTAATGCTCCACATCGTTGCTGCTAATGGCAACAAAGCCAATACCTTTATTAGCATAATGGTTTGCCAATTGGACTAAGGCTTCATTCACATGAATTACAAAGGGGCAGTGGTTGCAAATAAAAAAGATGACAGTTCCATTAGTTCCTTTCACTTCTTTCAAAGAAAGTAGTTGTCCGGAAACCGTATCTGGAAGATTAAAATCCGGAGCTTTTGTACCCAGGGGGAAAGGATTTGATGGTGTTAATGCCATGAATGTTTAATTTTTTATGCCTTTCACACACTTAAGTCACTGCTTTTCGAACGCGAATCAATTTAGTTAAAAGTGCTTCGAGGTTATCCAAGTGCAGCATATTTGCTCCATCAGATTTAGCAACAGCAGGATTGTGATGTGTTTCAATGAAAATTCCATCTGCTCCTGCAGCAATGGCTGCTTTCCCAATGGTTTCAATCATTTCAGGTTGCCCACCGGTTACACCTGAACTTTGATTCGGTTGCTGAAGGGAGTGGGTGATGTCCATAATGGTGGGAGCAAATTTTTTCATGGCAGGAATTCCTCGAAAATCAACGATCATGTCTTGGTAACCAAACATCGTTCCTCTGTCAGTCAGCCAAACATTATCATTTCCGCTCTCTTTCACCTTATTCACTGCAAATTGCATGGACTCAGGTGCAAGAAACTGACCTTTTTTAATGTTTACGTGTTTACCTGTTTTGGCGGCAGCTACCAATAAATCGGTTTGCCGGCAGAGAAAGGCAGGAATTTGCAACACATTGACATACTGAGCAGCTAAAGCAGCTTCTTCGGCGGTGTGAATATCTGTCACCACCGGTACGTCAAACTTTTGACCCACTTTTTGTAAAATTTTCAGTGCTTTTTCATCGCCAATACCTGTAAATGAATCAAGCCTAGAACGATTTGCTTTGCGGTACGATCCTTTAAAAATCCAAGGAATTTCTAATCTCGTAGTTATTTCAAAGATGCGTTCTGCAATTTCAAACGCCATTTCTTCACCTTCAATAGCACAGGGTCCGGCTAAAAGAAAAAAATTATTAGACGCCGTATTTTTTAATTTGTTGAGTGATTGGGGCATTGATTGTTGGTGTTTGAAAAAGGAATGAAATTAAAAAAGTTGAATTTAATCTACGTTAATACTTAGACTAGTGGTATCCCAATCTAAATGAATGTGATTGCCTTCAATGACGTAGGTTAAGTTTTCAACTTTGTCAATTTTTGATGTTTCTGACTCACTTACTAGTGCATCTTTACTTCGGTCTAACTTGTATGCGCCCCACTGCTTGGCTTCTTTGTTGAATATAATTTCCCAACTTCCTTCTTCTTTTGGAATAACAAAAAACGAATAGGTTCCTGCAGCTAATTTGGTTCCGTTTATTGTAACAGCGCTGCTAAACTTCATTGTAGTGGCTTCATTTGCTCCTGCTCTCCATACTTTACCATATTCCACAAGCTCTCCGTAAATGGCACGGTCACGAGTCGCAGGACTGCTGTAATTAATAACTACTTCAGCCGCTCCGATTTTTCCTTTTGTTTCCATCGGTGGGCTTTTTGGTTTTTCTCCTTGAGCATGAACGGTAAGGCCGGCAATCATTAAAAAAGCGACGAGTAGTGCTGATATTTTCTTCATTGTAGTTGTTTTTTATTGTTTAGCTAAACTATTAAAAAGCACTGAGATTCTATGTTAAACTTTACAAATCATTTAACAGTTCGAGGATTGTTTGGCACCCTTCTCTAATTTCTTGCTCAGAAATGTTTAGCGGCGGTGCTAAACGAAAGGCATTTGGGGTGGAGAGGAACCAAAATAAGAGTACTCCTTTTTCCAGGCCTTTTAAAACGACCTCTTGAACCTTTTCTTCATTTTCCAGCTCAATGGCCATCATAAGGCCAAGTTGCCTCACTTCTTTTATTTCTTGATGCTGAAGGAGTTCTTTGAAAAGTTGAGCCTTGATTGGTAGTGCTTTCAATAGCTGTTCTTTCCGAATTACTTTTAACCCAGCTGCTGCTGTTGCGCACACCAAGGGGTGACCGCCAAAAGTGGTAATGTGTCCCAACATGGGGTTCTCGCTAAACTGGAGCATTAGTTTACGGTCCGCCATGAGGCAACCAATGGGCATTCCGCCACCAAGTGCTTTGCCAGCAACTAGTAAATCTGGAACTACCTCAAAATGTTCAAAGGCCCACATTTTACCAGTTCGGCCCATGCCACATTGAATTTCATCAAAAATCAATAAGGTACAAGTCTCATCGCATTTTTTACGCAGCGCTTGTAAGTATTCTTTTGTTGGAAATCGCACTCCGGCATCTCCTTGTATGGTTTCTAAAATAACACAAGCTGTTTCTTCGGTAATGTGATTTAGGTGCTCTAAGTTATTGAGTTCAATGTGTTTTATTTGGGGCAATAGGGGCTCAAAGGGTGCTTTCTTTTTTTCGTTAGAACTTAGACTCAACGCTCCATGCGTACTTCCGTGATATGCGTTTTGAAAGGCAATTATTTCTCCTTTTCCAGTTACCCTTTTTGCCAACTTTAGGGCAGCCTCTATGGCTTCGGTACCCGAGTTCACGAAATAAAAAGAGTTAATGCTTTCTGGTAGGGTTTTAAGCAATTCCTTCGCTAAATTATTTTGGGCTTCTTGTTCAAACTCACCGTAAACCATGACGTGCAGGTGCTTTTCGCTTTGAGTTTTTATAGCTTCTAAAATTTTTGGATGACCATGTCCTAAGGCACTTACGGCAATGCCAGAAATGAGATCCAAATACGCTTTTCCTTCCGTATCGTAAATGTAACTTCCTTTTGCGTAATCCACCTTTATTCCAAAGGGGAAAGGGGTCGTTTGTGCTAAATGCTGCTTAAAAAAATCATTCGGTTCGCTCACTTGGTAAAGTTACTGCAAAATCAAAAACCGCCAAGTATTTTTAAATGAATCGTTCCTGTTTTTCTTTGGCTTTTCTTACTTTCGAATTTCAAATACAATCCATGGGATCTATACTTCTAGAAAAGCAAAACGGCATTGCCACATTGACCTTAAACCGACCAAAATCGTTCAATAGTTTTAATCGCGAAATGGCCTTGAATTTACAAGACAAATTAGATGCCTGCCATGCAGATCCTGAAGTTCGAGTAATTGTGCTCACAGGAGAAGGAAAGGCATTTTGTGCGGGTCAAGATTTGGTGGAAGTTACCGACCAAGCTCAAAACCCAGGGTTTCGAAAAATTCTAGAAGAACATTACAGTCCGATTATTCAAAAAATTAGAAATACGGCAAAACCAGTTATTGCCGCGGTAAATGGGGTTGCAGCAGGTGCAGGAGCTAATATTGCATTGGCATGTGACATTGTTATTGCACATGAGAAGGTAAGTTTCATTCAAGCATTTTCAGGAATAGGACTTATTCCAGACAGCGGCGGTACCTTCTTTTTGCCTCGCTTAATTGGCTTTCAAAAAGCAAGTGCTTTAGCTATATTGGGCGATAAAGTTGGAGCGGAGGAAGCAGAACGAATAGGAATGATCTACAAAGTATTTACGTTGGATACTTTTTCAGCAGAAGTTCAAGCCTTGGCAGAACGAATGGCAAAAATGCCAACCAAAGGTCTTGCATTAACAAAAGCAGCATTTAATTCGGCACTTTCTAACGATCTAACGGCACAGTTACAGGTGGAGTCTGACTTACAAATTCAAGCCAGTGAAACCAAAGATTACCGCGAAGGTGTAGCAGCTTTTATAGAGAAAAGAAAGCCCAACTTCATTGGTGAATAAAGTCAGACTTTCTAAGCTAAATTGGTTAATAAGTATTTGCTAACCATTAAGACGTAAATTAGTAAACAAAAGTTCCCGAAAGTTTATAATTAGTTTCATTTAATTAACAAATCTAGGTACTTGGTGTTTGCGAAATGACATTGAACTTATTGATATCGATGCAGATATTTCTGTATTGTGTAGTTTAAATTAAACTTGATATATATTCATTTTTTTAAATTTTTATGTTGGTTTAACACCTTTAACTAAATTTTTGCAAAAAGCAACGCCCTATTTGTATAGGGCGTTGCAACAAAATGAATTTGAAATAATTATTTAGTTGGCGGCGGAGGAGGTGGTGGCGTTGATGGCTTTGGCATGTCAAATTTGATGGGAAGTGTCAACTGCATTTTAACCTTTTCACCATCTTTTATTGCGGGTGTCCATTTTGGCATTTGTTTCATGGCTTTAATGGCAGCATTGGTAAAGTCATCGTGTGGCGACTTTACCGCATCAAAGTCAGCGAGGGTTCCATCGGGTAAAACATTAAATTGTAAAAATACTTTACCTTCAATACCTTGTTCTTTCATGGTTTTAGGGTAAACAAGATGACCACTAATAAACTTTAGCATTTCCGCTTGACCACCGGGAAATTCTGCTGCCTTGTCAACTTCAGTTTGCTGAACTTTCTCCACTGTCATTTGCGGCGCATTGGCTTTTAAGTTTTGATTAATGAAGAAGGTAGTAGCGAAAAGATCCAATGAAGATCCAATTCATAAAACTAAAGGCCGCCGTACTTTGCTCCAATTCCAAATGAGTTTTGGTTTTAGTGGCTTTCAACTTATCTTCGCGGCACATAAAAATTGGAATATGAAAGTAGGAGTAATAGGATGTGGAACAATGGGCAGTGGCATTGCGCAAGTAGCTTCAACGGCAAATTGCGAAGTTGTATTGTATGATTTGAACGAGGCTGCATTAGAGAAAAGCAAAGTAGCCTTAGCAAAAGTGATGGCTCGATTGGTGGAAAAAGGACGGCAAACGGAAGATGGTGCTAAAGCGATTCAGGAGCGGATTACCTACGTTACATCTTTAGAGGCTTTAAAGGGAGCTGACTTTGTTATTGAGGCCATTGTTGAAAATTTAGAAATTAAGCACCAATTGTTTCAATCACTAGAAGCCTTAGTTTCCAAAGATTGCATCATTGCATCTAACACCTCTTCTTTATCCATTACATCTTTAGCAGCCTGCTTGCAGCAACCGGAGCGTTTCATTGGCGTGCACTTTTTCAATCCTGCACCTTTGATGAAGTTGGTAGAGATTATTCCTGCCGTACAGACTTCTGCGGAAGTGTTGGAAAAAACAAAAAATACAATTGATGCGTGGAAGAAAGTCACGGTTACCGTAAAAGATACTCCAGGATTTATTGTCAATAAAGTAGCTCGACCGTTTTACAGTGAAGCCATTAAAATGATGGAAGAGGGAACGGCTGACGTGGCTACCATTGACTGGGCCATGCGAGAATTAGGTGGTTTTAAAATGGGACCATTTCAATTAATGGATTTTATTGGGCACGATGTGAATTACATTGTAACCGAAACCGTATTTAAGGCCTTTTACTATGACGGACGATACAAACCTTCCTTCACGCAAAAACGACTTTCTGAAGCCGGATACTTGGGCAGAAAGTCGGGGAGAGGTTTTTACAACTACGCTGAAGGAGCTTCCAATCCTGAACCCAACAAAGATCAAGTATTGGGAGAATACATTGTGAGCCGAATTGTTGCCATGCTTATTAATGAGGCCGCCGATACCTTACACGTGAACATTGCCAGTGCTAAAGACATTGATTTAGCCATGCAAAACGGGGTAAACTACCCAAAAGGCTTGTTGGCTTGGGCAGATGAAAAAGGTTTGCCGTGCTGTGTTTCTGTAATGGATGAGTTATTTGATGAATACCATGAGGAGCGCTACCGTTGCAGTCCTATTTTAAGAAAACTGGTCAAGAACAACTCTACTTTCTTTTAAATGAAAGCCCTTCGAAACTTTTTATTTCAACCGGTTGACAACAGCCAGTTAATACTGTTTCGAATCATTTTTGGTTTCTTAATTACCTGCGAAGCTTGGGGAGCCATCCTCACCGGCTGGGTGCGACGGGCATTTATTGAACCCAAAATGAACTTCCCTTTTTTCGATTTTGACTTTCTGCAGCCTTTGCCGGGCAATGGAATGATTTATTATTTCTTGTTTATGGGCGTTTTTGGTGTGTTGGTGATGCTCGGCTACAAATACAGAGTGGTCGCCATTGGTTACGCAGTAATGTGGAGTGGGGTGTATTTCATGCAAAAAACACACTACAACAACCACTATTACTTAATGGTGCTGCTCACCTGGATCTTCTGCCTTTTACCTGCAAATCGGTCGCATGCGTTAGACGCCAAGAATAATCCAAGTATCAAGCGAAACTATTGTTACCAATGGCACCTGTGGATTTTTAAAGGCACCGTGCTAATCGTTTACTTTTATTCAGCTGTTGCCAAAATGTACCCCGATTGGGTGGATGCTGTTCCCATTAAAATATGGTTCACACAAAAGGCAGATTACCCGATTATTGGTCCATTGTTGGTGCAATCTTGGTTTCAACATTTGGTCGCTTGGGGAGGCATTATATTCGACTTACTCATTGGACCAGCTTTGTTGTGGAGGCGCACTCGAAAAGCGGCCTTTGTTTCGTCTTTGATCTTTCACGGGTTCAATTCCATTGTTTTTCAGGTGGGTATTTTTCCTTACATGGGAATTGCTTTCGGACTTTTCTACTTCGAACCAGAAGTGATTCGAAAGCTCTTTTTTAAACAAAAGGAACCTTTTACAGCAATACAAGAAACCGTTTCCGCTCGATTTCAGAAGGCAAAAACAGTTGCCTTTTCAGGATTTATGTTACTCATGATTGTATTGCCTGTTCGCCATCATTTGTTTGACGGCAATGTGACGTGGACCGAAGAGGGACATCGTTTGTCGTGGCGAATGATGTTGCGCTCCAAAACCGGTTATGTGAGTGTAAAAGTAAAACGAGCAGCGGAGACCCATTACGTGAATTTAGACGATTACCTCGCGCCTAAGCAACAACGGGCCATTGCTACCCGACCTGATATGTTTTGGTATTTCATTCAGCACTTAAAACAAGATTTAACTGCTAAAGGAGAAGATGATTACGATGGAATTTATGCGGTGAGCAATGTTAGTTTAAACGGCCATGCCAGTAAACCCTTGTACGATCCTACTGTGGACCTTTCTAAAGTCCAGTGGAACAAGTTCAGTGAAAATCATTGGGTAACGAGGGGGGAGAAATAAGTTGGCTTTTTGCTTCATCATTAGAGGCAAAGTAATCGGTCCATCCTGTCATTGCGAGCATTGTACCCAATGCGAAGCAATCTTGTAATCTAAATACTAGATTGCTTCGTTCCTCGCAATGACCTTTAAAAATCCCCCCTTGACTTTCTCCACTTTCATGTGGAACTTGTGCTCCCAAACAAAGCCAACAAATGCCCATCTACCTCGACCTTGCCAACCTCATTTTTTCAAAAGCAATAATAGAAGCCAAGTACCAAGGAGGCTGTGAGCAGTTTCGTAAGGATTGGAACATTACCGACAGCAATCGAAACGACGAAGACGATGAACTTTTTATGCTAGCCGCCATGAACGTGGATGAATTTGACCTGGATCCATTACTTGAAAAAGGACTCAGCTTTGATGATGAAAAGCAGTCAAGCACCGACTTTGTTGCCGTTGGCCGATACGAAGGAGCATTGTGGGAAACCAATTGGTTGAAAGCGAATGCCAGCTTTGCTTGGCATGTGAACTGTAAAAAAGAACAACAAGAAAGAGCCATAGAAATAAGCGAACACATGACCATGGATGTAATAGAAGATTACCTTAACAAAGGCATTGAAGTGTTGAAAACCATACGCACGGAAAAGTAAAAGATCAAAGGTGTATCAATCGCTCTATCCTGTTATTGTATCTTCCCTTGCTCAACCTGCACTGTCATTGCGAGCATTGTACCCAATGCGAAGCAATCTGTCCATCCTGTCATTGCGAGGAACGAAGCAATCTTGTTAAGCCGACTGTATCATTAACCGATTGCTTCGTTCCGTTGCCCTGCACTCGCAATGACATTTATGAAAAACACCCCTTGACTTTCTCCTCCATCCTTCAGAACTTGTATGCGAATAAGAAGAAAGCAAATTGACAAAACACACCCTCTCCAAATCGACCTTTATCAGCGGCCTGCAATGCAGCAAAAAGCTGTATTTATCTAAAAAGCACAAAGACTTAGCCAGCCCCAGATCGGCGAGCCAAGAAGCCATTATGGCGCAAGGCACCTCCATGGGCCAATTGGCCCAAATGGTTTTTCCCAATGGAAAAGATGCAACACCAGAGCAGTATTGGGATTATGCGCCAGCAATTGCTCAAACCAAAGCCTGGATTGAAGCAGGAGAACCTACCATTTACGAAGCGGCCTTTCAAGCGAATGGAGTCATGGCCGCCTTAGATATTTTACACCATAAAAATGGTGAACGCATTGCCATGGAGGTAAAAAGCAGCACTTCGGTAAAAGAATACCATTTAAACGATGCTGCCTTGCAATATTGGGTCATGGAACAAGCTGGCTTCCGGCCCGACCGCTTTTTTATCATGCACATTAACAATCAGTATGTGCGGGAAGGGAAAATTAAAATTCCAAAGCTCTTTCATTGGGAAGAGGTAACCGAAGAAGTAATTGCCCGACAAGCCAGCATAGCAACCAAAGTGCAAGAACTGAAAGACGTATTACAAGCGAAGGAAATTCCTGAAGTAGAAATAGGTCCCCACTGCGCCGATCCTTTTGCATGTGAGTTTGCGGCACACTGTTGGCAGCATGTTTGCTATCGTGTCCGCTACCTGCTTTGTTTTTTCGAATAAAATTGGCAACAAAGTTTTGCTCACCAAAAATACCGTCGCAAATTAGTTTTAAGCGTGCCTGTTCAGCATCGTCTATTGCTAAAAAGATGACTCCGTTGTCGGAAAGAAGTTGTTTCGCTTTTTGCAGTCGTTTGTGCATAAAAGAAGACCAGGTCGAATGACGAGCTTCGTCTTCGGTGTTGAAATAGGTGTCTGTGTATTTAAAGCCTTTATTTCCTGTATTGTATGGAGGGTCAATGTAGATTAGGTCAAACGTTTTACCTTTTTTATTAAGCAAATGAAGTGCTCCTAAATTATCGCCTTCAATAATTTGATGAACGGGACCTACCTTTCCAACTTTTCTAGATTTTACTTCGGTAAGTGAAAGTAGATCCTTTGCAATGTGCTGCTCAACTTCTTCTGCTTTATTCTCCCAATAAAGTCCGTTGAGATATACGAAGTTGGCGTTGGTTTTCAAGTTTTAATTTTGATTATTCGGTTGTAATTGCGTGATGGTTAATCTCACAATTATGTTTTATAAGTTCACCTGCCGATTTTAAACTATACTTTTCTTCGGTCTAACTCCTTCTGGATTAGACTCAATTCTCTACTCGTTTGACCGGCAACTGAAGTGTTTTCTTCAGCTCTTCGAATCAAATACGGCATCACTTCAATCACAGGGCCGTAGGGTACATATTTTGCAACATTAAAGTTCATCTTGGACAGGTTGTAACTAATGTGGTCGCTCATTCCTAAAAGTTGAGAAAAATAGATACGCTGGTCATTTTCTAAAATCTGATTTTCTTTCATGATTTCAGTCAATAGTAAAGAACTCTTTTCATTGTGAGTTCCTGCGCAAATCGATATTCTATTGATTTTTTCAACACAAAATCGAATGGCTTTATCATAATCTACATCTGTTGCTGCTTTGGTCGGTTGAATAGGAGAGTTGTACCCTTTCTTTTGCGCTCTTGCTCTTTCCTTTTCCATGTATGCTCCTCTTACGATTTTTAAACCCACGTAAAAATCTCCTTCTTCAGCTTGCTTGTATAGGTTTTGAATGTATAAGAAACGGTCGTGACGATACATTTGTGCGGTGTTGTAAACAATTGGTCGTTCCAAATTGTAAAGGGTCATCATTAAATGGGCAATTTCATCAATTGCCTCTTGGATCCAACTTTCTTCCGCATCAATCATTAAGGGAATTCCCGCATTAAAAGCGTTTTGAGCAATAATGTCAACCCGATTTCTTCCCTTTAAAAACTCCATGCTTTCTTCTTCCGAAAGGGTAGCTTTAGCGCTCACTTTTTCTAAAAGATCAAAGGGAATTAAGCCGGTTAACTTGATCACGCAAAAAGGCACATTTTGGTCCAATTTCGCTCGTTCAATGGAAGAAACAGCTTTCCCCAAACACAAGTCAAAATCAGATTCATCTTGTTTCCCTTCAACAGAATAGTCTAAAATTGTTTTTATATTGAATTTCGCAAGTGCTTGAATTCTGCTTTCGCAGTCTAAAATATCTTCGCCTCCGCAAAAATGATCGTATACTGTTGCTCTAATTAAACCTTTAATAGGAAGCTTCATAGCCAAGGCAAGAGTAGTTAGCCGTGTTCCAATTTTAGTTAAAACAGAATTACCAATAAGCCTAAAGAGTAGATTTGCTCTCCTTAGTTCATGATTGCTTTTATTCGCAAAGGCAATCTTGGTGTTTTCAAATGAAATCATTAAATAGATGCACTTTCAGTTGGAAACTGGCGGTCTACCTTTTTAATGAGACCTTGTAGCACTTTGCCTGGACCTACTTCTGTTAAATGCTCTGCGCCGTCGGCTATCATTTTGTTCATGGTTTGAGTCCATCTTACAGCTCCCGTCAGTTGTGCAATTAAGTTCTCTTTAATCTCTGTTGGAGAAGTAACTCCTTTTGCAACTACATTTTGATAGATGGGACAAATAGGTGAGCTAATCTCCGTATTTTTTATTGCCGCTTCTAATTCAGCTCTAGCAGGTTCCATTAAAGGCGAGTGAAATGCACCACCCACAGGAAGTTTTATGGCCCTTTTTGCGCCGGCCTCTGTTAGCTTTTCACATGCTAAATCTACTCCGGCAATACTGCCTGAGATCACAAGTTGACCAGGGCAATTGTAATTTGCTGCAACAACAACTTCATCAATTGACGCACATATTCTTTCAACATCCGCATCTTCCATTCCTAGAACCGCAGCCATTGTCGAAGGTTCGGCTTCGCATGCCTTTTGCATGGCATTTGCCCTTTTAGCAACTAAATTTAAGCCGTCTTCGAAGCTCATGGCACCGCAAGCTACTAATGCAGAAAATTCACCCAATGAATGACCTGCAGCCATATCCGGTTGAAAACTGCCTCCAAGAGCCTTTGCTAAAATAACAGAATGTAAAAATATAGCAGGTTGAGTTACATTGGTTTGCTTTAATGCTTCATCTGTCCCCGAAAACATAATTTCCGTAATGTTGAATCCTAAGATTTTATTCGCCTTTTCAAATAGGGATTTGGCATCTTCTGATGAATCGTATAGGTCTTTTCCCATTCCTACAAATTGGGCTCCTTGACCAGGAAAAACGTAAGCTTTTTTCATAAATCTTTAAAATACATTAAAAAGGGAAAGTTAACGGATAAAAGAAGTCTGTGCAATTTTTTTGAGAGCAGAGTTACTGTTAGTTTGAATCAATTCAAAGATACTGAACAGCTCATTTTACCTACAACTTGCTTCTTACAACTTTCAATTCTATGGCGATTAGCTCAAATTATCTTCTATCACCAAATAATCTCAACAACATCATAAACAAGTTCACAAAGTCTAAATAAAGGTTTAACGCACCCATAATGGCGAGTTTATTGGATGATTCTGAACCGTATTCAACACCTGCACCTATGCGTTTCAGTTTTTGAACATCGTATGCTGTCAAGCCTGTGAATACTAAAACCCCTACACAGCTAATGATGATGTCTAACATTCCATTCCCTAAAAACATATTGACAATCGAAGCGATAATTATTCCAATTAGTGCCATAAATAAAATAGAACCGAATTTGGTTAAATCTTGCTTCGTGGTGTACCCTAATACAGCCATGACTCCAAATGTTGCTGCGGTGATGAAAAAAGTAGAAGCGATACTTGATGCGGTGTAGGCTAGGAAAATAAAACTCATACTGAGGCCCATGACTGCTGCATAAACCACAAATAATCCCAATAAGGCAAAAGAAGAGAGCTTATTGAATGCGAATGACATCACCAATACAAATGCTAGCGGAGAAAACATAACCACATATCCTAAAAGAGTTGCTCCTCCCATTGGGTTGATAAGGTAAGTCATTAAACTTGGTGTATTCCCAAACCAGTAAGCTAGCAATCCTGTAATCGCTAATGCACCTCCCATGTAAGTAAATACGTTTGCTAAAAAAGTACTTACCGCATCTTTGGTTTGAATTCCACTCGTTTCTACGTTAGAATTATTATTACTATAGTCAATCATGAGTTCTATTTTTTAAGTGTATTATCAAAAATAATACCCACAAATTTAAACTGAATTTTTGTCAGATTTATGAAAGTTGAGCCGATAATAAATTAATAAACTCTCTTCGTGTTGAATCTTTTTCAAATGCTCCTGTGAAGGCCGAAGTTGTTGTAACTGAATTTTGCTTTTGAATTCCTCGCATTTGCATGCACATGTGCTTGGCTTCAATAACAACGGCAACTCCTAACGGATTCATCGTGTCTTGAATACATGCTTTAATTTGATCTGTTAAACGTTCTTGGACTTGCAATCTTCTAGAAAAAGCATCAACGACTCTTGGAATCTTACTTAGACCAACAATTTTTCCATTAGGAATGTAGGCAATGTGCGCTTTACCCATGAAAGGCAACATGTGGTGCTCACACATACTATACATTTCAATGTCCTTTACAATGACCATTTGGTTGTGGTCTTCAGTAAACATGGCACTTTTTAATATCTCTGCAGGGTCTAAATCATAACCATGTGTAAGGTATTGCATTGCTTTGGCCACTCGTTCCGGTGTTTTTAACAAACCCTCACGATTCACATCTTCACCTAAATCTGTGATGATATTGCTGTACATGTTTGCAATTCTTTCAATTTTTTCGTCGTTGTATTCGTCAGATCGAATATATCCTTCTTTAAATTCTTCAGCCATTTAGTCTGTTTCCTTCGGTCAAAAAATGATTAACCGTGATATTCTACATAATTATTTTCAGTTTCAGAAATCTTAACGCAATGTAGTTCAGCACCAAGTTTCTTTACAGGTTTTTCTAATTGCTCCCATATTGCAATGGCTAAATTTTCGGTAGAAGTCATAATGTCTTTTGTAAAAATCACATCCGCATTTAGATTCTTGTGATCTACATGTTGAATTACCTCTTCTTTAATAACGTCGCCTAAAGCCGATAAATCAACAACGAAACCAGTCATTGGTTCAGGAGTTCCTTTTACAGTAACCCAAAGCACATAATTGTGGCCATGCCAGTTTGGGTTAGAGCATTTTCCAAAAGTCTCGTAGTTTTTTTGATCAGACCATTCAGGTCGAGCTAATTTGTGAGCTGCACTAAAGCGCTCCCTTCTCGTAATGTGTACAATCTTGGGCATTCTATATAATTTTTTGCAAATATAATTCGTTGAGCTGGTTATTTACATAAAAGAGGTAACAATAAACTACGCATTCCTGTTCTTACGAAGTTTAACTAAATGCACTATAATTCTTCCTTCTTTTACTTCCTGATTCAACTGCTAGGGCTTATCTTTGAAAAACATTAAAAAGAAATACTATGTCAAAAAATGTAGCGGCTTTAGAGCCTCAAATCATGTGGAAAAACTTTGTAGATTTAAATGCAGTTCCACGTCCTTCTAAGAAAGAAGAACGAGTGATAAAGTTTATGGAAGACTTTGGTGCGAGGTTGGGTTTACCAACGAAGACAGATGCATGTGGCAATGTATTGATTTCGAAACCTGCGACCCCAGGAATGGAAGATCGCAAAAAGGTGACGTTGCAGTCGCACCTAGACATGGTTCATCAGAAAAATAATGATACTGTTTTTGATTTCGACAAAGAAGGAATAAAAATGTATGTAGATGGCGACTGGGTGAAAGCTGAGGGAACAACGCTAGGATCAGATAATGGAATTGGAGTTGCCTCAATTATGGCTTTGCTTGAATCTAAAGATATTGCGCATCCTGCTGTAGAAGGATTTTTTACCGTAGATGAAGAAACAGGCATGACGGGCGCATTTGAATTGAAGGCCGGGTTTTTAGAAGGGGAAATTTTATTGAACTTAGATACGGAAGATGACGATGAATTGACGATCGGTTGTGCAGGTGGAGTTAACGTATCTGGAGAAGCATTCTACGATGAAATTGAAATGAATCAAAACTTTGAGACCATTCATTTAATTGTAAGAGGATTGTCAGGAGGTCACTCGGGCATGGACATTATTAAGGGACTTGGCAATGCAAATAAATTGATGAATAGATTCATGCATGAATTAATGCAAGAAACAGAATTCTCAATTATAGAAATTGAAGGTGGAGGATTACGAAATGCTATTCCAAGAGAGTCGAATGCTATTATAGGCGTTGCTAAAAAAGACCTTGAGCGTTTTAAAGCTGCGAAAGATAAATTCACAGCTGAAGTAATTGCCGAATACAAAGACACTGACCCGAACCTTATATTTGAGACTAAGGCGGTGGAACATCGAATAAAAGGAGCTTCGGTAGAATCTTCCAAACGCTTTATAACAGCTATCTATGCTGTACCAAACGGAATTTATAGAATGAGCCCGACCATTGAAGGCTTAGTCCAAACGTCAAATAACTTATCTCAAGTACGCATGAAGCTTGGAAAAGCTGAGGTTTTGTGCTTATGCAGAAGTTCTGTCGATTCAGAAAAACACGATGAAGTGCGAACGATTGAAGCAGCGCTGTCTATTATAGATGCAAAGGTTACACTAGATGCAGATTATCCGGGTTGGACGCCAGAACCAAACTCGACCATTGTATCTATCATGAGCGATTTATATGAGGAAATGTTTAACGAAAAAGCACATGTTATGGCCTGTCATGCAGGACTAGAGTGTGGTATTATTGGCACCAATTACCCCAATTTAGACATGGTCTCTTTTGGTCCAAACATACGTGGGGCGCATTCACCGGATGAGAAAGTTCAGATTAGTTCGGTTCATAAATATTGGAGCTTTTTATTGGAAGCCTTGAAGAGAATACCTGTGAAAGATTAATTATGAATCTTAGAATTATGAATGTTTAATTATAGATTTAAAAGAAGTAAATGCAATATTTTCAAGTTTGTGAAAAATAGTGTTGTAGCTTTAATATTATTTAGTTTTTTGATTACAATGAATTCTTGCAATCAAAAACCTGAGCATGTAAGACTTATAAAAGAAATAGATCGATTATCAATTCTGAATTCTGAATTGAAAGAGAAGGTCAATTCTTTAGAACAAAATAATAAAGTTAGTTCACGGGCATTTGACATATTCCTTTGGGATTTCATGATTGATTCTGTATTACAAAAAGAGAGTATTGATTTTCCATTGGAGAAAGTAACGTTAAATACTAAACACGGAGGACTTGATACTTCCTTCATCACATCCAAAGATTGGAAGCATGATCCTATCTATGCGTACAATTCGACAGAAAGAAGTCAGGTTTATGATAACTATGAAATGCTATTAAATCATTCTAGAGAAAGGCTAGTGCATTGGTTCGGTCTTGAGACTGGAGGGAATATTAGATACTATTTTAAATTTACAGATAGATGGAAATTGATAAAAATTGAAAATTTTGGAACGTAAAATAGAATCTCATCATTACTCCATAATAAGTTGAAAATACTACTAGTAGCAGCAACGGAAAAAGAATTAACTTCAATTCAACGTAAGTTGGAGGAGAAGAAGTACGACCATGCTATTTTAAGTCTAATTACTGGAGTAGGAATGATTGCTACTACATTTGAATTAACAAAATTGTTACAAAAACAACCTTTTGATTTGGCAATCAATGTTGGAATTGCAGGAGCTTTTGATAGAAAAATAGCCTTAGGCGAAGTAGTTGAAGTTGTTCAGGATCAGTTTTCTGAAGAAGTTATTGAGGACGGAATCGAATTAAGGTCATACGACGAAATTGGCTTAAGAAATAAGGATGAAGTGCCTTTCACAAACGGCGTTTTAAACAACACGTTTCAATTTTTACAACCCCCATTTCAGAATCCGAACGAGAAACTAAAGCAAGTGAGCTCAATTACCGTAAATACGGTGCATGGAAGTGATTTTTCTATTAAGCGAATTCGAGAACGTTTAAATCCGCAGGTTGAAAGCATGGAAGGTGCGGCGTTTTTTTATGTTTGTAATAAAATGGAAGTCCCTTGTTTGCAATTGAGAGCCATTTCTAATTATGTAGAAAAACGCAACAGAGATGCTTGGGAAATTGAACTTGCACTATCAAACTTAGCAGAGGAAACTCTAAGGACTTTAAATAAACTGGTATGAAAAAACTAACATTAGGCTTTTCTCCTTGTCCGAACGATACCTTCATTTTTGATGCCATGGTGCACCAAAAAATTGATACAGAAGGGCTGGATTTCGAAGTTGTGTTAGGTGACGTAGAGGAATTGAATGATAAGGCCTTTAAGCAACAATTAGACATTACTAAGCTTAGTTATCATGCCATGGCTTTTTGTTTGAACGACTATCAATTACTGCATTCTGGAAGTGCCTTAGGTAGTGGGGTTGGTCCTTTATTAATTGCAAAGGAGCAATTAAGTGCAGAACAAATTAATGCTGGGAAAATTGCGATTCCGGGAAAGTATACCACCGCTAACTTTTTACTTTCCATGGCCTATCCAAAGGCTAAAAACAAGCACGAAGTATTGTTTTCAGAAATTGAAAAAATGGTGCTCGACGGCACTGTTGATGCAGGATTAATTATTCACGAGAATCGATTTACATACGCTGAAAGAGGGCTTAAAAAAATAATTGATTTAGGAGATTTTTGGGAAAAAGAATCTGGTGGTTTGATTCCGCTTGGAGGAATTGTGCTTCGAAGAAGTTTTGACAAAGATTTACAGCAAAAGGTCAATAGAGTGCTTCGTCGAAGCATTGAGTTTGCTGCTAAAAATCCAAGTTCTTCAAAAGAATATGTTCGGCAACACGCTCAAGAAATGGATGAAGGTATAACTCAAAAACACATTAATTTGTACGTAAATGATTATTCGCTAGACCTTGGAGAAAAAGGTCGTTCGGCAGTTGAGAAGTTGTTTTCAGTTGCGATTGAGAAAGGTATAATAAAAGAAATAAGACAACCCATATTTGTAGAGAAATGATTGTAGTAACAGGAGCAGCAGGATTTATCGGTAGCTATTTGGTTAGCTTTTTGAATAAAAAAGATCGTGAAAACATCATCGTTGTTGATGACTTTAGCTTTCCCGAAAAGAATAAAAACTTAAATGGAAAACGTATTGTAGAACAAATTGAGCGGGAAGACTTCATTGCTTGGTTTGAGGAAAATGCCGAAAATGTAACGTTTGTATATCATTTAGGTGCAAGAACCAATACCGCAGAGTTTGATGAAGCTATTCTTCAAAAATTGAATGTTGAATACTCAAAATCGATTTGGAACATTTGTGCGAAACATAAAATAGGCTTAATCTATGCTTCTTCTGCAGCGACCTATGGTCTTGGTGAGCACGGGTATAAAGATTCTGAAGAAACGATCAATAAGTTAGAGCCTCTAAACCCTTACGGTCGTTCTAAAAATGAATTTGATAAATGGGCTTTCGCTCAAAAGGCTCAACCACCATTTTGGGCAGGATTGAAGTTCTTTAATGTATATGGACCGAATGAATACCACAAGGGCAGAATGGCTTCAGTTATTTTTCATGCACACAAACAAATTAAGGAAACTGGTGCAATGAAGTTGTTTCAATCGCATAATCCAGAGTATAAGGATGGTGAACAAATGCGTGATTTTGTTTACGTGTGGGACTTAGCCAATGTGATGTTTTGGATGCGCAATAACCTGCCTGAAAATGGCTTATATAATATGGGCTCCGGTAAAGCAAGAACCTTTTTGGATTTGGTAAAAGCTACCTTCAACGCCATGGATCAAGAACCTAGCATTAGCTTTATTCCAACACCAGAAGACATTCGTGATAAGTACCAGTATTTTACCGAAGCTGACATGAGTAAACTCAAAGATGCCGGCTATCCGCATCCTTTTCACACCTTAGAAGAAGGGGTAGAGGATTATGTGAAAAAGTACCTTTCATCTGGGGCATATTATTAATGAAAGGGTTCGCGTCTATTTCCAACCTGTTCATGCATGGGATCTTCATCTTATTGATGATCATGTCCGTTGTGTTGTACAAAGAGCGAATGTTTGCCGACGCTTCCTATTATCTATTTCACGCAATTAATAGTCAGTGGTTTCATGTAGAGCACGGCAGAACTGTTTTAGCACTTTCTCAAGTTTTTCCAATCATAGGAACTTGGCTGCATTTACCGCTGAAAGTAGTGCTAGTTTTAGGTTCCTTAGGGCATGAATTCTTTTATTATGGAGTCTTTTTAACTTGTTTGTATCTGTTAAAAGACAAGCAAGCAGCATTAGCGGTAATTGCAGTGCATGTAATTGGTCAGCTATCGCTGTATTGGTCGCCTATGCTTGAAATTTGCTACGGCGCAGCACTTTCAGTACTGTTTTATTCTATTCTGCAGTCCAACAAATGGGAGGATGATAAGTGGTTGATATTTATGTTGGTAGTGCAGTGGTTTGCCATGATGAGTCACCCTGAAAATTTCTTATTAATTGGTGTTGGAATTGCGTACCACTTTCTTCAAAATGGTTTTCAAAATCGAATTCACATAGGGGTGGGAATTTTTACTATTGTAGGTTTTATTGTTGAAGTTCTTACGTTCTCTGACTATGAAAAAGGGCACACTCAACTTATTGGGGTTGAAAAGAAAGCATCGGCGTTGAACCTAATAGATTTAGCATACCTTCAAGATGTGATTGCCATATTCACCAATTTCTTTTTTGATTTAATTCTTTTGTTGGTTATTGCCTTAATTTATATGATTAAAAGAAAGCGATGGAAGGAAATGATACTTTTTGTTGGAAGTATTCTGGCGCTTATCGTAATTGTAAATCAAGCTCAAGTCGCTGATGAATATAGTCGCTACAATGAATCAATGTACAATCCGATTGTTTTTATTGTCGTTTTTTTCTATGTCTACGAGGTGATTCGCTGCACAAATAAGTACATCAGTTCTGCTTCAATCGCCTTGTTACTCGTTATTTCTTTATTTCGATTAGGTTGGATTTATAATCACGGAGAACCTTTGAGGGTGAGAACAGCCCAACTAGAACGTTTGGTTGATTACACGCAAACTCTTGAAGGCTCAAAGCACAGTATTGACGCAAAGAATATTTACTATGCTACTTGGGCAAACCCAATAGAGAGTCTTTTCTATTCCGCACTAGATGGAAAAGAAGAGACGGTGAGTTTAGTGACAAGTTCAGACATTGAATTTGAAAAAAATGAACAACTATTGAAACCTGGAGTCTTCATTTTTAGAAGATTTGAATTAGAGCCTCTGAGCTTCTTAAATAAACAATACTTTCAATTGGACAGTAGTGATTATGTTCCATTGAACCATGCCACTTTTGAGAAACCTATGGAGGAATATTCGAAGAACATTAAAATTGAGTTACTAGCTCAAGAATCGTTAAAACACAATGATTCAACCCGTTTTTTAGTTAAGATTATCAATACGAACGCTGAACCACTTCCGTCATTGGTTGAACATCAGCTTTTCCTTTCTTATCATTGGTTTGATGAAGCAGGAGGGCAAAAGGTATGGGACGGCAAACGGACAAAATTAGAGGTAGATGTTCATGAGTCGTTTGTGCAAACCATGATGGTAATTCTGCCGGAGCACGAGGGCAACTTCTTTTTTGTGCCGGATCTATTAATTGAAGGGAAGCAGTGGTTTAACTTAGCTGAGAAATACCAATTGAAGGTAGACTAAAAACTGTATTTAAGGATACAAAAGATGGCCTTTACACCATCTTGCCAACCAATTTTTTTACCTTCTTCATAGGTTCGAAATTCATACGCAACAGGCACTTCTCCGTATTTTATACCTTTTACCTTTGCGAGCTTAGCGGTAATTTCAGGCTCAAATCCAAAGCGCTTTTCCTGTAATGTTAAACTCTTTGCAATTTTTGAATCTATTAACTTATAACAGGTTTCCATGTCTGTAATTCTCCAACCACTGCAAAGGTTTGATAATTTCGTAAGAAATTGATTTGCAAAGTAGGAGGCATTTTTATTAGGATTTTCTGCTTGCAGAAAACGAGAACCATACACCACTTGAATTTTCTCTGTAATCGCTTTTTCAAGTAATTTGTTAATGTCATTTGGGTCAAGCTCTAAATCAGCATCTTGAGGAATTAAGTAATCACCTGTTGCTTTCTCAATTCCATAATGAAGCGCTGCACCTTTGCCCTGATTTACTTCTTGATTAAAAAGCTTAATTCCAGATTCAGGATGGGCTGCAATAAATTCCTCAGTCAATGCCCGTGTTCGGTCAGAAGAAAAATCATTGATGACTAGTATTTCTTTTTGGATATTGTTTATTAGCTCGAGTTGAGACACAATATCTAATACTTGTGCAATGGTCTTTTCCTCATTGAAGGCCGGAATAATTATAGAAAGTTTTTGAATCACGGGCTGAAATTAAAGCTCTTCTTTTAAATCGAGCAAAAAGGATCTTATTTTTTTCAGAGATTTTAGCATCTCGGCCTCATTGATTGAATCAGACTTGTTCTCTTTTAGCTTTTTCTTTGCACCTTCTAAAGTAAAACCTCTTTCTTTCACCAAATTGTAGATAATGTGAAGGTTGTCAACGTCTTTTTGAGTAAAAAGACGATTTCCTTTGGCATTTTTTTTTGGCTTTAAAATGCTAAACTCCTTTTCCCAAAAACGGATTAACGAGGTATTAACATCGAACATCTTACTTACTTCACCTATGGAGTAATATAGCTTAGCGCTTTTTTCCGCCATTTTAATCGAATGATTGAGTTTGTTGAGAAGAGAATTCAATCATTCTTTCATATTCCGCAGGAGTTAAATCATTGAAATAGAAATTAACTGGGTTTACTTTTTGGTCATCTTTCCAAACCTCATAGTGTAAGTGAGGGGCAACAGAAGTTCCGGTATTACCTACATAACCAATAGTTTGGCCACGTGTAATCTCTTGACCTTGGCGAACATTAAAACTGCTCATGTGCGCATACAAGGTTTTGTAGCCATATCCATGGTCGATGATAATGTTGTTTCCATAACCTCTTCTGCTTGTTTCGGTATGCACAACTTTACCTGCACCAGTAGCATAGATTTCTGTACCTCTTTCTGCTGAAAAGTCCATACCTGTATGCATTTTCATTCTCTTATATATCGGGTGCATTCTCATGCCATAACCAGAAGCCATTCTTCGTAAATCGCTATTTGAAACAGGTTGTATCGCCGGAATTGATGCAATCATCTTTTCTTTTGCCATGGCCATTTCAATCACATCGTCATATGACTTAGATTGAATGTACAATTGTTTTGTGATTTGATCTAGCTTCTTAGCACTTTCAACGATTAATTCTGAATTCTTCAATCCTTGAAGGTTCTTATAACGGTTTACTCCACCAAAACCGGCGGTTCGAATTTCTTTTGGAATCGGCTCAGCTTCTAAAATCACTCGGTAAATGTCATCGTCCCTTTTTTGCACATCAGCCAAAACTTCTTCTGCCTGACTCATTCTTTTGTTTAAAATGTCGTATTGTGCCTTAAGTTGACTATTCTCTTGTTTTAAGAGTTTTTCCTTCGGAGAATCAAAGTATTTTGCCCCGGTAAAAAAGAAAATAAATCCTGCAAATAAACTAGCAACCAGGAACGTAGAAATTTTCAGTGAACGCTGTTTCCAGTCCGCTTCGATTTTTTCGTAGCTGAGTGTTTTGGTATTAAATCTATATTTTATTCGGGCCAATTTCCTTTCTTATTTGGTTAAGTTTGCAACGTAAATCAATATACGAAAGTACCTATTTTAAAGCGTTTTCGCAATAACAAAGGTGGTTTGCAATTGTTAATATAACTTACAGATTGTTAAAAGTTTTCAACAGATATGACTTCACAAGCAATAAGAGAAGCATTTTTTAAATTTTTCGAAGCCAAGGGACATCAACTTGTAAAATCAGCTCCAATTGTCATTAAAAATGATCCAACCCTATTGTTTACCAATGCAGGTATGAATCAGTTTAAAGATTATTTTTTGGGTAATGAAACTCCAAAATATAATCGAGTGGTAGACACTCAAAAGTGTTTGCGGGTCTCAGGAAAACACAATGATTTGGAAGAAGTCGGTGTGGACACCTATCACCATACCATGTTTGAAATGCTAGGAAACTGGTCATTCGGAGATTTCTTTAAGGAAGAAATGATTCCCTGGTCATGGGAATTTTTAACGGATGAATTGAAGTTAGATAAGGATCGACTGTATGTGACCATTTTCGAAGGAGACCAAGAAGATGGAACAGAAGAAGACGCTGCCTCTTTTGCGGCTTGGGAAAAAATTATTGATACCGATAGAATTTTAAAAGCCAATAAGAAGGATAATTTTTGGGAGATGGGAGAAACAGGTCCGTGCGGGCCCTGCTCCGAAATTCACATCGATTTAAGAACTGATGCCGACCGTAATGCAGTTGACGGAAAAACGTTGGTAAATGAGGATCATCCACAAGTGGTAGAAATATGGAACTTGGTTTTCATGGAATTTAACCGTTTGAAGGAAAAGAGCCTTCAAAAACTCCCTGCACAACACGTGGATACAGGGATGGGTTTTGAGCGTTTGTGCATGGCGGTTCAAGGAAAAATGTCCAACTACGACACGGATGTATTCATGCCATCTATTCAAGCTTTAGAGAAAATTGCAAAAAAGCCTTATGCAGCTTCAGATGACAAAAAAGACGTCGCTTTCCGCGTAATAGTAGATCACATTCGAGCAATTGCTTTCTCGATTGCCGATGGACAGTTGCCTTCAAACACCGGAGCTGGTTACGTGATTCGAAGAATATTGAGAAGAGCAGTTCGGTATGGTTACAGTTTTCTTGATTTGAAGGAACCTTTCATGTATCAAATATTAACTCCACTTATTGAAACCTTGGGAGGTACTTTTTCGGAGTTGGAGGCACAAAAAACGTTGATTTCAAAAGTGATTAAAGAAGAGGAAGCTTCTTTCTTAAATACCTTAGAAAGAGGGATTCAGCTTTTTGAAAAGAAAGTGGTGGAAAAGCCACTGCAGATTGAGGGCAGCTTTGCTTTTGAGATGTACGATACGTTTGGATTCCCAATCGACTTAACACAGTTGCTAGCTCAAGAGAATGGCTTAAAAGTGGACATGCAAGGGTTTGAAAAAAACTTGAAAGCACAAAAAGACCGATCAAGAGCTGCTACAAAGGTAGATACCGGCGATTGGGTAGAAGTGTACAAAGACGATAAGGAAGAATTCATTGGATACGATCGAACTGAGTCGAAAGTAAAAATTTCTCGCTACCGAAAAGTGAATCAAAAAGGAAAAGATGCCTACCAGTTGGTATTTAATCTAACGCCATTTTACCCAGAAGGGGGAGGTCAAGTTGGCGATACAGGATACATTGAGGCAGAAGGTAAAAAGTACTCGATTCTAGATACTAAGAAGGAGAATAATTTGATTATTCATTTTACTGTTGAATTGCCTGATAATTTAGATTTGGATTTTCAAGCTGTAGTGAACTCCACTAAAAGGGAGTTGACAAAAGCAAACCATACTTCTACACACTTGTTGCACCAAGCATTAAGAGAGATCTTAGGAACACACGTGGAGCAGAAAGGCTCTTTGGTGAACGATTCCTATTTACGATTTGATTTCTCTCATTTTCAAAAAGTAGAAGCAGAGGACATTCGAAGAATAGAAGATTTTGTGAATCAAAAGATTCGAGAGAATTTGAGCTTGGAAGAAGAACGTAATCTCCCGATCGAAGAAGCAAAAGCTAGGGGGGCGATGGCGCTTTTTGGTGAAAAATATGGAGATACTGTTCGTATGATTCAGTTTGGTGATTCGGTGGAACTGTGTGGAGGAACTCATGTGAGTGCAACTGGAGAGATTGGTTTGTTCAATATAACACACGAGAGTGCTGTTGCGGCAGGTATTAGAAGAATTGAAGCGGTGAGCTCAGTAACAGCATTGGGCCAATTTTATGCTCAAAACGATTTAATAAACGAGCTAAAAATAAGCTTGAAGAACCCGAAGAACATTCAACAATCGATTGAATCTTTATTGACGGAGAACTCCAAACTACAAAAGGAAATTGAGAGCTTTAAAGCAAAGACTGCTGGTAACCTGAAAGGTGAGTTACAAGAGAAGGTGCAGTTAATTAATGGGGTGAATGTATTAATTGAAGAAGTAGAAGTGGATGCAGGATCTGCTAAAAACATTGCTTTTCAACTGAAAGCAGAAGTAGAGCGGTTATTCTTGGTATTAGCCTCTAAAGTGGGAGGGAAACCAACCATCACCATTCTAATAAGCGACGAATTGGTGGCTGAAAAAGATTGGAACGCAGGGAAGCTGGTTCGCGATTTAGGCAAACACATTCAAGGCGGCGGCGGAGGTCAAGCCTTTTTTGCAACAGCAGGAGGTAAAAACCCAAACGGAATTGAAGCGGCCTTAAATGCAGCAAGAGAGTTGGTGTAAGTAAAAAAGTGCGGCGGGTTTAAATTCTAATGTTTTAAAGGAATAATCGTAAACTAGATTCAATAAGTATGCTATCAATTCACCCTCACAAACTTCTCCACATCACCTTTTGAAATTTCGGGTTCACCCAAGATAATCAGGCGTTCCACCACGTTTCTTAATTCGCGGATATTTCCGGTCCAGTCAAAGTCTTGTAGCGATTTCAAAGCGTCCGAACTAATTTTTTTCTCAGGCATTCCTTGTTCTGCACTCACTTTCGATAAAAAGAAATCCACCAACATCGGTATGTCGTCTCTTCTTTCATTTAAAGCAGGGACGTGAATTAGAATGACACTTAGACGATGGTACAAATCTTCTCTAAAATTACCCTCTGAAATTTCTTTCTTTAAGTCCTTATTGGTGGCTGCTAAAACTCGAACATTCACTTTAATGTCTTTTTCTCCACCAACTCTTCGAATCCTATTTTCTTGCAAAGCGCGCAGCACTTTAGCCTGAGCAGATGCTGACATGTCACCAATCTCATCTAAAAATAGTGTTCCACCTTCCGCTTGTTCAAAGTTTCCCTTCTTCTGTTTTACCGCAGAAGTAAAAGCTCCTTTTTCGTGGCCAAATAATTCACTTTCAATTAACTCAGAAGGGATTGCCGCACAATTCACTTCAATAAAAGGCGCTTTTTTACGACTCGAGTTTTGGTGTAAGTTCCGTGCTACCAATTCCTTTCCCGTACCATTACTTCCTGTAATTAGTACTCGTGCATCTGTAGGAGCAACTTTTTCAATCATGGCTTTAACAGCCATAATGGGTTCGCTTTCTCCTATAATGTCATTGAGTTTGCTCTTGTATACTTTTTTACGAAGCTGCTTGGTTTCTTCCACCAATTCATTTCGATCCAATGCATTCTTCACCGTTACTAACAAACGGTTCAAATCCAATGGTTTGGCAATAAAATCAAAAGCTCCCAATTTAATGGCGCCAACAGCCGTTTCAATATCTCCGTGGCCTGAAATCATAACCACCGGGATGTGAGGTTTCAACTCCTGAATTTTTTGCAATACTTCAATGCCGTCCATTTTTGGCATTTTTATATCACAGAGAATCAAGTCGTAGTCGTTTTTTTCAACTTTAGAAATAGCCATCTGACCATCTTCCGCATCTTCTACTTTGAATTTTTCAAACTCAAGAATCTCCTTTAACGTGCTTCTAATCGGACGGTCATCGTCCACTACTAATATTGTCGCCATGTTACGTTTTTGTTACAATCCACTTGCCAATTTCTTTAAAGCTTGGCTTCTTTCCATACATCAATATTCCGATTCGGTATATTTTACCTGCCATAGCAGTGGTTCCAATAAAGCTAATAATTAAAAGCCCCATAGATAACGCTACTTCCCACGTGTCCACTCCAAAAGGTATTCGAACCATCATGAGAATAGGGGAGGTAAGCGGGAACAAAGAGCCCCAAAATGCCAACTGCCCATCTGGATTGTCCATAACCACTTGCGCAATAACAATCGCTAATATTAAGGGTATGGTAATCGGCATCATAAATTGCTGCGTATCTGTTTCATTGTCCACTGCAGCGCCAACGGCTGCGAATAAAGAACCATATAACAAATAACCACCCAAGAAGAAGAAGATAAAACACCCAATTACCAATGGGAAATTAATGGTATCCATGTTGTTTTTAATCTTCATGAAAATGGACCCATCGCTAGCTGCATTTGCCAGTTCGCTACCCACCGGATTTGAACTTTCTACCTGCTCAATTTGGCTTTTTTGATTGTTCGTAATATCGTCTCCATAAACGGTGACCGCGCCTGCATAGATCCCAGTACTCAGAGCAACCCATATTCCAACTTGCGTTAATGCTACCAGTGCGATGCCAACGATTTTACCCATCATTAATTCAAATGGCTTTACAGACGAAATGATTACTTCAATAATTCGATTGGTTTTCTCTTCAATCACGCCTCTCATCACCTGCACTCCAAATAGAAAAATGAAGAAATAAATAATCATGGCTAAAACAAGTCCCAAAATCATGGCAAGTTTATCTGACTTTGCTTCAGTATTGCCGGTTTCATCTATTTTATTTGCAACAATTCCCACTTTAGGGCGCAAACCAGAAACTTGGTCGTAGCTCAAATTGTATAGGTCTTGTAACTTTTTGTCTTCCATGATCCGCGCAATTTGATTTTCCATGTAATCAATGGAACTTCCTTTGGGTTTGTCTTTGTAAAAAAGTTGCACAGTTTTCGGATGTGTTACAACCACTTTAGGAATGTGCAATACCGCAGTATATTTCCCTTCTTTGCTAAACAAATCTTCTTGGGCATCCTTTAAACTCCTAAACTCATAGCCAAAGTTGATCTCGTCGCTATTCTCTAGCTGACCAATGAACAACCGTGTTTCATCAACCACCTCTACATTTTGGCTGTCTTCATCTTCACTTGCTAACCAAGCAGGTACAATCATCAGTGCAGCGAACAAAATGGGACCAACAATACTCAGTACCAAAAATGATTTTTTCTTCACTCTGGTCAAATATTCTCTTTGAATAATCAAGTTAATTTTATTCATCATTTGCCTCCTTTTTTATTGAGTTTTCACCTACCTTTTTAATAAAAATGTCGTTCATACTTGGAATTACTTCCTGCAAGCCAAATACTTCCACTTGTCCTACGATAGCTTTTAGTAAATCGTTGGTGCTAATGTTTGGTGCTAATTTTACTTTCGCAGAAATTCTACCATCTAAGTTTTCGGAGTTTAATAACTCACAAGCTGCTCCTAAAGCGTTGGTAAAAGAAATCATGTTTCCTTTAAACTCAATGTTGTAGATTCCTTCCTTAAAGTCTTGTTTCACTTGCTTTACGGTGCCGTCTAATATCTTTTTTGAATTGTTAATCAAGGCAATTTGGTCGCAAATTTCTTCTACGGAACCCATGTTGTGCGTGGAAAGAATGATGGAGGTCCCTTCTTCTTTCAATCGATAGATTTCGTTCTTTACAATATTCGTATTGATTGGATCAAAGCCACTAAAAGGCTCATCTAGAATTAACAATTTGGGTTCGTGCAAAACGGTGACGATAAATTGTACTTTCTGCGCCATTCCTTTTGAAAGTTCTTCTACCTTTTTATTCCACCATGGAGAAATGTCGAAGCGCTTGAACCACATGGAAAGTTTTTGTTTCGCTTCCCTCTTACTCATTCCTTTCAGCTGAGCGAGGTACATGGCTTGTTCGCCCACCTCCATTTTTTTGTACAATCCTCGCTCTTCCGGCAAATAACCAATTTGACTAATGTGCTCAGGAGCAAGAGGAGCGCCATCGAAAAATACCTGACCTTCATCCGGTCGCGTAATTTGATTAATGATCCTAATAAGAGAGGTTTTACCTGCTCCATTAGGTCCAAGAAGTCCGTAAATGCAACCTTTTGGTACATCAATGCTAACGTCATCCAACGCTCTGTGCGCTGCATATTGCTTGACAATGTTCTCCGCTTTTAAAATTGAACTCATAGAATTGAAATTTCAACAAATATAATAGGAGTAATTGATGCGCCGTCTGTTTTAGGATGAAAAATCCGGCACCTACTTGTTTCCCGATTAATCCCCTTGTCAGTATTGTTGCCAACGTTCCGGCTATGAAGCGTAGGAACGGTTTGGTTGGTTAGGCCTATGCTTTATAGCCATTGTTAGGCAATGTTATTTTTATTATTCCGAACTAATACTATAATGGTT
>Ga0206129_10000486_pt1 | contig 61446 bp, 62 predicted proteins | sample Helgoland_Spring_8_FD_148616 | JGI IMG/M metagenome (GOLD analysis project Ga0206129, IMG submission 148616) | Pelagic subsurface seawater microbial communities from Kabeltonne, Helgoland, North Sea - Helgoland_Spring_Bloom_20160502_2 | ecosystem: Environmental > Aquatic > Marine > Epipelagic ...
AAGCGCGGCACGCCCCAACTCAATGGGAAGGTCGAGCGATCACACCGTTCCAATCAACAAGAATCCTATCAGCTCCTCAGTTACAAAGGCGACGTGGATCTCGAGGTTAAACTGGATGAATGGGAACACACCCACGTTTCGCTTGATACAGGCTTCTATTTCACGGGTGAATTGACCGCTGCCGCCTTCACCAACAATGCGTGCCGGATGATCTAGACGTCCTCGATTATGATCGCACGCAGGTCATTGACGTTAGTGCCTGTTGGGCCCGGCACGAACAGATCACCAGCCGCATCAAAAGCACCCCACGCATCATTGCCAGACAGCGCCACCCTTGGATCAACACCACCTGCACGCATACGAACAGCACTTTGGCCATCCGCAAACGCGCCTGCGTTATCTTCTGACCCGTCAATCCCGTCCGTATCTGCCGCAAGCGCGGAAATGCCATGCATACCCTCTATCGCTTGAGCAAAAGACAAAAGAAATTCCGTATTGCGCCCGCCTCGCCCTTTAGCACGCAAGGTCACAGTCGTTTCACCACCTGATAGAAGAATCGATGGTTTCTTGAACGGTGCATTTTTATCCGCAACCTGTTTCGCGAGGGCTGCGTGCATTAAGCCAATGTCGCGCGCCTCGCCCTCAATCGCATCGGACAGGATCGAAACGGAATAGCCCGCATCACGCCCAACCGCAGCAGCCGCGTCTAGCGACATACCAGCAGAGGCCACGACAGTCACGCTACTTCGTGCAAACCCATCATCTGACGGATCAGGCGCACGCGCGCTTTCTTTTGCAAGGTGCGTTTTGATCGCCTCGGGCCAATCAATGCGCAGGCTTTCAATCAAACTCAGCGCATCTTCGAGTGTCACATCATCGGGCACAGTCGGACCAGAAGCCACTTGCGCGGGATCATCACCCGGAACATCCGACACAACCAACGACACCACACGCGCAGGGTAGGCGGCTTGTGCCAAGCGCCCGCCTTTGATCCTGCTACAGTGCTTGCGTATCGCATTCATCGCACCAATCGGCGCACCAGAAGCCAACAAAGCCTCATTCAAAGCTCGCTCATCGGAAAGCGTCAAACCCTCTGGCGGCGCTGGCAAAAGCGAAGAACCGCCGCCGCATATCAAAGCCACAACAAGATCTTCTGGACCCAACCCCTCGACCGCTTCAAAAAGCGCGGACGTCGCCGCAAGACCTGCCTCGTCTGGAACAGGATGCGAAGCTTCCAATACTTTCACATGTTTGCACGCCACTGCGTAGCCATAACGCGTCACAATCGCACCAGTGACAGGATCGCCCCAGAGCTGTTCGAACGCAGCTGCCATTTGCGCAGCACCTTTGCCAGCACCAATCACAACCGTGCGCCCTTTGGGCTTGTCCGGTAAGTGCGCTTTCAAAGACGCCAAAGGGTCAGCGGCTTTGATCGCCGCATCAAACATTTTGGTCAGCAGTGCGACATGATCTTCATTCACAATCTAGGCTTTCGCGTCTTCAATGTCCTCAGACACGACTTCTGCATCGAAGACTTCGACCTCTTCCGGCTCCGCGATGTCTTCTACGTCGACCACGTCTACACTCAAATGATCCTCGAGCACGCCAACGATTAACGGAAGCATTGCAACGCCTGTGGATGTAACAACCTCAGATGCGGGCGGTGATTTCCAGCTCAACGTATCAAAGCTTGCACAATTACCACAAACGGGCTCCCACTCTGCATGAATATGGTTACAGGCATCGCAGACCCATTGCGGACCACGTGGTGCACTGAGCGCACGGGCAAGCCAGCCCTTAACAATCGCATCGGACGCACCTTCGCCGCGCTCAATCGCAGCCATGATTGTCAGTGCGCGCGCATCTGGCGCGGTCTCGACAAGATCGCCCATTGCGCGACGCGCAGCAAAGAAGTCTTCGGCGGCGATATTCAGCTCTGCGTTCAACATCTTTGTTTCTGCATGATCCGCGTTGGACTTTGTCAGCTTGGCAAAGCGCTTGATCCGCTCAACAGGAGTTTCCTCAGGTTCAATCGCAGCGTATGCAGCCACCAATTCCGGGTGCGGTTGAACATCCCACGCCTTTTTCAACACGCGCACAGCATAGCGTTTCTTGTCCTGCTCTGTGTAGATGCGTGCCGCCATAACAGCCGCAGGGATTAAATCAGGGGACAAACGATTTGCCTCAGTCGCGGCTTCGCAAGCTTCAATGCCGTTGCCCTCGTCAAAGACACCTTTTGACTGCGACAGGGCCAACACAGCTTCGCGTCGCTTGTGCACATCGCGTGGCAGCGAGCCACTTTTCAGCTTGGCCGCCAAAGTCTTGCGCGCACCAGCCCAATCCTCGCCCTGCGCTTGCAGCTTGAGCAAAATGTCCTGCGTCTCTTCATGCTTTGGCTTGAGCGCGAACGCACGCTCTGCAAGTTGCAGCGCCGTGTCTGTGTCGCCCTCGGCCAACTTCTGTTTCATGATGCCACGCACACCCACAAAACGGGTTGCTTCATCTTTAACCAATTTTTTGTAAGTCTCTTCCGCTTTACGACGATCCCCCGCCATTTCAGCAGCTTGAGCTGTCAAAAGATTGGTCAGTTCTGGCTTGGCGAGATATTTTTCCGCCTTTGCCGCTTTGCTCATCGCCGCGGAGCCATCGCCAGAGGCCAGTGCCATCATCCCTTCGGACAAAGCTTGATACCCTTTGCGTTCGCGGTTTTTTAAGAAGTGCCGCGAAAGCGCCGTCTCGTCACCGTTGATGAATTTCAAGACTGCCACCAAGAGCGACAGCAACTTTAAAAAGACCCAAAGCGCCACCAACAAAAGGGCCAATCCAAGGATGATCTGCAAAGGTGAGAGCGAGAATTCTATTCCCCCCATGTTGACGACCGCGCCGCCCCCAATTTCCATCAGATATCCGGCACCTAGTGTGAGCGCAGCTATTATTGCCACAAAAACTAGAACTTTTAGCAAAGACCAAAGCATTCAAAAGCGCCTTATTGAGAGTTCAAAGTAGATGCGAGGACTTCAGCCTCTCGTGCGGCGGAGAGACGTAAATTGGCCTGCTGCATCCAATCGGCCAGCAGCGCTTTTGCACCGTCCGGTAGTGTATTTGCTTCCACAAGCGCATCGCTGATCCGGCCCGCATCAATCGCAGCACCTACCCGCGACAGGATCGCATCGGGATCATCGCCATCGCGTGGTGTAACAGAACGCACCTCAAGCTGACGCGTCAAAAAGCTGGTTACCCCACCCCCTGTTTCTTTGCTGCGCACCATCGCCAAAGCTGCACGCGCTGCTTCGGGGTAGCTGTCACCAAGTGCGGCGACAGTCGGCAAACCATCAGTTGCCGATTGTGCCAGAACCTCGGGGATCGTCACATCTGTATTCGCTTCAACCTCTGCCAGGGCATCCGCAAAGGGTGCACCGCTTTCAAGTGCAACCAAAATACGCATCACAGCAGCACGTGCCATGGTCTGGCGTGCCGTGTCTTCGGCGTTTTGTTTGGTATTTTGCGCTTCATCAATTATCTGGGCCAATTCACCCTTTTGCAGATCAAGGGCTGCACGCAGATCCACAAGTTCATTCGCCATCGCTTGCGAAATGCCGCTATCATCATTTGGCTGCTCTTCCAGTATGGCAACGCGTGTTTCCAAAGCGCCAACATTCTCAACAACCGCGCCGATCTGCGTTTGTAAGTTACCCACCGCTGCCACCGCCGCTTCAAGCGGGCCAGTAAACGCCTCGGGCTGCGCATTCAAAAGCGCTTGCAGATTATCAATACGGCCTGATTGTTGCTTCAACGCGCGCTCAAAATCGATTTTCGCGGTCACCGCTGCACCAAACGGCAAACCATTCGGGAAAATATACTGCGCGCTTACAACGCCCAAACAAGCGGCGATTACACCGCCAAGAACCAATGGGACAAAACCGCTTTTCTTCTCGACTACTGGCTCGGGTGCAGCAATCGAAGTCTCTTGGGAGATGTCGGTCGTCTCAACCACTTCGGTGACCTCTGGCGCGTCAATCGGATCCACCTCTTCAGCAACAGCAACCGCATCTTCTGCAGTCTCTTGAGAACCCTCTAGGGCATCCACATCGCTCGTGTCTTGCAAGATTTCTTCAATAATTTCATCAGTAGTAACGGGCTTTTGAGCTTTCTTGCTCTTGCCTCTGGTCAGTTTTGCCACGTTACGTACCCTTCAATTCTATTCATCACACACTTTGGTCGAGGATGACCTTACTGCCCTGCTTGACAACCCTCAAGCAATGACCAACTCAGAAATCCTGGCAATCATCCCCTTTGCATCAGGATGTGGAGCGATAGTGGCCCCAGGGCAAGCTGCCGCCGCCGATTTCGAGATCGCGATTGTTTTCACCTGAGGGCCAAACGGACCAGAACTTGCAAACTGCAGCGCACTGCGCGGTGAGAACAGGGGAACTATGACAGGCGCTCCCCCCTGCAAGAGGGCTCTGGCAGATGTGCTCAATTCTTTCAGGTTCTGTTCATATGCAATTAAGCTCTGTAATTTAAGTCCCTTCGCACGCAACCTGTCCACCAATCCACCACGAGTGTGTCTGCCACGAATATGCAAGATTTCACCGCTGGGATTCGCGTTTTGCACGTCACTCACAAGGTGCTCCACCGTGCCACCACTCACCTTTGGATCAAATCCAATTGCACGCGCTGCATCTGCTGTCGCCTCGCCCACGCAAAAACAAGAGGCGCGTGTTGTGAAACAAGCACGCGACCATGCATCCACCCCGTTACGGGATGTGAAGACAATCGTTTGCGCGTTCGGCTCTTCGTTCAAGTCCAGAAAATCAATGTCGATCAACGGGGATATTTCAATCCTGATCTCTCCAAGTCGATCCACAACCTGTCTTGCAAATCGCTGCGACGCCGATTGCGGTCGCGTCAAAAGCAAGGTTGTGAGCTGCGCCATGGATTGAAGCCGGTATTGTTTGCGACAAGAGTCAATGGTAGCTGCTGAGCAACGTTCTGGCAATGGAGACCCCGCCCGTGGCACGCCCAATCACCATCCTTGGCTTGGAAAGCAGTTGCGATGATACTGCAGCCGCAGTGGTGCGTCGTCATGAGGATGGTGCGGTGAGAGTGCTGTCCAATGTTATTATTGGTCAAACAGATCTGCACAAGGCATTCGGTGGTGTCGTTCCCGAGATCGCCGCGCGAGCGCACGCGGAAATGATCGATTTTTGCGTCGAGAAAGCACTTAGAAAAGCGCAGTTTGGGTTGCCCAAGATGGATGCAATCGCAGTAACCGCAGGGCCGGGTTTGATCGGCGGCGTCATGTCTGGCGTGATGTGTGCCAAAGGTCTGTCCGCCGCGGCAGGCAAACCTCTGATCGGTGTGAACCATTTGGGAGGCCATGCGCTCACACCACGTCTGACGGATGGTCTGCAATTTCCATACTTGATGCTTTTGGTGTCTGGTGGTCACTGCCAATTTTTAATCGCGCGCGACCCTGATGATTTTTCGCGCATTGGAGGCACGATTGACGATGCGCCTGGAGAGGCGTTTGACAAAACTGCCCGCCTTCTTGGCCTTGTACAACCCGGCGGTCCTGCGGTCCAAAAAGAGGCAGCACTTGGCGATCCAAAACGTTTTCGATTTCCACGCCCGATGTTGGATCGCGCTGGTTGCGATATGTCGTTCTCTGGCCTTAAGACTGCGGTACTGCGCGCCCGCAATGAAGTGATGATGAACGATACAATTCGCCTTCAAGATGTCCGCGATCTTTGCTCAGGATTTCAAAGTGCCGTGGTCGATGTACTAGTCGAAAAATCGCGCCGTGCTTTGACGCTATATCTTGCAGAAAATCCCAGCTTTCCTGCCCTTGCCGTTGCTGGTGGCGTTGCTGCGAATACAGCCATTCGCGCTGGATTAGAGACTGTTTGCGCAGAAATGAATGTGCGATTCACCGCCCCACCCCTCGCGCTTTGCACGGACAATGCGGCAATGATTGCCTATGCAGGATTGGAGCTTTTTGAGGCAGGGCATCGCGATGATCTAAGCCTGAGCGCACGGCCGCGTTGGCCTTTAGACACGTTAAGCGCACCTATGCTAGGAAGCGGTAAGAAAGGTGCAAAAGCATGAGTATCGCAGTTCTTGGTGCTGGCGCTTTTGGCACAGCTCTCGCAATTTCGCTGGCGCGCAACGGAACAGACATCACACTTTGGGCGCGTAGTGAAGCAAATGCAAAGCAAATGCAGTTGGAACGCATAAACTCTGCACGCCTGCCAAATACGACCTTGCCTCACACGATTAGTGTTACGTCGAATATAGACACCATAAGGGTATTTCAGACCCTATTGCTGGCAGTTCCAATGCAGCAACTTGCAGTTTTCGCGCAGAAGAACGCTCATGTTCTGGCATCTAAAACGCTTGTTGCCTGCTGTAAGGGTATCGATCAGAATACGGGGCTTGGTCCTGTTCTAACCCTGAAGGCCGCATTGCCCGATGCTCAAATTGCGATCCTCACAGGACCCAGTTTTGCGCATGATATTGCGATTGGTTTGCCGACTGCGCTTGCGCTTGCGTGCGAGGGCGAGCAGGTTGGTAAGCACCTGCAGCAAACACTGAGCACATCGAACCTACGGCTTTATCGCAGCAGCGATGTAAAAGGGGCCGAACTTGGTGGTGCCATGAAAAATATTGTCGCAATTGCCTGTGGTGCTGCCATCGGCGCAGGTCTTGGGGAAAGCGCGCGCGCGGCACTAATCACGCGCGGATTTGCGGAAATGCAACGGATGGCGCAAGCGATTGGAGCACGCTCAGAAACGCTTGCCGGACTTTCGGGATTTGGCGATCTCGCGCTAACCTGCACTTCTGAAGGATCGCGGAATTTCCGGTACGGTCTTGCGCTGGGACGCGGCGAGGAGTTCGATCCGACCGTTACTGTTGAGGGTGTCGCAACGGCCAAAGCCGCCTTAGCACGTGCGAAAACCCTGAGCATAGACATGCCGATAACAGCCGCAGTCAGCGCATTGATCGATACAACAATAACACTTAACGAAGCCATGGATTCGCTACTCGCGCGTCCGCTGAAGGAGGAAATATGCTGATCGCATTAATGGCAAAGGACAAAGACGGTGCACTGCAAACGCGCCTTGATAATCGCGACGCGCATCTAGCGCACATCAAAAACAGCGGCATCGTGATGCACGGAGGTCCCCTCCTGAATGACGCCGGGAAAATGTGTGGCTCGCTGGTGATCCTTGATGTTGAAGACATGACAGCCGCTGAAAACTGGGCCGCGAATGACCCTTATGCGAAAGCGGGCTTGTTTGCGTCTTGCGAGCTGGTTCATTGGAACAAGGTGATCGGCTGATGAAATATTGGCTGTTCAAGTCCGAGCCATCCGTTTGAGGCTAGGACGACCAAGTTGCAAAAGGAAAAGGCGGTCGTCAGCATCGTCGAAGTTTTCAAAAAAGCATATCCAGATAGTACCACTGACGATCCAGAGTCGAAGTGCGTTGATATAAAAGCAATTGAACAGCTCAAGACAGCGGTCACGCTAGATGTGGTCAAAACCGATCCGCATCTCGCAGAAATGAGCCTTGTCAAAATTCGCGCTTGTCCATCCAGCCCATCAAAGCAGAAGAATGGCAAATTATTTGCGCACTAGGTGGAATTGCATAATTTTTCATCGCCCTTCATGGTCTTCGCACGACACATAGATAGCAGGGACTTACGGAATTTATCAATATCTTGGTGGCGGCCACTGCCAGATCTGGTGTTTGTACGATCTGGTACGGTGTACTGTCGAAGCTTCGGATAGAGGTATTCGGCGTCAAGGTCGGTGCAGATGGTAAGCCGGCGAATGGGGTTACCAACTGGTACCCTAACCCCTGTTCTGAAGGTAGAAATGATCCGCGTGCGCAGCGTTTTAGTCAGGGCCAAGCGTAGTGCCGAACCGATCACAGGAAGTGTCGCGAACCTCGCGCAGGAATTGTGCTTTGGCGTACTCCTCATCCTAATCCTCCGGCAATCGGATGCGCGTGCTGTCGTTTAGGTCGAGACCCAAGATATCAATCGCACCCGCCGTTGCATGTGTGCTCCTCCGGTCTGTGCCAGAAATGCGACGGCAGTCGTATGGCCCAACATGGCGGATCCTGCTAGCTTGTGTGTTGAACAGATCTTGCGCAATGGATTGAATGCCATTTTCTTCCCATATGAAAATGCGTAGCGCGGTCGCGTAAATGGTTTCAATCGGACCATTATCAATCACGCCAACACGCCTTAATGTAAGACCTACGATCCCACACGCTCCATCGACTTCGAGATCGTCCATCTTTGTAATGCGCCCAGCACTCTGAATGATCTCTTTGTACCGCTTTGGATCACTGGTTGCCCAATCGAGCTTCCAATGTGTAAGCGGCGTGATCGGATCGCTTACCGAGGGCGGTTCAAACACATTCCAACGATCTGGCAGCGGCGTATCAGGGTGACGCAGCAGAGCAGAGCCTATCAGCGCCACAGCCACCAAAACAAAAGCGCCGCACTCCGTTTCAAAGGACTGCGGCGCTTTTCAAATTCATCGCTCATAAAAGTGTATTAGTAGCGGTAATGCTCTGGCTTAAACGGACCGTCGGGGGAAACGCCGATGTAGGACGCTTGTTCCGTGTCCAACTTGGAAAGCTTCACGCCTATACGATCAAGGTGCAAGCGCGCGACTTTCTCGTCGAGGTGCTTGGGCAGAATGTAAACTTCGTTCTTATATTCATTACCGCGCAACCAGATTTCCATCTGGGCCAGCACTTGGTTAGTGAATGAGGCTGACATCACGAAAGACGGGTGACCCGTTGCGTTACCAAGGTTCAACAAACGACCTTCAGAAAGCAGGATCAAGCGGTGGCCATTCGGCATCTCGATCATGTCCACTTGCTCTTTAATATTAGTCCATTTGTGGTTCTTCAGGCTTGCGACCTGAATTTCGTTATCGAAGTGACCGATGTTGCCAACAATCGCCATGTCCTTCATCGCGCGCATGTGCTCGATGCGGATCACGTCCTTGTTGCCTGTTGTCGTGATGAAAATGTCCGCCGTCTCAACAGCGTCCTCAAGTGTAACAACTTCAAAGCCGTCCATCGCGGCCTGCAAGGCGCAAATTGGATCAACTTCGGTAACTTTTACACGTGCACCAGCACCAGCAAGCGACGCTGCAGAGCCTTTGCCCACATCACCGTAGCCCATAACAACTGCAACTTTGCCGGCCATCATCGTATCTGTCGCGCGGCGGATGCCGTCGACGAGCGACTCTTTACAGCCGTACTTGTTGTCAAACTTGGACTTCGTGACGCTATCGTTCACGTTAATCGCAGGGAACGGCAATTGACCATCGCGCTGGAGTTCGTACAGGCGATGAACGCCTGTAGTCGTTTCCTCGGATACGCCTTTGATATCTGCTTTGGTCTTTGCAAACCAGCCCGGTGTTTCTGCGATACGCTTCTGGATTTGCTTCTTGATGACTTCTTCTTCCTCAGATGTTGGCACAGCCAGCACATCTTCGCCAGCTTCCATTCGTGCACCTAACAGGATGTAAAGCGTCGCGTCGCCGCCATCATCAAGGATCATATTCGCACCCGCTGGGAACATGAAGGACTTGTCGAGGTAATCCCAGTGCTCTTCCAAACTTTGACCTTTGATCGCAAAGACAGGCGTACCGCCCGCCGCAATCGCCGCCGCTGCGTGGTCTTGCGTGGAGAAAATGTTGCATGACGCCCAGCGCACGTCCGCGCCGAGTTCTACAAGTGTTTCGATCAGAACCGCTGTCTGGATTGTCATGTGCAATGAGCCAACAATACGCGCGCCTCTGAGTGGCTTTTCAGCACCAAATTCTTCACGCAAAGCCATCAGGCCCGGCATCTCTGTTTCAGCAATATCCAACTCCTTGCGACCGAAGTCCGCAAGGCCGATGTCTTTTACGATATAATCGTTGGTCATTTTGCCGTTTTCCTTTAAATATCTCTTATTCTGCTGTGCATTTAGCACTGGCCCCCCCCTCCTTCAAACAAAAGCCGAAAGAAAGAACTGAGAACGGCAAAATTATGACTTATCGCTCACCTGGGAAATGGGTCATCCAGTTCGTATCCCCAGATGCAGTGTGCGACGCACGGCGCAAAGCCCAGCGCGCCCAGATTTTTTTCGAGACGTTTAAACAAAGTGCGCCCTCGTGGACCGTCCATGCATCGGGATCACCGCGGGCGAAGTAACCTTAGAATATCGCGAACGCACAATACCCACCAAAGCACGACGCATATTTATCTGAATCCACTTTGAAGGTCGCGAGGTTCTCGATATTGGCAAAATGAAAAATGGTGTCTTTGTGGTCTGTACTGTGCGCGTCACTACCCATCACGCCATCTTCACTGCCAAGCGAGAAGTAAGCGACAACATCGCGCCCGCTGGTAGCAAGATCATCATCTGCATTGAACCAGCGCGGTTCTGTTGCAGCGGCGGCAGGCATAGTAAAACTTGCGACAGCGAGTGCTGTAAAAGCGCGGCGAGTAAGCATCATGGGTAAGTTTCCTTTTCATCATAGGGCTGGCTGCGTTACATCTTGATCTCAAGTTAAGAATTGAAAATCTCGGAGTTTCCCCATGTTACAGAAACGTGCTTGGCAGCGCATGTTATCGGGTCGTCGTTTGGACCTTTTGGACCCAACTCCAGTGGATATCGAAGTCAAAGATATCGCGCACGGACTCGCCTTCGTTGCGCGTTGGAATGGCCAAACTAAAGGAGATTTCGCCTATTCTGTTGCGGAACATTCGCTTCTGGTTGAAACGCTTTTCACCCGTTTGCAGCCCAATGCACCCGTGAAATGGCGCTTGGCTGCTTTGTTACATGATGCGCCAGAATATGTCATTGGCGACATGATTAGTCCGGTGAAAGCAGCGGTTGGGCCAGGATACGGCGAGCTCGATGAACGCCTTACAGCTGCGATTCATATCCGCTTTGGTCTGCCTGCAACTTTGCCTGTCGCAATCAAAAAACAGATCAAAAAGGCCGATCTGATCAGCGCACGGCTAGAAGCCGAACAAATCGCAGGCTTTACCACAAAAGAAGCGGACCAATTGTTCGGCAAACCCAGCCAGGACTTGACCGCGGGCCTATCGATCCAATTGCGTCCACCCTTAGAGGCGCGCAATGAATTCACAGCACGTCATGCAGATCTATTGAGGCAACTCTAATGAACATCACCATTCGTCCGCTTCAAGTAAGTGACATTCGCCTAATGACGGAACTCCTGAATGAAATCATCGAGATTGGCGGCACAACTGCCTATCTGAACCCTCTCCCCGAAGCTAAACTCGCGTCTTGGGTTGGACGCGGGACAGAGCGCGCCAGCTGGACAGTCGCCGAAGATTACACCGGCACATTGGTTGGATTTCAATGGGCAGAGCCACACGCGCTTTTGCCACCAGAAGCCGCAAGCATCGCGACGTTTGTGCGCGTAGGTGTTGTGGGTGGTGGCATCGGCACGCGACTATTTTCTGAAACATCAAAACATATGAAGCGGTTCGGATTCGAATGGATCAACGCGTCGATCCGTTCTGATAATGACAGCGGGCTTAGGTACTATACAAAGATGGGGTTCAAAGATTGGAAGGTTGATCATCATGCAACGCTTTCGGACGGGCGCATCACTGGCAAACATCATAAAAGATACGACCTGTAAAATTATCGAAAGCCCAGCTTCGCGCGCAGGTTGTTTATGCATACTTCGTGAATAATATTCACAATTTTACCTTAAATGATTTCTATCAAGCACCAATCAAAACACCGTGCGTTTGATCGCACAGAAATCTGTATGCTTGAGAAAATAACCGATGCGCACCTCCCGTTTCATTGCTTCTACCGTTCTCGTCCTTTCGGTGTCTGGTTGCGTCTCTTCGACAGAGCCGATGCTCAGCTCTCGTCGGGCAGCGCCGGAACAGGTCTCTGTTTTGAATACGACAAACGAAATGCAAATGCAGGAACTAGACAAACGCGCTGAACAAGATGACACGCGATAACATTCGCAAGTCGACTGGGAACAGTGCCGCGATTGGCGCAGTTGCTGGTTGTGGCTTAAGGTCAGGACTCATAACTAGAATATGACGGTTGCGGCGAGCGATAGCTGACAGGAAAATCTTTGGGCAACGACCATAACGGGTTGAGACACGTCGCCAGTCTTTGAACCTGCCGAACATCCTTTCGATGCGATTGCAGCGTTTGTATCAGCGCTTGTCGTACTTGATGGTCTTCTTGCGCGATTTGTATACTGGGATGCAGGGCTTTGTGCCTATATCTACAAGGGTATCTCGGAACCAGTCAGCGTCATATCCTCGATTTGCGAGAAGCCACCTAGCTTCAGGCAGGCCGTTCATCAATGCCGCAGTACCAATATAATCGCTTACCTGCCCTGCGGTAATGAACAGGCGGACTTGACGGCCGATGGTATTGGTAACGGCGTGCTATTTAGTATTCATTACCCCTTGGTCAGCCTGATCAAGCATCCACGCCCCCCTTTTTAAGCTTCAGACTGGAGGCCGTGCGATGCGTCTTGAGATACGTTGCATCAATTGAGACGGTTGTGTTGTCGGGGGCTTGCTCAGCCAGTCTCATTATGACCCGGGCAAACACACTCATATCACTTCAACGCTTCCAGCTATTATACAACGTCTTTGGTGAGCCATACTCGGCAGGTGCATCGCACTAACTTAAGCTATTGCGATTAAAGAATATAATTCCACTTAGACCGCGGCGATCATCCACGCGAGCGCGACCTCGGCTCTTTGGAAAGTAAGACCGAAGACGCTTCATCTGCGCCTCCGTAAGCCAGTATAAGTTGCTCATCATATCCCCCTAAAACTGGGGGTCGTGAACCTAGATGTCGCACTTTTGGAAATGAAAAATAACTTTGTTGAAAGTGCAAAATTTCGCTGCGTTATCTATACCTTGCGTTGTGCCAATTCACAAAATTCGCCACACCGTCTTTTAAATCAGTTTTATTCATTGGGCCAATGAGATCATGCAGTAATGTGGCATCCGCCCAAGTAGCAGGCATATCACCCGGTTGAATATCCAGCATATTTTTCTGTGCCGTCTTGCCAAGCACCTCTTCGAGCGCTTCGATGAATTCGGTAAGCTTTGTAGGCGCGCCGTTTCCGATATTCACCGCACGCCATGGGGCGATGGGGGAAAGATTATCTGCGGTGCTCACGGGGGTTTTGCCGGGGATTGCATCCATCAAGCGACGTATAGCATCGACGAGATCATCAACATAGGTGAAATCACGCAGCATATCGCCGTGATTATACACATCGATGGAGCGGTCGTTCTGTATGGCATCAGTAAATTTAAACAGCGCCATATCAGGTCGCCCCCATGGGCCATAAACCGTAAAGAAGCGGAACATCGTCGTTGGAATATCGTAGAGATGCGCATAGGTCTGCGCCATCGCCTCGGTCGCCTTTTTGGTCGCCGCATAAAAGGACATCTGAGTATCTGCTCTGAGGGTTTCGCGGTAGGGCATGTCGGTGTTGGCGCCGTAAACAGAAGATGTGGAGGCGATCAGCAGATGCTCGGGCGTGTGATTGCGCGCGGCTTCCAGCACTTCAAACGTACCGCAGATGTTGCTTTGCACGTAGCTGCGCGGTTCATCAATTGAATAGCGCACACCTGCTTGTGCGGCGAGATGGATGACCATTGCGGGTTTATGTTTGGCAAAGATGTTTTCCAGAACATCAGGCGTTTCAAGACGCGCAATCACAGGGGTGAACGCATCGTGCACTTTGAGGAGAGAGAGGCGCTTTTCCTTGAGAGAGACGTCGTAATAGTTTGTCATCGCGTCCAGTCCGATGACCTCGAGCCCGTCGCTTAGCAGGCGCTGACACAGATGAAACCCGATAAAACCAGCAGATCCAGTGACAAGGATGGGGGCTTTCATGGTCGTTCTCCTACAGGAGCGAAATGTTTCGTACGCAAAAAATTTAAAGATGAGGATTTAATCGAGGTTGAATTTTTCTTCTACGTCTTGGTGCTTATCAAGAAAATAGTCAAGTATAGGGTCGTTACTTATCATATTCTGAGAAGCCGGTACGGGGATATAAAAGGTGCTTATGAGGCTTGAAAAGTGACTGCTTCAAAACGATCCATTGAGCCGCTTGTAGATGTGTAATACGTGGGGTATTTAGGGTATAAGAAAAAAATGCGAGTTTCGTTTTTGGACAGTGTTATTAGTGACTAAAATGCAATTTGGAAAGAATACGGGCTCCCTTTTAGTTGCCTTCCTGTTGGGATTATTCCCCGCGTTTGCATTGCCCACGCTGCAAGGAATATTGTGGATCGTAATAATCACTATTGGTCTGTCTTTTCGACAGATTGAGCGCGCACTATTTCAAAACGCTTTGAATTTTTACAATTTAGCCTTCGCCCAGTTCGCGATTTTCTTTTTTCTAAATGCGGCGATTTTCGACGTCCTTGAAGGTGGACGAGTACACTACCGCGCAGTTGCGTTGGAAAACTGGAGTCTCACACTTGTTTGTCTTGTTCTGCTCGCGGTTTGGTTACAGCTCAGCCGTGCAGAGGATGTAAAGAGGGCACTATTCCGCTGGCTGCCTGCAGGTCTCACCCTGTCATTCTTAGTGGCGACAGGAGTGTATTTTCTCGGCAATCAAGGCTCGCAGATTACAATTTTTGCCTCAAGTTCTTTAGGGCCGCCCCTATGGTTCTTGACGCTCACCATGTGCAGCTTCGCATGGTTTTTTGAAATGAATCGCGCACAGAAAGTCTGGCGTCTTGCCTTGCTATTTATGGCAGGGCTGATGGTGATCTACGCAGCTGCGCGGCTGATCGCACTCGCTTGGGTAATAACAAGTATGGCTTTAGCGATCTGGCTGTATCTGCGCGCAGAGCCCCATCACAAAAAACAGGCCTTGCTTGGGATCATTTTAAGCACTGCATTTGCAATCGGGGGTTTGATGTTTGTGAATTCCTCGTTTGGTGGTTTGCTTGGTTCCCGAATGGCGGCCTTTACCAATGTAGAGTTTACCTATGACAGCATAAGCGCCAAATTTTTAAGACTGAAGATTTGGGATGGCACATTGACTATTATTTGGGAAAACCTCTGGTTTGGTATAGGTCAGGTCAATGAACGTTTCACGATCCGACAAGAACTTGAGTGGGAGAAGTGGCAAAATTCCCATCAAGCCTATTTGTCTTACCTCATTGCAGGTGGTATCCCAGCGCTGATCTCGGGGTTATTAATGCAAAGCCCAGTACTTGCGTTTCTCAAATCCACAAGGCGATCAACAATGCTACCCGCGTTCTTGGGCCTTGGCGTCGCCGTCACCATGAATTGCTTCACGGATTCGATTTTTCAATCGGCCGTCAATGTGCAAATGTTCATGGTCGCGACATTGATCTTTCTAAGGGCCAGCGACGCGGATTAACCGATCTTGGTACCCTAGAAATAGGTCTCATCTGCCATAATTTAGCCATCAAAAGTGCGTAGATTTCCTGTAGCTCGACCGTATCCCCTACATTCAGCAGCGTAAGGGTCTGCAGAAGCAGAGTGGTTGTTTCTGAATTATGTGTGCCGGTGATTTCACTGGTTGTACCTGAAATCGCGGTGAGCCCGTTCAGGAAAAGACGCCCTTGTATCCGTACGCTCGCGTTGCCGTTATTTTTACAGGTCAGGGGTGCACCCAGCAGATAGGTGCCACCCACAGGCGCGGGCTACATTGGGCATAGTGCTCTACATCAGGGTCTAAACTGGCCCTGACCGTGCTTTATTTGACTTTTCGAAAACCTACATGCCCGTGCGCTCACGTAAGGGTTTGCTAAGAATGGGATCACTCAGCCTGTGGCGCTACTTTTTCTGTAGGCTGTTCCGGCACCATCTAGCGAGAATGTTTGCGCAAATGACCTGCAGCTTGGTCATGAGTAATTTTACCTTGTCCGGGCTGTTCCATCATTTGTGCATGCTCAACACCTTTTGCAGCTTTGAGGTGCTGTCTGCTTTTCTCAAAAAATCTACGGCCACATGAAACGCAGTGCGTTTGTTTCCATCCATAAAGGCATGGATGCAAGATATTGCTCCCGCATAAGTGGCTACGAGTTGAAATGTGTCCGTCTCGCCATGAAAATATTGATTCTGCGGACGCGCAAGCGCAGATTCGAATAAAGCGGTGCCCCTTGAGCCGTGCGCACCATGATTGAAATACGGCTCTAAACCCTAACGCGGGCTGCGCTTGGCAAGAATGCGCTGCAAAGTACGGCGGTGCATGTTCAATCGACGAGCAGTTTCACTGACATTGCGATCGCACAACTCATAGACACGCTGGATATGTTCCCAACGCACGCGATCCGCACTCATCGGGTTTTCCGGTGGCGGTGGTAACTCATCACCGCTCGCCAGAAGCGCGTTGGTGATATCATTGGCATCCGCGGGCTTGGATAAATAATCAATCGCGCCAATTTTCACGGCGGCCACCGCAGTTGCGATTGCACCATATCCTGTCAGTACGATCACACGACAATCGGGACGTTTTTCGCGCAAAACTTCTACAACATCCAAACCGTTCCCATCTTCAAGGCGCAAATCTACAACTGCATAAGCAGATGGGCGCGCCGTTGCAATCGCGCTTCCCGCAGCGACAGAGCCTGCTGTTTCGACTGCAAAGCCACGTTTTTCCATGGCTTTGGCAAGACGGCGCAGAAAAGGTTCGTCATCGTCGACAAGCAAAAGTGACTTGTCGTCACCAAGGTTTTGAGCAGCATTAGTGTTCATGCGGGGATCCTCGGGGCATTAGCGTCGTTAACGAACTCTACGCCTAAGCTGATGGACGGTCAAACCTTTGCACACTCTAAGAGTTGTTTACAAAGCATTGGATCGTATCGGCCATCTGCTCGGGTTGGATTTCACGTCGGAAGAATTCAACAAAACCATGCTCAGGTAAAACAAGGTATGAAAAAGTCGAATGATCGACGAAATAGAATTCATCGTCCGCGGGCTGGGCTCTGTAATAGGTGTGATATGCTTGGCTCGCTGCTTTAACCTGCGCAGGAGATCCGGTCAGTCCAATCATACGTTCGTGCAAATTGTCAGCGAATTCGCCAACGACTTCAGGCGTGTCACGATTTGGGTCGATTGAGATGAAAACAGGGGTGATCTCTGTTCCACGCTCAAGCAATACATCAGTTGCTTCTGCGTTGCGTGACAGATCAAACGGGCAAATATCAGGACAGAAGGAGTATCCGAAATAGATCAAAGTCGGCTCTGCGATAATATCCTTCTCCGTCACCTCTGCTCCAGTCTTGTCGATCAAGGTGAAGGGACCACCTATCTGGCCACCCCCCCCCGCGACCTGACCGATCCGGCATTGCGCAAATTGATCCTTTGGAGCGCCAAAAAACGTCAGCGCCACAAAAAGGCCCAAACAAAGAGCAACGGCAAGAATTGCGAGCAAGCGGGTCATAGACATCTCCGGCTGTGGCGGTCAAATTGAGAGGGCGTAAATCTCGCTCTGATTATCACTGTCGCGCCACAATGCATATGCACCAATGTGTGAAGGTATGCGACAAAAAGGACCACTTGGCAGATGGCATATACCGATCCCTATTCGCCCTCAGGCACGCAACGCCATAACTGGATCCGTTTGCGCACAATCACCATGCTGCGTTGGGCTGCGATTCTTGGTCAACTGATCGCGATCATCGTGGCGCAGAACATGTATAACCTGCAGTTAGAGCTTGGGTTGTGCTACCTTGTCATCGGTGCCTCTGTTGTTGGCAATATTGTGGCGATCCTCCACTTCCCCGAAAATAAGCGTTTATCAGAAACAGAGAACCTTTTGATGGTGGTGTTTGATCTGCTGCAACTGTCGTTCTTACTGTTCTTGACGGGTGGTCTTCATAACCCCTTCTCTCTGCTGATCCTTGGCCCTGTTACTGTGTCTGCTGCGGTAATGTCGCTGCGCTCAACCGTGCTGCTTGGCTTTTTGGCGCTGATTATTGTGTCACTGCTTGCGCAGTTTCACTTGCCGCTTCGAACGGAGCAGGGGTTTATCCTTCAAATCCCTCAAGTCTTTGTGTTTGGAAATTGGGTTGCTACGGTGATCGCGCTGCTTTTTCTCAGCGCTTATAGTTGGAAAACCGCGAACGAAATGCACACTATGGCAGAAGCGTTGCAAGCCACACATCTTGCATTATCGCGCGAACAAAAACTCACCGATATCGGCGGGGTAGTCGCGGCTGCCGCACATGAACTCGGCACGCCACTTGCGACGATCAAACTGGCAAGCTCTGAGCTGATGGATGAGCTATCTGACAAGCCCACGTTGGCAGAAGACGCCGCATTGATTCGCGAACAAGCGGACAGATGTCGAGAAATATTGCAGTCCATGGGACGCGCAGGGAAAGATGATCTTCATCTGCGCAAAGCCCCCTTGAGTGCCGTGCTGGAAGAAGCCGCAGAACCGCATCTTAATCGTGGCAAGGATATCGTTTTTGAGCAAACCGTTGTAACTGAAACGCCCCAACCTGAAATTCTGCGCCGCCCGGAGATCATTCACGGCCTGCGAAACCTTGTTCAAAACGCTGTCGATTTCGCGCATGGTACTGTCTGGGTGGAAACCAATTGGACGGACGATCATATAACAATTCGTATTGTTGATGATGGCACAGGATTTCCCCCTCACCTGATCGGACGGATTGGCGATCCTTTCATGGGACGGCGCAAATCAGAAAAAGAGCGCAAAGCGCGCCCCGAATATGAAGGCATGGGACTTGGCCTTTTCATCGCAAAGACTTTGTTAGAACGCTCTGGTGCCGAGTTGCGCTTTTCGAACGGCTCCTCGTTGCTTGTGCGCGAGCAAAAGCTAAAGAGAGGTGCGATAATTGACGTTATATGGTCACGCACAAAGATTGATGCTGCCTATTCAGAGCTGGCTCAAGTGACTGGAGAAAATTTCCGCAACGCCGAGCATTAACTTTTGAGCTTAAGTATTCATTAAGAACCAGCACGCTAAATAGAGACAAATTTTCTTCAAGGCGTGTTCATGATTTTTACTCCAACTTGGATCGACATAAGCGTTATCGTTGGGGCTGCTGCGGCGGCCGCTGTGCTCTTAAAGTTGTTCAATAAACCAAAGATCGCGTTCGCTCCGGTGAAGCATGGAGCGTACCATTGCAAAGCAAAGACGGTCAAACGCCTGCGATTAAAGTTTAGCCACTCGCGCCCGGCGCAAGCTTGATCGCCCTAGCCCCTGAGACACCAAGCAGAGCCGCACCCAGTCGCATCGCGATCCCTACAAAACGCCTCACCGCGTCCAATTCAGCGGTTGCGTAAACACAATTCGCGGTTCCCCCTCCCTCGAAAGCACCGTAGCTTGATCACATGTTGATCGAGCTACCAAACCAAACCCTCAATACATCTGATGAGACTGCAGGCCTCGCGGTGCGCGTCGGTGCTCAGTTGCGCATTGGTGACACGCTGCTTTTGCAAGGTGACATCGGGACTGGCAAAAGCTTTTTCGCACGCGCCCTAATCCAGTCTTTGCAGGATCACCCAGAAGACGTGCCCTCCCCCACTTTCACGCTTGTACAAACCTACACCACAAACGTGGGCGAGGTTTGGCATGCCGATCTTTATCGTCTGAATGACCCAAGTGAGGCAGAGGAACTTGGCTTGACCGAAGCCTTCAGCGACGCAATTTGTTTGATTGAATGGCCTGATCGAATGGCAAATTTGTCGCCTCCCGATGCAATCATCATCTCCTTTACCACTTTGGCAAACGATGACATGCGTCAGATATCATTCTCAGGCGGCGCACAGGCGCTAAGATCCCGAATTTTGAAAGCCCTTCTATGACGACACGCGAACAAGTAATTTCGGGATTTCTAAGGGCGACAAATTGGAAGTCCGCACAATACGCGCCCCTTGCTGGCGATGCATCGATGCGAAAATACTTGCGACTAGGTCCCGGTGATGATGGTAGGGTCGCAGTGCTTATGGACGCAGATCCTGCGCTTGGCAACGATGTTGGCCCCTTCGTCAGAATCACGAACTACTTGCGCAGTATCGATCTAAGTGCCCCAGAGATTTTCGCCACCGATCCTGCACGAGGCTTCTTGATTATCGAAGACCTTGGTGATGCACTTTTTGCACGGGTTGTTGCGCAGGACCACACACTTGAAGAACCGCTCTACACTGCAGCAACTGACACTTTGCTCCACCTTCACAACGCAGCTCCACCAACCCTCAAGCCATACGATGCAACGGTCATGACAAACATGGCCACGCTCGCCTTTAATTGGTATCAACTTGGTGCGTCCGACGCGGTAGACATTGACGCCAAAGCCAACTTTTCTGATGCATTTTTTACTTTATTAAACACTAGAATTAGCCCACCTAGCGCTCTTATCCAGCGCGACTATCACGCAGAAAATCTACTTTGGTTACCAGAGCGTGAGGGCATCGCACGCGTTGGTTTGTTGGACTACCAAGACGCACAACTAGGCCACCCCGCTTATGATCTCGTTTCACTGCTTAAAGACGCGCGTCGCGATGTGCCCGAAGCAATTGAGGAGAAAATGATCGCCCACTATATCGAGGCCTCCGGAACGGATGCGCAAGGTTTTAGTAACGCTTATCATCTGCTTGGCTTGCAACGTAACCTTCGCATTCTGGGTGTCTTCGCGCGGCTTTCGATGCACTTTGGAAAACCCTCCTATATTGATTTGATCCCGCGTGTTTGGGGCTTCATCCAGCGCGATCTTAACCATCCAGTTAACGCGAAAGTCGCCGACCTGATCACCACTGCACTTCCCGCGCCTACGCCAGAAATCCTCCAACGATTGAAAGACAAATGCGCGACATTCCCAACGCTATAATGCTCTTCGCTGCCGGTTTTGGTACACGCATGGGCACGCTTACAGCGAACACGCCCAAACCCCTAGTGCAAGTCGCTGGTCGCGCATTGATTGATCACGCTTTGGCAGAGGTGGGGGCGCTCACCCTCGAAACAAAGGTAGTGAATTGTCACTATTTTCCTGAGCAAATCAAAGCTCACTTCAGAGACCAAGACGACATAACGATTATCGAAGAAGTCAGCGAGGTTTTAGAAACTGGCGGTGGTCTTAAGAACGCGTTGCCCACGCTTGGCGATAGCCCTGTGTTTACCATGAATACAGATGCAGTTTGGAACGGTGAAAACCCACTGAACGCGCTGTTGAAGGCGTGGGATCCTGCCAAAATGGATGCGCTCTTACTGTGTGTTCCTAAGTCAAATGCAATTGGCCATGACGGGCCAGGTAATTTGCATTTGGCGCAGAATGGACAACTCTCTTACGGCGTGGGCAGCATTTATACGGGCCTTCAAATCGTCAAGACTGCAGCCCTCAACGAGATTGAACAAAGCTCCTTTTCAGTGAAACTTCTTTGGGAAAAATATTTCGCTAAAAACCGAATGTACGGGTTAGAGTTTGATGGCAAATGGTGTGATGTAGGAACGCCAGAGGGTGTGAAATTGGCCGAAGCGATGCTCGCAGGTCGCGATGTTTGAGGCGCAACAAACGCCACGCATATTTGCGCTCGGCCTTGGCGTTGATTTTCCAAAGGCGCTTGTTAGTGGCGTACTAGAACGTACTCAAAATTATACGCCGACCAACATCGCACAGATACAGATCATCGTGAATACAGCGCGGATGCGGCGGCGTGTTAGCACCCTTTTCATCGATGGAAAGGCCAAGCTTTTACCGCAGATCATTCTGCTTGGCGACATCGGAAAACACCCCAAGTTTCATGCGATCCCCCAAGCGGTCTCCCCCCTTTCGCGACGCATCGAACTCATTGCGCTGGTTGACGCGTTGTTGCGGCGCAATCCTGCTTTGGCCTCCCGCAGTTCGCTTTTTGATTTGGCAGATTCACTTGCTGGTCTCATGGATGAAATGCAGGGCGAGGGCGTATCGCTAGAGGATATTGCAAACCTTGAAGTTACCGACATTTCCGGCCATTGGGCACGCGCGCAAGAGTTTATCAGCATCGTTGGTCGCTTCCTTGATCTCTCGCAAATTCGTCCCGATAGCGAGGCACGCGCACGCGCTGTCGTTCTTGCCCAGATTGCGGATTGGCAGATCAATCCGCCGACACATCCTGTGATTTTGGCAGGTTCGACAGGGTCACGCGGCACCACTGCTTTGCTGATGGAAGCGGTCGCAAAACTTCCTCAGGGTGCCGTCATTCTGCCCGGCTTTGACACTGATACGCCGCCCGAAGTTTGGGAAGAGCTGATCGCAGATCACCCAACGCGCATGGACCCAGAAGATCACCCGCAATATCGCTTTGCAGACCTGTTGAAATCCCTTTCCATGCATCCAAAAACCGTGCCGCTTTGGCATGATACGCCTCCAATGGACACAGCCCGCAATAAGGTTCTCTCGCTCGCTTTGCGCCCCGTTCCTGTGACAGACGGATGGCTGCGTGACGGTCCTGACCTGGGCGACCTGCCAAGCGCGATGCAGCACGTCACACTTTTGGAACCGCAAACTAGCCGCGAAGAGGCGCTTGCCATCGCGATGCGGCTTCGCTTTGCTGCTGAACAGGGAAAAACGGCCGCACTTATCACTCCGGATCGCATGTTAACCCGTCAAGTCACCGCGGCTTTGGATCGCTGGGGTATCAAACCTGACGATAGCGCGGGTTTGCCTTTGCAGCTTTCCCCACCAGGTCGATTTTTGCGTCATGTGCTCGAGTTGTTCACGCGACCGCTTGATGCGGAAGCTTTGCTGACGCTGCTAAAGCACCCCCTGACACATACAGGTTCAGAGCGCGGAACGCATCTTTTGTTAACCCGGGAGCTAGAGCTTTCGATCCGCAAGAACGGCCCTGCTTTTCCGGCCAAAGACAGCCTTCTTGCTTGGGCGAAAGATAACAAGCAGGACGGTGCTAAAAACTGGATTAATTGGGTTGCAAACACATTTTGCGGTCATCTTTGCGATGGTCCTCAAAACGCAATCGAGCTGGCCGAACGTCACATAGATTTAGCTGAAAGCATCTCCCAAGGGGCGCAAGATGTGGGCACGGGTGACCTTTGGAAAGAAGACGCAGGCCGCGAGGCGATGTCGCAATGGGTGGCACTGCATTCCAATTTGGATGCTTTGCCAGATCTCTCTGCACGTGATTACGCTGATCTCTTCAGTGGTGTTCTGTCGCGCAGCGAGGTGCGCAATCCTGATACTGGTCATCCGAACGTGTTGATCTGGGGAGCGCTCGAGGCGCGTGTTCAGGGCGCGGACTTGTTGATACTTGCGGGTCTGAACGAGGGTAGCTGGCCCGAAGCACCCAGCCCCGATCCTTGGCTCAACCGACGCATGCGCGCAGATGCAGGGCTTTTATTGCCTGAACGCCGTATCGGCCTATCTGCACATGATTTTCAACAAGCAATTGCTGCAGCTGAAGTCTGGATAACCCGCGCCCAGCGCTCTGATGATGCGCAAACCGTGCCCTCGCGATGGCTCAATCGGCTAACCAATTTGATGAACGGATTGCCTGACCAAGACGGCCCAGTCGCAATCGAACAAATGCAAGCGCGTGGGAATGAATGGCTAGAACGCGCACATCAGCTTGAGACCCCTATTGGGGCGAACCCAGCTAAACGCCCCTCCCCAAAACCTGCGATTGAAGTTCGGCCAAATCAGCTGTCTGTCACGGAAATCAAAACGCTCGTACGCGATCCTTATGCGATCTATGCCAAGCATGTTTTGCGATTGGCACCGCTCGATAGTCTCGTAAAAACCGCTGATGCGCGTTTGCGCGGGATCGCGGTACATCAGGTGTTTGAAGACTTCGTACGCAGTTGGGACAAAGGGGATACCGCTGCTGATCTCATGGCGCACGCGGAGCGTATATTTGATAGCGATGTGGATTGGCCTTCTGCGCGCCTGATGTGGACCGCCCGCATCGCACGTTTGGCTGACGATTTCGTCGCTGAAGAACGCGAAAGGCAGAAGATTGCTGTGTCGTCTCGCCTGGAAGTGAAGGGCAAAAGCACGCTACCCGAACTTGGTTTCACACTTACCGTCAAAGCTGACCGCATTGATTTAAACGAACGTGGTGGCGCGTATTTATTTGATTACAAGACGGGCGCAATTCCGAGCAAACCACAGCAGCTCGCCTTCGATATGCAACTCTTGCTAGAGGCCGCGATGGCAGAGCGCGGTGACTTTGATAACCTACATCCACGACACATTGAGGGCGCGACATATCTTGGCGTCGGCTCTAGTACAAAATCAGTGGAAGCGCCTTTGGATGACAAACCAACAGCAAAAGTTTGGGCAGAACTTTACAAGCTGATTTCAGACTATCAAGAGTCTAATAATGGCTTTACGGCCCGACGCGCGATGGAGAAGTCAAAAAGTTTCGGGCGCTACGATCAGCTTTCCCGCTTTGGGGAATGGGATGAAACGGATCTGCCCGACGATGGTGGAGTGCGCTCATGAACGCACGGAATGACGCGTCCCAAGCCCAAGTCGATGCCGCGCGCCCGCACATGTCCACGTGGCTATCCGCCAATGCGGGATCCGGCAAAACTCGCGTGTTGACGGATCGCGTCGCACGCCTGTTGCTCGCCCAAGTTCCGCCGGAACGTATCTTGTGTTTGACCTACACCAAAGCCGCTGCCGCAGAGATGCAGAACCGCTTGTTCAAACGCCTTGGCAAATGGGCGATGCTTGAGAACGAGGCGTTGCGCGCAGCGCTACAAGAATTGGGCGAAGAAGGCTCAATCGGTACAGAAGACCTTCGCATGGCCCGCACGCTTTTTGCGGCCGCAATCGAAGCACCCGGCGGCTTGAAGATCCAAACGATCCACTCCTTCTGCTCCACCGTTTTGCGGCGCTTTCCGCTGGAGGCAAATGTCAGCCCGCAGTTTGCCGAAATGGAAGAGCGCGCCGCCGAATTGCTACGCGAGGAGTTGATCGAAGACATGTCGTCCAGCGAAGATGCGACGTTGATCATGAATCTTGCGACAATAACGGGTGCCTATGATCTTAACGAACTCAGTGGTGAGATTGTTGGGCAGCGCATTGCATTGATCGCGCCACCAACCGACGATGCAGTATTTGCCGTCTATGATCTCGACCCCTTGATGAGCGAGGAACAAATTGCCGCCTCCGTCTTTATGGGCGGTGAGGCAGATCTGCTGCCAGCACTCGTCAACGTGCTTAACACATCGGGCGTGACGGACGTGAAGATGGCTGCAAAGCTAACCACGATCACCGCACTTGATGCGAGCGCTTTGCCAATCTTGGAAGATGCCTTTCTCCTGAAGAAAGATGGCAGCGCCAAGGTCGGTAAGATCCCAGCGAAAGGCGTACAAAAGGATTTCATCGCACATCAGGATGCGCTTGATGCTTGGATCCTTCGTGTTGAGGCCGCGCGCGGCTCACGCCTAAAGCTCGCGGCGGTTCAGAAAACGCTGCACCTCAACCGTTTCGCTGCCGCTTTCCTCAAACGCTATGAGGCAAGCAAACAGGCGCGCGGATGGCTCGATTTTGACGATCTCATCCTGAAAACACGCGATCTTCTCGCCAATTCTGAGATGGCGCAATGGGTCCTCTATAAACTAGACGGCGGCATCGATCATATTCTGGTGGACGAAGCCCAAGACACCAGCCCAACTCAATGGGATGTGATTGAACGGCTGACCTCCGAAATTACAGCAGGTGATGGCGCACGAGGTGAGGTGCCGCGAACGATCTTTGTGGTCGGTGATAAAAAGCAGTCGATTTATTCGTTCCAGGGCGCTGATCCGCGTGAGTTCGACCGCATGCGCAGCGAGTTTGACGTGCGACTACGCCCTACCAATTCTCCCTTGGTTCCTGCTGAGTTGCATTACTCTTTCCGCTCTTCCCAGTGTATTTTGGAGTTGGTTGATAAAGTGTTTGAAGACCATCCCACCGCTGGTTTTAACAGTTCCAATCATCTTGCGTTTGAAGGTGGTCCACCTGGTCGCGTCGATATTTGGCCCGCCATTCCAAAGGCTGAAAAACTCGATGGCGGCGACTGGTCAGACACGGTCGATAAGCTGGGTGAGAACGATGAAACCGTCCTGATGGCGCGCCACATCGCAAATGAAATTGCGCGCATGACCGGACCTATGGGCGAGGCCATTTTTGACAAAGGGATCTTTCGCAAAGTGCGCGCAGGCGATGTTTTGATCCTTGTTCAACGTCGATCTGATCTGTTCGAAGAAATCATTCGTGCGTGCAAAACCAAAGGCCTGCCGATTGCTGGCGCAGATCGCCTGAAAGTTGGTGCTGAAATGGCAGTGCGCGACTTGCAAGCTTTGTTAAGTTTTCTAGCGACACCCGAGGATGATTATTCCCTCGCCGTTGTCTTAAAATCTCCGCTGTTTGGGTGGAGCGAAAAGCGGCTTTTCGATCTTGCCCATGATCGCAGTGGACGTTTCTTGTGGCAAGAATTGCGCTCGCGAAAGGACATGCATTCCGATGTGCTTCACATACTTGAAGACTTGCGCAAGCAGGCAGATTTTCTTCGTCCGTATGATCTGATTGAACGCGTTTTGACGCGCCATAATGGACGTCGTCATTTCGTTGGTCGTCTTGGGCGAGAGGCGGAAGACGGAATTGACGCACTCCTTGCTCAGGCACTGTCGTTCGAGCGCTCCCGCATTCCTTCGCTGACCGGGTTTCTCACGTGGATGGAAAGCGATGACCTGACGATAAAGCGCCAACTTAGCCAAGATAGAGACGAAATACGGGTAATGACTGTACATGGTGCAAAGGGTCTAGAAGCACCGATTGTGATCATGCCGGAGACGCAAAAACGTAAAAGTCCCGGTAGTGGTTCCTTGATCAAAATGGATGATCTAGTGGGGTGGAGCGTGCGCAATGAAGATGCGCCCGACATTATAAAGACCGCCAAAGCACAACGCGAAGAGCGCCAAGCGGAAGAGCGGATGCGCCTGTTGTATGTGGCGATGACTCGCGCTGAGAAATGGTTGATTTTGGGAGCGGCGGGTGACCTTGGCAAGACTGACGATGAAAGCTGGTACGGCCTTGTGAGTGCCGCTGCGCGCGAGCGTCCGCATGTGGAATATGACTTTGCCTTTGGAAAAGGTCTGCGCATTGAGCCTGTACCTTGGGGCGATGTTGAAGAGACTCCTAAGCAAGCGCCGCTCGTACAATCGATCGAATTGGACCCCCTGTTTCGCGAAGCTATTTCAATAACTGTACCCAGTAAAACGACGATCAGCCCGTCAAACCTTGGTGGTGCAAAGGCGCTGCCAAGCGAAACCGGTTTGGATGAAGAAACCGCGAAACTGCGCGGGACGCAGGTGCATCTACTTCTCGAACATTTCTCGCAAACGCCCGTCGATAAGTGGGACACCATCGCTGAAGCACTGCTTCCCGACACACCCAACCTTTACGACCTTATCGTTGAAGCAACAAAGGTAATCACCGCCCCTAACCTATCTTTCATCTTCGGCCATGGTACGATGTCTGAGGTGCCAATCACCGCCACTTTGCCAAACCTTTCGAAAAAACCCATTCACGGTATCATTGATCGCCTTATCGTGAACAACACCGACGTTTGGGCAATTGATTTCAAAACCAACACTGCGGTGCCCGCCGGTGTGGGCCATTGCCCCGAAGGTCTTTTACGGCAGATGGGGGCCTATAGATCTGCTTTGCGACAAGTTTATCCGACGCATCACATTCGCACCGCCATTATCTGGACCCGCAACGCAAGCTTGATGGAATTGCCCGCGAGCCATGTTGATGCAGCAATGCGCAGAGCGGGTGCATCTATGCTCCTTGACGGCGCGACCCCCAATACCTAGGTTTGCAACCGAAGATTTATCGCGATATTCCTTAGGAGATGCTCCCATGGCCACAATAGCCGTAACCGACGCCACATTTGACGCCGAAGTCAAAAATTCCTCTGTTCCAGTCGTTGTCGACTTTTGGGCAGAATGGTGTGGTCCTTGCAAACAAATCGGCCCAGCGCTGGAAGAATTGTCCACTGAGTACGGGGATAAGGTTAAGGTTGTGAAAGTCGATGTCGACAGCAACCCAAACTCTGCGGCGGCTATGGGCGTGCGTGGCATTCCTGCTTTATTCATCTTCAAAAACGGCGAAGTTGTTTCAAACCGAGCGGGCGCAGCACCAAAAGCAGCGTTGCAAAGCTGGATCGACGACGCGATCTAAATCGCGTTGATGGGTTGAGGAAGGGGCGTACCAGAAGTGCGCCCTTTTGCTTTGTTAGGCTGCTTTCTTGCACCGCTCTGCTCGCCTCGCCATATAGAGACCAACAAAGATGGAGAGAGCACATGAGCAGCAATGAATTTCCCGGCTGGCACGGCACCACGATTATCGGCGTTCGCAAAGGCGGCGAAGTGGTTATTGCGGGCGATGGTCAGGTCTCTCTCGGGCAAACAGTGATCAAGGGAACGGCGAAGAAAGTGCGTCGTTTATCCCCTGGTGGATACGATGTTGTGTGTGGGTTTGCTGGTTCTACCGCCGATGCATTTACTTTGTTGGAACGACTCGAAGCGAAGCTGGAAGCGACCCCCGGTCAACTTGCGCGCGCCTCTGTTGAGCTTGCCAAGGACTGGCGCACGGATAAGTATCTACAAAAGCTGGAAGCGATGTTGATTGTAACGGATGGCAAAGATCTGTTCGTGATCACTGGTGCTGGCGATGTTTTAGAACCAGAGCATGATGTCACAGCTATCGGTTCTGGAGGTAACTTTGCCCTCGCCGCTGCGCGTGGCTTGATGGAGTGGGGTGGCACTGCCGAAGAGATCGCGCGCAAAGCGATGGCGATTGCGTCTGACATTTGCGTCTACACCAACGGCAAACTCACCGTAGAAACGATCAAAGCATGAGCCTTGATAAAGACGATATTCGTGCCGCTGTTGCATCCAACATTCTGACAGAGCCACAAGCAGCTTCGCTTATGGCACTGGCTGATAGTCGTCGTGGAACACGTGAAAATATGGATGGCCTCGATGAACCGTTCGAGTTATTTCGCGGCTTTAACGAGGTGTTTATCGTTATCGGCCTCGTCATTTTGTATTCTGGGTGGATGGGCCTGACAGGGATCAACATTTTCCTGTCTGATGATGCAAATCTTAACACGCTAATCTACAGTGTTATTTCCATTGTCGTCATCTATTTCCTCGCAACTTATTTCACCTTGCAACGCCGCATGGTGGCTCCTTCAATCATGCTGGTTATCTTGATGGTGTTGAGTGGTTTGCAAGTAGGCGCGAGCCTCTCCAATCTGATTTGGTTCGCTGGCGCATCGTTGGTCGCTTTCGCGGTGAGCCTTTCTACCCTTCTTCTTGTCGCGTTTTACGCTGTGTTCCGCATTCCCATCACGGTGTTTTTCATCGCGCTAGGTGTGTTCGTCGGCATCGGCGCGTTTGTCGTACAAGGTGGTGTTAACACACCCAGCTTTAACGATTTCTTTATGCTCACGAATGATGGTCCATACGCTTATATCACGATTATCTTGGGCCTCATCGGCCTCGGAATCGCTTTGCGTTTTGACATGTCCGATCCACATCGCGTGACACGCCGAGCATCTGCTGGGTTCTGGCTGCATGTGATTGTAGCCCCAGCGATTGTGAACACCATCGCACTGACGCTTTTTGAGAACGGAACAATCACGGCACAAATCATCCTACTTGCCTTCCTTGCTGCCATGGCCCTCTTTGCGATGATTATTGATCGCCGTAGCTTTCTAGTGGCTGGCATCGGTTACATCGTGGCGATTGCAATCGCCGTACTTGAAGGAAATGCAGCGATTGTTATCCTTATTCTTGGCCTAGGACTCGTCCTGCTGGGCGCAAAATGGGAAGGGCTGCGCGCACGCGTCATGAATGCATTGCCCGGCTTTCCCGGCAAAGACAAACTACCCCCATGGGGCCTGACGGAGACTTCACTATGACTGACCTCACCCCCCGCGAAATCGTGTCCGAACTGGATCGTTTTATCATCGGCCAGAACGATGCCAAACGTGCTGTCGCAGTCGCGCTGCGCAACCGTTGGCGGCGCAAGAAATTGGCAGACGACCTACGTGACGAGGTTTATCCCAAGAATATTCTTATGATCGGGCCAACTGGTGTGGGTAAGACTGAAATCTCTCGCCGCCTCGCCAAACTTGCGCGCGCACCGTTCATCAAGGTCGAAGCAACAAAATTCACCGAAGTCGGTTACGTGGGCCGCGATGTGGAGCAGATCGTTCGTGACTTGGTTGAAAATGCGATTAGCGAAACCCGCGAGTACATGCGCGAGGATGTGAAGTCCAAAGCAGAAGCCGCCGCCGAGGAGCGCGTGATCGAAGCGATTGCAGGCGAAGGTGCGCGTGATGCAACCCGTGAGATGTTCCGCAAAAAGCTGCGCTCTGGCGAGTTGGATAATACAGTGATCGAGTTAGAAATCGCGGATTCCTCCAACCCCATGTCGGGTTTCGAAATTCCAGGACAACCAGGTTCTAACATGGGCATGATGAACATTGGTGATCTGTTTGGCAAAGCCATGGGCGGACGCACGACGCGCAAGAGGATGACCGTTTCAGAAAGCTACGATGTGCTGACTGGCGATGAAGCTGACAAACTGCTTGATGATGAAAGCGTGACGCGCGCTGCTTTGGAGGCAGTGGAGCAGAATGGCATCGTCTTCCTTGATGAGATCGACAAAGTCTGCACCCGCGCGGATGCTCGCGGCGGCGATGTGTCACGCGAAGGTGTGCAGCGTGATTTACTTCCCTTGATAGAAGGCACAGTCGTCAGCACCAAGCATGGCCCTGTGAAAACTGATCATATCCTGTTTATCGCATCTGGTGCATTTCATATCGCCAAGCCGTCAGATCTGTTGCCCGAACTTCAGGGTCGCTTGCCAATCCGCGTTGAATTGCGCGCGCTGACAGAGAAAGATTTCGTTCGCATACTGACAGAAACAGACAACGCTCTGACGCGCCAATATACAGCGTTGATGCACACCGAAGAAGTGATCGTGTCCTTCACAGGTGATGGTATCGCCGCGCTGGCGAAGATCGCGGCAGAGGTTAATCAAAGCATCGAGAACATCGGTGCACGACGTTTGTATACGGTGCTTGAGCGTGTGTTCGAAGAATTATCTTTCACCGCACCAGATCGTGGCGGTGAAGAAATTTCAGTCGATTCCGCCTTTGTAGAGACTTATTTGGGTGAGCTTTCCCGATCCACAGACGTCTCCCGCTATGTTTTGTAATTGCGCGTGAGCACGCTTAGCGACTATCTGCAAAATAACGCAAGATGGTTAACAGCTGGCATTCTGCTGACCAGTTTGTCTAGCTTTGGGCAAACCTTTTTCATCGCTCTGTTCGCTGCTGATATTCAAAGCGTATTCGAACTAAGCCATGGCGGATGGGGCTCGATGTATACTGCCGGCACGACGGCTTCGGCAATAGTGATGGTCTGGGCGGGGCGACAAGCAGACGTCTTTCGCGTGCGCACCTTAGGTGTGCTTAGCTTGCTCGCCCTTACGCTAGCCTGCATCGCGATGTCGTTAAACCCATGGCTTTGGGCACTCCCGTTCGTAATTTTCGCGTTGCGCCTGACCGGGCAAGGAATGATGAGCCACATCGCCGCCGTCGCGATGGCGCGCTGGTTTGTTGCGACTCGCGGGCGCGCTTTGTCGATTTCCGCGCTAGGGTTTTCTGTGGGGCAAGCCTTCCTTCCAATCGCCGTTGTCGCGCTGATGGCGTTTCTTGATTGGCATGTGATCTGGCTGCTTTGCGCTGGTATTTCACTGATCGGCATTCCAATTCTCATGATACTTTTATCCAAAGAACGCACGCCTGCTTCGATGGCTGAAAGCAGCGAAAGCCTCGGGATGAATGGGCGGCATTGGAGCCGAAATGAGATGCTCAAACATCCTCTCTTTTGGCTAATGGTCCCTGCGATCCTTGGACCGTCAGCGTTCAGCACGGCGTTCTTTTTCCATCAGGTGCATTATGCGTCGGTCATTGGAATCAGCACGATGCAGATGGTCAGTTACTTCCCGTTTTTCACTGCAATGATTGTGATAGCGATGATCTTAACGGGTATGCTTGTCGATCGTTTTGGCACGCCACGTTTGCTGCCCTATCACCAACTTCCTATGGTCGCGGCCTTTGCAGTATTTTCGACTCACATCTTAGGACTTGGCTGGGGTTTCTTTTTCCTCGCACTCACCGCAGGTGCGCAAACAACATTGATTTCCGCCTTTTGGGCAGAGTTTTACGGCACTGCACACCTAGGCGCAATCAAGGCGATTGCGGCTGCTGTCATGGTGCTTGGCTCTGCGATTGGGCCAGGGCTGACAGGTATTCTGATCGACTTTGGCATTGGGCTCGAAGCTCAATACGCATGGGTAGCTATCTACTTTGTAATCACGTCAATTTCGATCTGGATCGGCGTCTCAAACACGCGAAAGTCATTACCGAGCACGGCGTAAATAAACGTAGTACGCACCCGCCCCACCATGTTTGATATGGCTTTCAGTTACCTGCAAAACCGCTGACGAGACAGGGGCCATCGTTAGCCAAATCGGCACTTGCCGCTTGAGCGCGCCCATGCGTTGCGGCGCAATTGCTCCCAACTCCTCGCGCTTGCCACCTTTGCCAGTAATCACCAAAACAAGGCGTTTGCCATTCGCTTGCGCAGTCATAATAAAAGATATCAGTGCCGGATGCGCCTGTGCGACAGTCATTCCGTGCAGGTCAATACGCCCTTCAGGTTTGAGCTTGCCGCGTTGCATCGTCTTGTAGGATTTCGCGTCCATCTTGACAGGCGCGCTGCGCAAACGCTCACTGAGCGCGGGCAATACATCCCGCATTTCGCGGGTGGACGTTGGCAAAGCACCCAAAGAGAAAGGTGCAATCGGCTTTGCTTCGCGCTTTTTCGGGGCCTCTTGCAAAGGCGCATCAACGATCAAGCTACGCCGCAGCGGGGCAAGGCGTACTGTCGTGCTCGCTACTTGATTCCATAGATCAAGCTCGTCCGGCTTCACACGGCGGCGCGGCATCTTACTGAACGTTCTCTGACAAATAGGCGTATGCGCGCTGGATAGGCATCAGCACAACCATGCGACCTGGATCACGAAGCGAGCCGACCTCTTTACCCGCTTGATCACCAGTCCCAAAGAACACATCCGCCCGCTGCGCACCTTTGATCGTAGACCCAGTGTCCTGCGCGATCATCAATCGACGGAGGGGCGCTTTCCCATCCTCTTCAATCCAAACGGGCGCGCTCGCGTTCTTTTGATCATTTGCGGTGCGATATAACGTTTGCCAATCGAGTGTTTTCATATCGCGACATGTGTCGCGAAACGTATCAAACGCCACTTGATGATCGTCATCTGCCCAACCATCAAGCTCTTTGAAATCGAGAATACTGTAAACGGTTTCCGCCTGCGCAGGGGCGCTCATTAAGACGCCCCCTGCGAATAGTGATGCCCTAAGGGCACGGATCATTCGCCGGTGGCAACAAGTTGCCAGTTTGGATCATCAGATCCCATCTTGCGCGCGAATGTCCAAATATCCTTCTGACGCTTCACTTTTTTCGCATCGCCTTCGACGATTTTGCCCACGTTATCACGCACAACAGATGTCATTTCGCCGATGAACTTTACGGAGACCTCTCCAATGCCGTTTTCGTCATCAAATGTCGCATCAGCCAATGACATTTCGCGAATGCCGACAAACTCGGCCTCAACAGTCAGTCCTTGCTTTTCACGCATTTCAACGACTTCCGCGAAGCTGGCATAGACGTCATCACCAAGGAACGGCTTGATGTCTGTCATTTCGCCACGCTCGAACCCGATAAGAATCATTTCATAAGCACCACGCGCGCCGCCAAGGAAGTCAGACACACCAAACGATGGCTCTGCTGCTTTCATCTTCTCCAATGCTTCTGCAGCTTCGGGCATATCTTCGGTGTGATCCGAAATATCAGGATCGGGACCACCTTCGATGACTTCAAACTCGGGGCGTTTGCGACCAGAGGGCACTTGGGCCGGCGGCTGCTCAAAGCCTTCCCGCGTTCCAAGCACGTTCTTAAGGCGCAAAATGAGAAAAACCGCGATGCCGGCAAGCACCAAAAGCTGGATGATGGGCGAATTCATGAATGGGTCGTCCTCTAAAACATAGCAACACGTTACTTGAGGACTTATGTACGCAAGGGCGGCGGTCAAGTCCACTCTGCCCCCAAGTGATAGGAGAACACTAAAGATGTGGTTATTTTTGGCCTTTTTGTCGGTTCCTTTGATAGAAATCGCTCTGTTTATCCAAATTGGAGGGGCTATTGGTCTCTGGTCCACACTCGGTATCGTTATTTTGACGGCCGTGATTGGCACGTTTTTGGTCAAAACGCAGGGCGCTTTGGCGATAAACAACCTGCGACAATCGTTTGGAACGCTCTCTGATCCCTCCGAACCTCTAGCTCACGGGGCTATGATCCTTGTATCCGGCGCGCTTTTGCTAACACCGGGATTTTTTACTGATGCTGTTGGTTTTGCACTGCTTATTCCAGGCGTACGGTCCGCTGTGTTTCGCGATCTCAAATCCCGCATCAAAGTGCAGAGTTTTGAAATGGGCGGCCATCCGCGTCAGCGTCCGCAACAAGCGGACATTATCGATGGTGAATTCGAAGAAGTGCCACGTGATCCGAATGCGCCACCTTCTGGTTGGACCAAGCATTGAGGCCCAAGCATCTTGCTGATAAGCACCGTGCCAACTGACATTTTACCGGAGATTTCCAATGGCTGAAAACGAAGCAGCATCAGCGGGGGCAGCAGCCCCAGAAGCGCCGCAGATCAAGATGAACATCCTTGCGCAGTACATTCGCGACATGTCATTTGAAAACATCCTGGCACAGAAGGGCATTCAGGGCGAAGTAAACCCAGACGTCAGCGTTCAAGTGAACCTGGACGCGAAAAAGCGCACTGCCGAGCATCAGTTTGAAGTGATCACCAAGGTTCAGATCAGTTCCAAAGTTAAGGAAAGCGAACAGCAGTTGTTCTTGCTCGAGCTAGAGTACGCAGGCGTTTTCCACATCGAAGGTGTGCCAGAAGATCAAATGCACCCGTTCTTGTTGATCGAATGCCCGCGTATGACATTTCCGTTCGTACGCCGTATTGTATCAGACGTGACGCGCGATGGTGGCTTTCCACCGCTTAACCTTGAGAACATCGATTTTGTCGCTTTGTACCGCAATGAAGTTGCACGTCGTCAAGCGGACGCAGCAGCGCAAGCCAAGCCTAATTAAGCTTAGACCAAAGCGCGTCCTCGCCAAGTTTATCAACGAAGGCTGTATGCGCTTTAGCTTCTTCCTCGGTAATCCGAGGGGGAAGTGGGGTAGGGCGTTTGGGTGCGCGCCAAGTTTCCTCTGATCCACCACTCGCACTGCCACCAGAATTGGCAAGAACGAGGCCAGGCTGGCGGCCACCCAACAATTCCAAATACACTTCCGCAAGAATTTCGGAATCGAGCAAGGCGCCGTGCAGCGTTCGGTTTGAATTGTCGATATTAAAGCGACGGCACAAAGCGTCCAATGACGCAGGTGAGCCCGGAAAACGCTTGCGTGCAATTGCTAGAGTATCGAGCGCTTGCTCCATCGGTAATTGCTTCATGTTGATCCAACTCAGCTCAGCGTTCAAAAACTTCATATCAAAAGACGCATTATGAATGACTATTGTATCATCTTTGACGAAATCCAAAAATTCTTGCGCAATTTGTTTGAACACGGGTTTATTACGAAGAAAATCATCGCCCAAGCCATGTACCTGAAACGCGTCATTCGGCATGGCGCGTTCGGGGTTGATATACTGATGATAAGTGCGCCCCGTTGGCATCTGGTTAATCAACTCAACCGCGCCAATTTCAACGATGCGATCACCTTGCTGCGGATCAAAGCCTGTTGTTTCCGTGTCCAATACCAGTTCACGCATTTTGCAGCTTCCTTTTGATGTCCTCAACAATCGCCACAACCTGCGTTAGTGCATGGTCCAGTGAATTGGTCTCGATCACATAATCACTAAGCGCGCGCTTTTCTTCAATAGGCATTTGACGCGACAGGATCATCTGAAAATCCTCTTCGCTCATGCTGCCACGCGCCAGAACACGTGTACGCTGTGTATCTGCATCAACACTTACGCACGCGACAGCATCCATCGCTTTGTTAGCACTTGTCTCAAAGAGAATCGGAATATCTAAAACCAGTATGTCGGCAGTCGCATTTTCGATGAAGCGAGCACGGTCTTGTCCGACCAATGGATGCACGATCTTTTCAATCTTCGATAAAAGCGTCGTATCTTCGCGAATAGCATCACGCAGTATCTCTCGGTCCAAAATATCACCATTCAAGGCATCAGGAACCAACTCAGCGACAGGCGCAATCGCCAAACCATTTGGCGCATAAAGCCGATGCACAGCCTTATCCGCATCCCAAACGGCGCAGCCTGCCTCTGCGAACATTTGTGCCGTCGTGGATTTGCCCATACCAATAGAGCCGGTGAGACCAAGTTTAAAGCTCATCGCAACACTACCGCGCGCAGTTCATCATCGACTTCGGGCTTCACTTTGAACCAACGCTCAAATCCCGGTGTCGCTTGGTGCAAAAGCATGCCGATGCCATCCACCGCTGTCGCGCCTACCTCTGTCGCCGCGCGCAAAAGTTTAGTTTGTAAAGGGGTATAAACCAAATCACTCACCAACATCCCTGGCGCGAGCGCATCCAGAGGAACGCGCAGTTCAGGTTTTCCAATCATACCAAGGGAGGTGGTGTTGATCACTGCATTAGCCCCCTCCATAGCGCTGCCGGCTTGTACCCAATCCACGACCGTAATTTTATCGCCAAAATCAGCCTTGAGTGTTTCTGCACGTTCTCGTGTCCGATTACTGAGCAGGATTTCAGGTACACCAATGTCAATGAAAGACGCCAAAACTGCCCGTGCAGCACCACCAGCGCCAAGCACCATAGCAGGGCCTGCGCGCGGATCCCATTTTGGCGCAGATTGCAGCAGGTTTTGCATAAACCCATAGCCATCCGTGTTATCCGCGTGAATTTTGCCGTCTTTGCGGAAGATCAACGTGTTTGCAGCGCCAATCAGCTTGGCACGATCCGTCACAAGGTCTGCAATTTTCAGCACTGCTTCTTTATGCGGAATCGTCACATTGACGCCGACAAACCCCATTTTTGGCAACAAGCGGATCACGCTTTCTAGATCTTTAGGCGCGATATCAATCGGAATATAGTGACCCTTGATCCCGTTCTTTTTCAGCCAATGCCCATGCAGCTGCGGAGATTTTGAATGTGCAATCGGGTGACCAATCACGCCCGCCAATGGAATTTTCTGATCGCTCATTGCTGGAGTACCCCTTTGAGGGTGAGATAATTGACCAACTCAATAAGGGGAAGGCCAAGAACAGTGAAATGATTGCCCTCGACCTGTGCGAACAGGCGCACGCCTTCGGCTTCAAGCTGGTAACACCCGACACAATGTCGGATCTCGTCCCAATTGCGATCCACGTAATCGCTTATGAAGACATCAGAATAAACGCGTGTGGTCAGGCGCGCCTGACCAACATGTCGCCAAATGGGTTTGCCGTCTTCATAAAGCACCACGGCACTTAACAAAGAATGGCGCACGCCGCGCAGTTCAGTCAGGTGTTGCACAGCTTCCTCTTTTGACGTCGCCTTAGAATAGAGCGTTCCGCGAAAATCGAGCACTTGATCGCAGCCTAGCACCAAACGGTCAGGGTGCTTTTCACTAATCTTGCGTGCTTTCATCTCCGCCAGCGCATCTGCAATATCGCGCGGATTGGCTTCCTCTGCCAACATGGCATCGCGCATCATGTCTTCATCAACGCGGGGCTTGATGACTTCGATCTCTAGCCCTGCGTTTTGCAACATATCACGGCGCGTTTCAGAACCAGAGGCGAGGATAAGAGGCGCAGGCATGTGGATAATTCCGTGGATTAGGGCGAGGATTTATTAAGGAGCATTACTGCGCAACTCCGCGTGACTTGGCAAGCTGGGTAGTTCAACGCTGTGCCACGAAAATGCTCACCGATTCCTACTCTGTGGATTTGGATAACTTTGAAAAGCTACATTTCGTCAAAGCTGATAATTATACGCGCACTGTCCTTAGGTTATCCACATCATAAAATATCTTAACTAATTGTTTATAATAATAAAAAATATAAATTATGTTACTTATAGAAATTCGATTACAAGCTTATCAACATGTTCAAACTTCTGAGGAAAACTAATTAATCCACAGAAAGGATGATCTCTACTTAATCATCAACCTTTTATCTTTTATTTATTATTATTAAGAATAGAATATGTCTGATTTGCTCGCCTCCGCCTATCCTTGGATCAAGTCACTGCATATCATTGCAGTGATTTCTTGGATGGCAGGGTTGTTCTACTTTCCAAGATTGCTTGTGAATCATGTAGAACGCGTTGATCCGACAGGTCTGCTGCACGAGACTTACCAAAACATGGAAATGAAGCTGTTCAAAGTGATCATGCAGCCTGCAATGATTGCCACTTGGATCTTCGGTCTTTGTTTGGTGCTGACCCCTGGAATTGTAGATTGGTCCTTTTGGTGGCCTTGGGTCAAAGGTGCTAGCGTGATTTCGATGACGATCTTTCATGAATGGTTAGGTAAACGGCGTAAAGATTTCGTTAACGGCACAAATAGCCTCACAGGGCGTCAGTATCGCTTGATGAACGAGGTACCCACCCTTTTAATGGTTCTCATCGTTGTTTCGGTCGTTGTGAAGTTCTGAGAGCGTATTTGACTCGCTTGCGACGGGTCTGTATTACGCCTTTAACGCGCGCCCGCTCGGGACACACGTGCATCTCCTAATTCTAACCTGATTGTGTAGCGCCAAAATAGTGTGCTGCCCAAGGATATTTCATGACACAAAACTCGCTCACACTTTCGCAACTCAAGGCGCAAAGCCCTAAAAACCTCGTTTCCATGGCTGAAGAGCTGGAGATCGAGAACGCATCCACCATGCGTAAGGGCGAAATGATGTTCCAAATCTTGCGTGAACGCGCAGATGAAGGTTGGGAGATCATGGGTGACGGTGTTCTGGAAGTCCTTCAAGACGGCTTTGGTTTTCTGCGTTCACCTGAAGCGAACTACTTGCCGGGTCCTGACGATATCTACGTCTCTCCTGAAATGATCCGCAAATACTCTTTGCGTACCGGCGACACGGTTGATGGCGTGATTACTGCGCCGGACGACAATCAGCGCTATTTCGCTTTGATAAACGTCATGCAGATCAACTTTGAAGCGCCTGAGAAAACAAAGCACAAGATCGCTTTTGATAACCTCACACCGCTTTATCCTGATGAGCGTTTTAAATTGGAAATCGAAGATCCGACCATCAAAGATCGTTCGGCGCGCATTATCGACTTGGTTGCGCCCATCGGTAAAGGTCAGCGTTGTTTGATCGTTGCGCCTCCACGTACGGGTAAAACGGTTCTTCTGCAAAACATCGCAGCAAGCATCGAAGCGAACCATCCAGAGTGTTATTTGATTGTGCTTTTGATCGACGAACGCCCTGAAGAAGTTACAGACATGCAGCGTTCCGTGAAGGGCGAGGTTGTGTCCTCCACCTTTGATGAACCTGCAACGCGTCACGTGGCTGTCTCTGAAATGGTCATCGAAAAGGCCAAGCGTTTGGTTGAGCATAAGCGAGATGTGGTTATCCTACTTGATTCGATCACAAGACTTGGTAGAGCCTTCAATACTGTGGTGCCTTCCTCTGGTAAGGTCCTAACTGGTGGTGTTGATGCGAACGCACTGCAACGTCCAAAGCGTTTCTTTGGTGCTGCGCGTAACATCGAAGAGGGTGGTTCTCTTACAATTATCTCAACAGCGTTGATCGACACAGGTTCGCGTATGGACGAGGTCATCTTCGAAGAATTCAAAGGTACGGGTAACTCTGAGATTGTTCTGGATCGCAAAATCTCTGACAAGCGCGTTTATCCGGCGATTGATATTCTCAAGTCTGGTACGCGTAAGGAAGACCTGCTCATCGATAAAGTTGATATGCAGAAAACCTTTGTTTTGCGTCGTATTCTCAACCCAATGGGCACGACGGACGCTGTTGAATTCCTGCTTGGCAAGCTCAAACAAACAAAGAGCAATGCAGAGTTCTTTGATTCAATGAACACCTAACAACCAATTGGCGCAGGTGTCATGGACACGATTTTTGCTCTCGCGACCGCACAAGGTAAAGCCGGTGTTTCTGTTATTCGTATTTCTGGCGCACGCGCGAGGAATGCGGGTGAAGCGTTCTGCAAAAATCTGCCTGCTAGTCATAAAGCCGCACTGCGTAATCTGACAGATCTGCAGGGCACTTTGATCGATCAAGCGCTTGTTTTAACTTTCGAAGATCGTAAAAGTTTCACGGGCGAACCTGTCGTTGAATTCCATCTCCACGGGAGCACTGCGATTGTCGCGCGGATGATGGAGTTGCTTGGTGGCCTCGTTGATCTGCGTCTGGCAGAACCGGGGGAATTTACGCGACGCGCTCTAGAAAATGGAAAGCTGGATCTCGCACAAGTCGAAGGCCTTGCAGATCTCATAGACGCAGAGACGGAAGCGCAACGTAAACAAGCGGTCCGGGTGCTTGCTGGTGATCTAGGCCGTACAGCGGAAATTTGGCGTAGTGATCTGATCCGTGCCGCGTCTCTGCTAGAGGCGACAATTGATTTTGTGGACGAAGATGTTCCCTTCGATGTGACGCCAGAAGTTCTTGGCCTGCTTGAGCGTAGTGAAAGTGCGATTACGGAGGAAGCAGACGGGGTCAAAACTGCTGAACGTATTCGCACAGGATTTGAAGTTGCGATTATTGGCGCACCGAATGTTGGCAAGTCCACGCTTTTGAATGCGATTGCGGGGCGTGACGCTGCGATCATCTCTGAATACGCGGGAACAACGCGCGATGTGATTGAAGTAAAGCTTGATCTAAATGGTCTTGCTGTGACTATTTTGGATACTGCTGGCCTAAGAGAAACTGAAGATTTCGTCGAGAAGATCGGTATAGATCGCGCTTTGGACCGTGCTGAAAAGGCTGATCTTCGGGTTTTCTTAAAGTCGACCGTGGAAGAGCAGTTCCCGATTGAACTGCGTTCCGGAGATATTGAAATGTTGGGAAAAGCAGATTTGTTTGTCGATCGAACCCTTCGGTCAGTCTCAGGCAAGACTGGGGAAGGCGTGGATCATTTGGTTACCGCTATTTCAAAGACGCTTTTGGATCGATCATCCAGCGCTGGAATTGCAACGCGTGAACGGCATCGGCAAGCGCTACTGTCCTCTCAGAAATATCTGAGTGCCGCTAAAGAAGGTCTTGATCTCGGTCCTGACCATTACGATCTGGTCGCAGAAGATATGCGCTCCGCTATTCGTGCTTTGAACAGTTTGATTGGTCATGTAGATGTCGAGAATCTCCTGGATGAAATTTTTTCAAGCTTTTGTCTTGGTAAGTAAGGAATGTTTCACGTGAAACAATTGAATTTTGATGTTGTTGTTATTGGCGGTGGTCATGCGGGTTGTGACGCTGCGCATGCGTCTGCTCGTATGGGATCTAGTACCGCTTTAGTGACGTTGTCCAAAAATGGTATCGGCGTTATGTCCTGTAATCCAGCGATTGGTGGTCTTGGTAAGGGTCATCTCGTTCGCGAAATAGATGCACTTGATGGTGTTATGGCGCGTGTTGCTGATAAGGCCGGTATTCAATTCCGTTTACTTAACCGTCGCAAAGGGCCTGCTGTTCAAGGGCCGCGGGCGCAATCAGATCGCTCAATCTATCGCGCTGAAATGCTTAAAGAAATTGAAACACAGGAAAACCTGAAGATTGTTGAAGGAGAGGCCGTTGATTTCTTGATGGAAGGTGCCAGGGTTGTTGGTGTAGCTCTCGATGATGGAACTCAATTGCTTTGTAGCGCTGTTGTCCTAACGACCGGGACTTTCCTGCGCGGCGTCATTCACATTGGCGACGTCTCAAAACCGGGTGGCCGTATGGGTGATAAGCCATCTATCAAGCTCGCCGAGCGTATAGATAGCTTCAAACTTCCTTTCGGACGTCTAAAAACAGGTACGCCGCCGCGCTTGGATGGTCGTACGATTAATTGGGACATTTTAGAAAGCCAACTGGGCGATGAAGATCCTGTGCTATTTTCCTTCATGTCCAAAGGTGTCACATCGCAACAAGTAAACTGTGGCATCACGCACACAAATATGCGTACGCACGTTTTGATTGAAGAAAACCTCAAGAAAAGCGCGATGTACGGTGGTCATATCGACGGCATTGGCCCGCGATATTGTCCTTCGATAGAAGATAAGATCGTCCGTTTCGCCGACAAAACGTCTCATCAGGTCTTTTTAGAACCTGAAGGTGTTAATGATCACACTGTTTATCCCAATGGAATTTCTACAAGCCTGCCAGAGGATATTCAAAACGCTTACGTTCAAACAATTTTAGGTTTGGAGGGCGCGAAGATCTTACAGCCGGGTTACGCGATTGAATATGACTATGTCGACCCACGAGCTTTGGATGCTCGTTTAAGTGTTAAGGGGGTCAAAGGCCTTTTCTTCGCGGGCCAGATAAACGGTACAACAGGATATGAAGAGGCCGCCGCGCAGGGCCTTGTCGCTGGTTTGAACGCAGCCTTGGAAATCCAGGGCCGTGATCCTGTGATTTTTAGCCGAACGAATAGCTATATTGGCGTGATGATTGACGATCTCACAACGCGCGGTGTGACTGAACCTTATCGTATGTTCACCTCTCGTGCTGAATTCCGTCTTTCGTTGCGTGCTGACAACGCCGATCAGCGCCTTACACCCTTGGGGATTGAGCTTGGTTGTGTTGGAGATAAACGTCGTTTGGCATTTGAAGAAAAGAAATTGCAGATTGCGAGTGTGGTTAGTGCTTTTAAGGCTAAGTCCTTGACACCGAAAGAGATAAACTCAGGCGGCGTTTCAGTGAATCAAGATGGAAATCGTCGAGACGGCATTCAAGTTTTGGCGTTTCCCGATGTAAAATTTGAAGATATGTTGGGCCTGTTCCCAGAACTGATAGAGACGCCGAAGGTTATCCGCGAGCAGGTTGAAAGGGATGCGTTGTACTCCAACTATATTGCCCGTCAACAAAAGGACGTAGACGCTCTGAAGCGGGACGAGGCGCAAAAAATCCCTAAAGGCTTCGATTATACTACAATCGACAGCTTATCTAACGAATTGAAGCAGAAGCTAGGTCAGGTCCAGCCTATGAACCTTGCTCAAGCAGGTCGTGTCGACGGTATGACGCCCGCGGCGCTCACACTGTTGTTGGCTAAGCTTCGTCAAAGAAAGCGGGCCTAGATGGAGCAGCGGATTGGTAACCTGAATGTTTCACGTGAAACATTTGAGCGACTTTCGATATATGTAGAGCTTCTGAAAAAGTGGAATCCTAAGATAAACTTAGTGTCTCGTAACACCTTGGATGATATCTGGACTCGCCACATTGTTGACTCGGCACAGATGTTCAAGCTATCTGACTCGAAAACACTGAGATGGGTCGATCTCGGATCAGGAGGAGGCTTCCCAGGCCTGGTTCTTGCAATAATCTCAAAAGAACTTGCGCCTCAAACACAGTTTACTTTGGTGGAAAGTGATCAAAGAAAATGCGCCTTCCTTCGCACCGTCGCGCGCGAAACAGGGGTTAAAATTACCGTCATTGCCCAAAGGATTGAAGGGGTTGATCCGCAAAACGCTGATATCTTATCTGCGCGCGCTCTTTCTGATCTCCCTATGTTGCTTCAATATGCGAAGCTTCACTTAGCTAAGACCGGACATTGTCTTTTCCCAAAAGGCCAACGTTGGGAAAAAGAAGTTAACATAGCCCGCGACTCATGGCATTTTGAATACGAAGCTATTACTAGTGAAACTAACGCCGAAGCCGTTATTTTGAAAGTGAATGAGATTATTCATGTCTGATCCCACACGTACAACAAATACTAAAATTGTTGCTGTCGTTAACCAAAAAGGTGGTGTTGGTAAGACGACGACGACGATTAACCTGGCGGCGTCATTGGTTGCCGAAGGGCTTCGTGTGCTGATTATCGATCTAGATCCGCAAGGAAATGCGTCGACAGGCTTAGGCATCGATGCGCGTTCCCGCGAATTGACGGCTTATGAGCTTTTGCTAGATTATGCTACTCTTGAAGACGTGATCCAGAAAACCAAAACGGATGGTTTGATGATCGTTCCGGCCACAATTGATCTCAGTTCTGCGGATATCGAGCTGATGGCGAACGAAAAGAGGAGTTTTCTGTTACATGACGCGTTACGCCAACCCCTGATGGACGATTATGACTTCGACTTTATCCTCATTGATTGTCCACCTTCTCTAAATTTGCTTACTGTGAACGCTATGGTGGCGTCTCATTCCGTTCTTGTGCCACTGCAAAGCGAATTTTTCGCGTTGGAAGGGTTATCCCAACTGATGCTGACGGTGCGCGAGGTTCGTCAAACGGCAAACCCTGATCTACGGATCGAAGGTGTGGTTCTTACGATGTTTGACGCGAGGAATAATCTATCGCAGCAGGTGGAGAACGATGCTCGAGAGAATTTAGGAGAGATGGTCTTTAAGACGAAGATCCCGCGCAACGTCCGCGTCAGCGAAGCACCGTCTTTTGCGATGTCCGTGTTGGATTATGATTCTGCTTCAAAAGGTGCGCAGGCGTATAATGAATTGGCTCGAGAAGTTATCGATAAGAACGCTAAGCACCAGCTTTAAAAGGGTAAAATCATGGTAGATAAGAAAAAGAACCGCGGTTTGGGACGTGGATTGTCCGCTTTGATGGCTGATGTAGGTCCTGAACCAACAAACACATTAACAATGCCCGCGCGCCCCAATTTGGTCGTTCCGATTGAGAAGGTTTTTCCAAACCCTGACCAACCGCGAAGAAGCTTTACTGACCAGCATCTGCAAGACCTGTCAGCGTCTATAAAAGCGAAAGGCATTATCCAGCCTTTGATTGTGCGCAAACGAGCTAATGGGAAAGATGAATACGAAATAGTAGCTGGCGAACGTCGCTGGCGTGCGGCGCAGATGGCGCAACTTCATGAAATTCCTATTCTTGTACGTGATTTTACGGATACAGAAGTTCTTGAAGTCGCAATCATTGAAAATATCCAGCGTGCAGACCTTAACCCTGTTGAAGAGGCAGTGGGCTATCGTCAGTTGATGGGCAAGTTTGGACATACGCAGGAAAAGCTTGCTGAAGAACTAGGCAAAAGTCGCAGTCACATTGCGAATTTGATGCGTTTGTTGCAGTTGCCGAGTGATGTCCAGGATATGTTGGTGGGTGGAAAACTGTCAGCAGGGCATGCGCGTGCGCTGGTTACCTCTGACGATCCATCAGCACTGGCAAAGCAAGTCGTGCAGCAGGGGCTGTCAGTTCGCGCGACAGAGGCTTTGGCAAAGAAGAAAGATGGTGGCAACTCTTCGCCGTCATCGCGCAGAAAAAGTAGTGTGAAAGAGAAAGATGCAGATACTAAGGCGCTCGAAAGTGATCTCTCTGTTGCTTTGGGATTAACAGTTTCGGTTGATCACATTGCAGGAGGAGAGTCCGGTCAGGTGAGCATCAAGTATGTGTCCTTGGATCAGCTTGACGAGATTTGTCGCATTCTCAGCATCAGCTAGAAGACCAATTCGCCGATTACAGAATTCAAAAGCAAGCGCCCTTGCGGAGTGGCACGCAAATTGGCACCGTCCTGCGTAATTAGGTTCAGGTCATTCAAATGATCGAGGGTGCTTTGATCGACAGGCACGCCAGCCAGATTTTCTAGTCGGATTCTATCAATACCCTCGGTGATGCGAAGGCCCATGATCAGGTATTCGTTAGCCTGATCTGTGCTGCTTAGGCCGTTACGAATTTTTTCGCCCTTACCGCGTTCGCTATTTTCGAGCCATGCGTTTGGCATCTTGAAATGTTCAGTCGCGTATTTTGTGTCATCCACGGTCAGACGACCGTGTGCACCAGGGCCAATGCCAAGGTAGTCGCCATAGCGCCAATAGATCAGATTGTGCCGCGACTCGGCGCTGGGCTTGGCATAATTGGAGACTTCGTAGCCCAAAAGACCGGCTCTCTCGCAGAGCTCGTTGGTGGTGTCGTACATATCTGCGGCGAGATCCTCCACAGGAAGCCCTGCTAGACCGCCTTTTTCATAACGAGCCGAAAAAGTTGTTCCTTTCTCAATAGTTAGCTGATAAAGGGATAGATGATCGATTGCCAAACAAAGGGCTTCATTCAGCTCTTTTTTCCAGTCTAGCAGCGTTTGATCCTGCCTTGCGTAGATAAGATCGAAAGAAACCCGCTCAAAAGTTGAACGCGCAATATCGAAGGCTTTCTTTGCTTCATCAACTGTATGAATGCGACCAAGACGTTTCAGGTCGCGATCATTGAGAGCCTGCACTCCCATTGAGATCCGCGTAACGCCGCCATCTGCATAGCCGCGAAATCGGCCAGCTTCGACAGAACCTGGATTTGCCTCAAGTGTTATTTCTGGATCGTTAGGCATCGGCCAATGTTTGCGGATGCGTTCAATGATTGCGGCGACCGTTTCGGGATGCATGAGGCTGGGCGTGCCGCCGCCAAAGAAAACAGCATTCACTACGCGACCCGATAACTCAAGAGCGGCGCGATCTAATTCGCAGAGATAAGCGTTGAGCCAGCGTGCTTCGTCTATTTCACGTGAAACATGCGAGTTGAAATCGCAGTAGGGACATTTCGCCTCGCAAAAAGGCCAGTGCACATAAATGCCAAAGCCCCCATTTTGCCAATCAGCGTCCAAAGCAACCCTTTACCAGTTTTGCGAATGCGTCGGCGCGATGGCTGATTTCATTCTTCTTCTCAAATGCCATTTCCCCGAACGTGATGTTATATCCGTCAGGCATAAACATGGGGTCATAGCCGTGACCAATCTGACCACGCATAGGCCATACGAGAGAGCCGTTAGCCCTTCCCTCAAACACCTCATCATGGCCGTCTGGCCACGCGAGCACCAACGTTGAGCAGAAACGCGCCCGACGTGGGTGGGAGGCGTTAACCGCCTCGAGTTTGTCGTGGGTTTTAGTCATAGCCATCACAAAGTCACGGCCATTTGGCGTTTCAGCCCAATCAGCAGTGTAAACACCGGGTTCATTGTTCAGTGCTTCGACTTCGATCCCGCTATCGTCGGAAAGGGCGGGCAAGCCTGTTGCCTTAACAGCGGCATGCGCTTTGATACGCGCGTTACCGATGAAATTATCTTCGGTTTCCTCAGGCTCCGCTAAGCTCTTCTCAGCCGCGCCGACGACGCTGACCCCAAACGGGGCAAGCAATTCGCGCATTTCTTCCAGCTTCCCTGCATTGTGGGTCGCGATCAAAAGTGTGTCGTCTGAGAATTTCCGGCTCATGCAGTAGCCGCCAATTGCATTTCGGCAAGTTCAGAAACGCCCTTTTCCGCCAGATCAATCAGCTGGTTCATTTGATCGCGAGAATATGTGCTGCCCTCGGCGCTCATCTGCGTTTCGATCATTTGACCGTTGGCGAGCATGATGAAGTTACCATCTACGCCAGCCTCGGAATCTTCTGGGTAATCGAGATCAAGCACAGGCTGACCCGCGTAGATTCCACAAGATATCGCCGCGACGGGGCTAATCAACGGATCAGAGGTGATCTCGCCCGCCTTGATCAGCTTGTTCACAGCCAATTTCAAAGCGACCCAACCGCCCGTGATGGAAGCGCAGCGTGTGCCACCATCGGCTTGGATCACATCGCAATCGACGGTGATTTGACGTTCACCCAAAGCGACACGGTCCACGCCAGCACGTAAAGAACGCCCTATTAGTCTCTGAATTTCGACGGTCCGACCGCCTTGTTTGCCTGCTGTTGCCTCTCGACGCATACGCGATGTCGTGGAGCGTGGAAGCATACCATATTCTGCAGTGACCCAGCCAAGACCGGAGCCTTTGATGAAAGGCGGCACACGATTTTCAAGCGTAGCGGTGCAGAGCACATGCGTGTCGCCCATTTTGATCATGCAAGAGCCTTCGGCATGTTTGGTCACGTTGGTTTCGATAGAAACGTTGCGCATTTGGTTTAGGTCACGTCCTGAAGGTCGCATGAGATATCCTTTCGATTTGGCTATGGAATACAGGGGTCTCAACGCAATGCGCAACCCCGATTGACCTTTGAGACTTAGGGCGTACTTAATGGGTCGTTGTTAATGGTGATGAACATGCAAGATAGCCCACAACTTTTGTCGGAAATGAACAATCGGTCACGCGAAGTATTTCGTCAGATCGTCGAAGGATATCTCACGAATGGTGAGCCTGTCGGTTCACGTACTTTGACACGCTCGTTGTCTGAAAAGGTAAGCGCTGCGACGATCCGTAATGTTATGCAGGATCTGGAACTCTTAGGTCTGTTGGGAAGTCCACATATTAGCGCGGGACGCGTGCCGACACAAAAAGGTTTGCGCATGTTTGTCGATGGTCTGCTTGAGGTGGATGATCTGAACAATGATGACCGCGCGAAGATTAATTCGACGGTTGGAAATGGCTCTGATGTGGGTGATTTGCTTGATCGTGTTGGGTCCGCGTTGTCCGGTGTGACGCAAGGCGCGTCATTGGTGCTGACCCCGAAGCATGAAGCGCCTATAAAGCACATTGAGTTTGTGTCCTTGGCAACGGATCGCGCTTTGGTAGTGCTTGTGTTTGGCGATGGCCATGTGGAGAATCGATTGTTCACACCTCCACCGGGTCAAACGCCCAGTTCCATGCGGGAAGCGGCCAATTTCCTGAATGCTCTGATGGAGGGGCGCACGCTTTCCGAGCTTCAAACAGTCATCAAACACGAGATCGCAGCGCGACGGCAGGAAATCGATGTGCTTGCGCGCAATATGATCGATAGTGGCTTAGCAGTTTGGGAAAATGAGGGTGAACATCATGAGCGTTTGATCGTGCGTGGACGTTCGAATCTGCTTGCGGGGGAGGCGGAAGAGGACGAACTGGAACGCATCAGAACGCTCTTTGATGACCTTGAGCGAAAGCGCGATATCGCTGATTTTCTAGAGTTGACACAAGACGGCGATGGTGTGCGCATTTTTATTGGTTCTGAGAACAAACTTTTCTCACTTTCGGGTTCCTCTTTGGTCGTTTCTCCCTATATGAACGCTGAGCGAAAAATTATTGGTGCTGTTGGTGTAATCGGCCCGACTCGTCTGAATTATGGACGGATCGTGCCGATAGTGGATTATACGGCGCAACTGGTCGGGAAGCTGATTTCTGACCGGAGTTAGAGGGTAGAGATATGGCTGATCGTGATGAAAACGAATTCTTGGATGATTTGGACGCGCTAGAGGCGGAGTTCGATGAGCAAGAAGAAGCAGAGCCAACTGCAGAGGAGCTGGAAGCAGACGCTTTGGCTGTTATGACGGCGGAGCGTGACGAATTCAAAGACCGCTTCATGCGTGCTTTGGCCGACGCTGAAAATTCGCGAAAACGTTCTGATCGTGATCGTCGAGAGGCGGAGAATTATGGTGGTTCTAAGCTGGCGCGTGATTTGTTGCCGGTCTACGACAACATGAAGCGTGCATTGGAAGCTGCGACTGATGAGCAACGCGAGGTGTCTTCTGCGTTGATTGAAGGTGTTGAGCTTACGATGCGTGAGTTGGTTAACGTATTTGGAAAGCATGGCATCGTGCCTGTTTCGCCTGAAGTTGGCGACAAGTTCGATCCCAAATTGCACCAAGCTATGTTCGAAGCGCCTGTGCCTGGCACCAAAGCTGGCGAGATCATTCAGATCGCTGCGGAAGGGTTTATGCTGCATGATCGTTTGCTACGACCTGCGCAAGTTGGGGTTAGTTCTACGCCTGGTTAAACGGTCGGTTTTGAGTTTTTTAGCAAGGTGAAGAGTAGCGTCGCGATTAGGTTTGCGACGCCTCTTTTAGTTTGTAGATGAGGTTAAGCGCGTCTTTTGGGCTTAGATCATCTGGGTGAATGTCGTTGAGCAGATCTATTGCTGGCGACTGTTTTGTTTGGATTGGTGGTGGCGGAGGGGCCGCAGAAAAGAGCGGTAAGTCGTCGATGACTGCTTTTTGACCACCGCCCTCGCGTTCACCTTTTTCCAAGGCATCCAAAACGATACGCGCGCGTTCAACCACTGCAGCGGGGAGGCCCGCGAGTTTAGCAACTTGGACACCATAACTTCTGTCAGCGGCGCCTTTGATAACCTCATGGAGGAAGATGACGTCGCCTTCCCACTCTCGTACGGAGACTGTTGCGTTTTCTGCTCCCTCAAGCTTGGCGGTGAGGTTTGTTAGTTCGTGATAGTGGGTCGCGAAAAGCGCGCGTGATTTGTTTACGTTGTGCAGATGTTCGAGCGTGGCCCAAGCGATGGAAAGACCGTCATATGTCGCTGTGCCGCGACCGATTTCATCGAGGATAACTAGCGCATTTTCGTCGGCTTGGTTCAGGATCGCAGCAGTTTCAACCATTTCTACCATAAAGGTAGAGCGCCCACGCGCCAGATCATCAGAGGCACCAACGCGGCTGAATAACTGACTAACAATACCGATGTACGCGCTGTCAGCCGGAACAAAACTGCCCATCTGGGCGAGCACTGTGATCAGCGCGTTTTGTCTAAGAAACGTTGATTTACCAGCCATGTTCGGACCCGTGAGAAGCCAGATTGCTGCACCACCATTCCCGTCTGCCAGATCACAATTGTTAGCAATGAACGGTGCGCCGCCTTGATTGCGTAATGCCTGTTCAACCACAGGATGACGACCAGCCTTAATATCGAAAGAACGACTGGTATCAACGGAGGGCCTATTCCAATTCTCAGCACTTGCGAGCGCGGCAAGATTGGCGTTCAGGTCAATCTCTGCGAGGGCACGAGAGGTATTGGAAATTTCTGGTGCACCAGCCAATATTGCCTTTGTTAGAGTCTGGTAGTGGCGTTTTTCAATCTCAAGCGCGCGATTACCCGCGTTCAAAATTTTGGTCTCGATCTCAGAGAGTTCGACCGTCGTAAACCGTACCTGATTTGCAGTCGTTTGACGGTGAATGAAGGTTTCATTCAAGGGCGTCGCAAGCATTTTTTCTGCATGAGTTGCGGTGGTTTCGATAAAGTAGCCAAGAACATTGTTGTGCTTGATCTTAAGCGACGCGACGCCGGTGATCTCTGCGTAATCCTTTTGCATAGACGCGATAACGCCACGCCCTTCGTCGCGGAGTGCGCGCGTTTCATCAAGTTCACTATCGTAGCCGGACGCCACAAACCCACCGTCACGGGCAAGCAAGGGGGGTTCGGCAACAAGGGCGTCTTTGAGAAGGTTAATTAGGTCTTCATGACCACCTAGCGACGCTGTGCTTTGTTGAATAAGGGTCGAGGAATGTGGAAGATCACTGGCTTGAATCGCTTCAGCCTGCTCTAATCCATTTCTGACAGCAGCAATATCGCGCGGGCCGCCGCGTTCGAGCGATATGCGTGACAAGGCACGATCAAGGTCAGGAACTTTGCGCAATGTGCTGCGCAGTTCTTCGGTTGCGTGTGAGTGCTCGAAAAACCAGCTGACGGCATCAAGTCGTGCTTGGATCGTGGTGAGATCGCGAGACGGACTGGATAAGCGCTGCTCCAAAAGGCGCCCGCCGCCAGCGGTCACGGTGCGATCAATCACCGACAAAAGTGTATCTTTGCGACCACCTGACAGGCTTTGCGTAAGTTCCAAGTTGCGACGTGTCGCAGCGTCGATTTGCATTGTGCCGCCGCTGCTTTCCTTTTGCGGTGGGCGAAGCAAGGGAAGTTTGCCTTTTTGAGTGAGTTCGAGGTATTCGATCAAAGCACTCATTGCGGAAATTTCGGGGCGTGTGAATTCGCCAAACGCATCGAGAGACGCGATTTGAAACACATCGCAAATACGTTTTGTGCCTTGCGTGCTATCAAAAGCACCTGGGGAAAGCGGCGAGACGGATGCACCCATTTCAGACACTAAATTGACGATTTCAGTATCAGATGTATCAGAAATAATAACTTCACTCGGGGCGAGTCGCGCGAGTTCCGGAGACAGACGCATGGTGCTCAATGGCATAACATGAAACGTGCCTGTGGACATATCGGCCCACGCTAAGGCTCTGTCGCCGCGCACATCTGCATAGGCGGCAAGGTAGTTGTGACGACGCGCATCAAGCAGACTTTCTTCTGTCAAAGTGCCGGGTGTGACGAGGCGTACAACATCGCGGCGTACGACGGATTTATGACCACGCTTCTTTGCCTCAGCTGGGCTTTCCATTTGCTCGCACACCGCGACGCGAAAACCTTTGCGAATAAGCGTCAGTAAGTACCCTTCAGCGGCATGATGCGGCACACCGCACATAGGAATTTCGCTGCCCTCGTGTTTACCACGTTTTGTCAGCGCAATGTCCAAAGCTTCTGAGGCGGCAACAGCATCATCGAAGAACAATTCGTAGAAATCACCCATGCGATAGAACAGCAAAGCGTCGGGATAGCTCTCCTTAATGTCAAGGAATTGCGCCATCATGGGCGTCACATTTGGTTTGGTAGTGCTCATGAAAACCCCCGGAATTCGAGCGCAGAGTAGCGACAGGTGCGCGCAGGGAAAAGGCGAAAAGGGATGTGATGTTGAGCGACGTCAACGCATAGGATATGAGGCGTAAACGCCACAAGGAACGCGAAGCAATGTCCAAGCAGAAAATCACCGATGAAGACGCGCTTGCGTTTCACTTAGAGCCGACGCCGGGTAAGTTCGAGATCAGCGCAACCGTGCCAATGACGACGCAGCGCGATTTGTCATTGGCTTATTCACCGGGCGTTGCTGTGCCTTGTGAGGCAATCGCTGAAAACCCTGAATTGGCCTATGATTACACCAACAAAGGTAATCTTGTAGCAGTGATTTCGAATGGTACTGCTGTGCTTGGGCTTGGTAATTTAGGTGCGCTAGGCTCCAAGCCTGTGATGGAAGGGAAGGCGGTTCTGTTCAAGCGGTTCGCGGACGTCAATTCAATCGATATTGAGTTGGATACAGAAGATCCCGAAAAGTTCTGCGAAGCGGTAAGGTTAATGGGTCCGACCTTTGGCGGCATTAACCTTGAGGACATCAAGGCACCAGAATGTTTCATTATTGAGCAGCGTCTCAAGGAAGAAATGGATATCCCGGTTTTCCATGATGACCAACACGGTACGGCTGTTATTTGTGCGGCCGGCTTGTTGAATGCGCTGCACTTGTCTGGCAAGAAAATTGAGGATGTAAAAATCGTTCTGAATGGTGCGGGTGCCGCTGGTATCGCATGTATCGAGTTGCTGAAATCGATGGGTGCTAAGCATAGTAATTGCGTCGTTTGCGATACGAAAGGTGTGATTTATCAAGGCCGTACCGAAGGTATGAACCAATGGAAATCTGCCCACGCGATCAAAACCGAGCTGCGTACTTTGGACGAAGCGATGAAGGGCGCAGACGTATTCCTTGGAGTTTCTGTTAAGGGTGCGGTGACGCAAGACATGGTTATCAGCATGGCAGATAATCCTGTCATCTTTGCAATGGCCAACCCAGATCCAGAGATCATACCAGAAGAAGCGCAAGAAGTTCGCGCTGACGCGATTGTTGCGACGGGGCGTAGCGATTATCCAAATCAGGTTAACAACGTGCTTGGTTTTCCCTACCTTTTCCGCGGTGCTTTGGACATTCATGCCCGTGCGATTAACGATGAAATGAAGATTGCATGCGCTCATGCGCTTGCCAATCTCGCTCGCGAGGATGTGCCTGACGAAGTCGCGCTCGCCTATGGTAAGAACCTGACGTTTGGCCGCGATTACATAATTCCAACGCCTTTTGACCCGCGCCTCATTCACCGTATTCCGCCAGCTGTGGCGAAGGCTGGTATGAAGACGGGTGTTGCGCGTCGTCCGATCATAGACATGGACGCTTACGAGCTATCACTTAAGACCCGTATGGATCCAACAGCCAGCATTTTGCGTGGGATCAATGCGCGTGCGCGCTCTGCTCAAGCGCGCATGATTTTCGCAGAAGGCGATGATCCGCGTGTGCTGCGTGCGGCTGTTATGTATCAAAGAAATGGCCTTGGAAAAGCGCTGGTTGTGGGTCGTTCGAATGATGTCAAAACCAAGCTGGAAGAGGCTGGATTGGGCGATGCCTTCCGCGAGTTGGAAATCGTAAATGCAGCGAATACGCAGCACTTGGACGTCTACAAAGACTATCTGTATGAGCGTTTGCAACGCAAAGGGTACGACAAAATTGACGTGCATCGACTCGCGACACGGGATCGGCACGTATTTTCGTCGCTTATGTTGGCGCATGGGCATGGTGATGGCTTGGTGACGGGTGCGACCCGAAAATCGGCGCATGTGCTTGAGCTTGTTAATCACGTATTCGATGCAGATGCGAAGCATGGTGCCGTCGGTGTAACTGCGCTTTTGCACAAAGGACGCATCGTTCTGATGGCCGACACGCTTGTGCATGAATGGCCGGATGAACATGACCTTGCCACTATCGCAGAACGCGGTGCTGATGTTGCGCGCCACTTGGGCCTTGAGCCTCGAGTCGCGTTTGTCAGCTTCTCGACCTTTGGGTATCCCGTGTCTGAACGTGCCGAAAAAATGCATCTTGCGCCGAATGTGTTGAAAGAACGTGGTGTCGATTTCGAATACGAAGGCGAGATGACTGTTGATGTGGCGTTGAACGCTAAATCAGCTGAACAGTATCCGTTCTCTCGTTTGACGGGCCCTGCGAATATCCTTGTCGTACCTGCGCGTCACTCAGCGAGCATTTCTGTGAAGCTTATGCAGGAGCTCGCCAGCGCAACTGTGATTGGCCCGATCCTCAGTGGCATTGATAAGTCGATCCAGATTTGTTCGACTAATTCAACAGCGAACGATATTTTGAACATGGCGGTTCTAGCCTCTTGTAAGGTTGGCTAGCATGGAAAAGGACGTCGTATGACGATTTTCAATCTTGGCTCGATCAACGCAGATCACGTGTATTGTGTTCCGCATTTGCCTGGGCCGGGTGAAACACTTGCGGCGACGTCGATGCAGACCGGACTTGGCGGTAAAGGCGCGAATATGTCCGTCGCTGCTGCACGTGCTGGTAGTCATGTTGCGCAAATCGGTGCGGTCGGACGCGACGGACTTTGGGCCAAAAATCGTTTGTTAGAGTATGGTATTGATACCCGCCATATCGCGGAATTGGATGTTCCAACAGGTCATGCAATTATCACTGTTGATGATGCGGGGGAGAACGCGATCACGCTATTTTCTGGTGCCAATTATCAGATTTTGGAAGATAGCATTGCGCACGTTTTAAGTTCCGGCAGTACAGGCGATATTTTCGTTACGCAGAATGAAACGAATGCGCAGGTTATCGCTGCAAAAACGGGCTCTAAATTGGGGTTTCGGGTCTGTTACGCAGCTTCTCCCTTTGATGCGAATGCCGTGAAAGCGATGCTACCCTATCTGGATTTTCTAATCTTAAACGCGGTTGAAGCACAGCAATTGGAGACGGCGCTGGGCGTATCGATTGAAGAGCTGGAAGTCGCAGATATCGTGATCACCTTGGGTGCAAAAGGTGCGCGTTGGATCGGGCGAGAAATCGATCAGAGCTTTGATGCAATCAAAGTGGACCCGATTGATACGACAGGCGCGGGCGACACGTTCACAGGTTATGTTTTGGCTGGACTGGATCGTGGTTTGACGATGGGGCAGTCAATTTCACTTGCGATGCGAGCTGCCGCTTTGATGGTAACGCGTATGGGTACCGCTGATGTGATCCCCGACCTCAAAGAGGTCGAGGAATTTTCTAGTCTTTAGTCGGATATAAATGGTGCTGCTTTGCCCCAAAGTTGCTTGACCCGCGCGTCGCGACCACATCCTTTGCGATAGCGTTTGTAGGCATCTGATTGTTTGACCGCACCAAATCGGGTGAGCACGCGCTTGGTGCCTTTGTAGTAATCTTGGTGGTAGGCTTCGGCCTTATAGAACTGTCCAGCTTGTAAGATCGGCGTTACGATCTTCTGGCCTAACGCGTTTTGTGCCGCCTGCTTTGCTACCGTCGCAGAAGCGTTTTGCGCATTGTTAGAGACGAAAACGGCTGTGCGATAGCTATCGCCGCGGTCACAGAATTGACCCCCTGCATCGGTTGGATCAACTGAACGGAAAAACATATTTAGCAGCTGGTCACGGGATACCTTAGCGGGATCAAACTGGATTTGAACCGCTTCGTAGTGGCCCGAACCGCCTTTGGTGACATCTTTGTAGGTTGGGTTCTTTTTCTTGCCGCCCGTGTAGCCTGATACAACTTCTTTCACGCCGAGCACGCGTTCAAAGTCGCTCTCAACGCACCAAAAGCATCCACCTGCGACTGTGAGAACTTCCGTTACGGCAGCCTCAGCTGGTTTTGAATGGAACGCAAAACCTATGACGATAAGGCTCGCGAGGATGGCCGGCTTGATTTGCTTAAGTTGGAACATGGGTAAACTCCTTTCACGCAGGCTAGCCGGATGGTGGTGCGCCAAGCAATCGTGTGTCATGCTTTGTAACAGCTTGGTGAGCGGAATTTACCGCATGGAGCCATTTGTTTCAGCGCCAGAACAATTGGAGTGTCTATGAAAATCGCGATGTGGTCGGGGCCGCGCAACCTGTCGACCGCCCTTATGTACAGCTTTGCCAATCGCGCTGACATGAGTGCGGTCGATGAGCCTTTCTATGCGTCATATCTTTCGCAAACAGGTTTGGCGCATCCTATGCGAAATGCGGTGATCGCTTCGCAAAAAAGCGATGCAGGCGTTGTGTTAGCGGATTTGCTGTCTGCGGATAAGACAGAGCACCAGTATCAAAAGCACATGACGCAACACATGTTACCTACGATTGCGCGGGATTGGTTAACTAAGGCTAAGAACGTATTCCTAATCCGTCACCCGTCGCGGGTCCTAGCGAGTTGGGTGAATAAACACGACACGCCAAGTCTGTCTGACATCGGATTTACGCAGCAGTTGGATATTTTTGAGCAGGTGATCGAAATGGGACAGTCAGCGATTGTGATCGATTCTGCTGATATCCGTTCTCATCCAGAGAAAAGCCTTCGCGCGCTGTGTGACGCCATTGATCTGGCGTGGGATCCAGCGATGTTGGCCTGGGAAAGTGGCCCAAAACCTTTCGATGGCGTTTGGGCGAAGCACTGGTATGACGCTGTGCATCGCTCGACTGGCTTCTCCGATACGGAAGGGCCTCTGCCAGTCTTGAAGGGTGATCTAGCCAAGATCAACGAAGAAGCGCTGCCAATCTATGAAAGGCTAGCAGCGCTAAAACTTTCAATTTAGTGTCTACTTTTTCAAACGACGCGCGCGTGCTGCAAGCAGTTTCAGACGTAAGGCATTCAATTGGATGAACCCTGCTGCATCCTTTTGATCGTATGCACCCGCATCATCTTCAAAGGTCACATGCGCCTCAGAATAGAGGCTGTGATCAGACCAACGCGCCACGCAGGTCGCTGACCCTTTGTAGAGTTTCAGGCGAACCGTACCTGTCACATGCTCTTGGCTTTTGTCGATCGCAGCTTGCAGCATTTCACGTTCGGGGCTGAACCAAAAGCCGTTATAGATCAGCTCTGCGTAGCGTGGCATGAGGCTGTCTTTCAAATGGCCGGCTCCGCTATCAAGTGTGATTTGCTCAATGCCGCGATGTGCCTCGAGCAGAACAGTGCCGCCCGGCGTTTCGTATATGCCGCGGGACTTCATTCCAACGAAACGATTTTCTACGAAATCGAGCCGGCCAATACCGTGCTTGCCGCCAACCTCATTGAGCTTCGTTAGGATGGTCGCAGGGCTCATCGCTTCGCCATTGATCGACACGGCGTCGCCACGTTCAAAGCCGATCTCTATGAATTCAGCCTCGTTTGGCGCTTCCTCTGGCGATACTGTGCGCTGATACACGTAGTCGGGTGCGCTGACGGCGGGATCCTCAAGCACTTTGCCCTCGGATGAGGTGTGCAACAGGTTCGCATCGACAGAAAAAGGGGCCTCTCCGCGCTTGTCCTTCGCGATTGGAATCTGGTGCTGTTCTGCAAAATCAAGCAGTTTCGTGCGGCTCGACAAATCCCATTCGCGCCAAGGCGCGATTACTTTGATATCGGGGTTCAGTGCATATGCGGCCAATTCGAACCGCACCTGATCGTTGCCCTTGCCCGTCGCGCCGTGCGCGATTGCGTCTGCGCCGACTTCCTCTGCGATTTCAATCAAACGTTTTGAAATCAAGGGGCGCGCAATTGAAGTGCCAAGTAGGTACAAGCCCTCATAGACTGCATTTGCGCGAAACATCGGAAACACGAAATCGCGCACAAATTCTTCGCGCACATCTTCAATGTAGATGTCTTTGACGCCCATAAGCTCCGCTTTGGCACGGGCCGGCTCCAGCTCTTCTCCCTGACCAAGATCTGCGGTGAAGGTCACGACCTCGCAACCGTATTCTGTTTCAAGCCATTTCAAAATGATCGATGTGTCGAGGCCGCCGGAATAGGCCAAAACGACTTTTTTAGGCGCAGTCATCGCGGGTTCCTTTCAGAAGAATTTCAGCGCGCGATACCGTGTTTTCAAAGGCGGAGCAAGATAAGCACCGCTGTTATAAGCTTGAAAGGACGCTTGCGCTGCGTCAGACACAAAGAATGACCAGTTTTCAAGATAGAGCGATACTCGCAGAGCGCGCAATCCGCGCTGTTCTGCCGCTAACCCCTTTGCAGCGAAATGTACATTTGTCCCAAAAATTTGATGCGGATATTTGGCTGAAACGCGAAGATTTGTCCCCTGTGAGATCTTACAAGCTGCGCGGTGCCTTCAATGCGATGCGAAAAGTGCTGAGTGATAATCCTGAAAAGGGCCATTTTGTCTGTGCGAGCGCGGGTAATCACGCTCAAGGGGTTGCGTATATGTGCAAGCATTTTGGCGTGAAAGGCACAATTTTCATGCCTGTTACAACGCCTCAGCAGAAGATTGATAAGACGCGGACTTTCGGTGGAGATACGATCGAGATCAAGCTGATTGGTGACTATTTCGACGATACTCTACGCGCCGCACAAAGTCACTGCGCCGAGGTGAATGGTCATTTCTTGTCCCCTTTCGATGATGAAGATGTCATTGAGGGGCAGGCTACGGTCGCAGTCGAGATTGAATCGCAATTGGGCGCGCTGCCAGATCGAATCGTTTTGCCAGTTGGTGGCGGTGGTTTGTCTGCTGGAACACGCAGCTACTTTGGCGAACGCTGTGTAATGAATTTTGTTGAACCAAGTGGCGGCGCGTGTCTTTTTTCCGCACTGCACGCGGGCAGCCCGGTCGATTTAGAGCAAGTCGATACTTTTGCAGATGGTGCTGCGGTCGGACGGATCGGCATGCGCACATTCGAGCGTCTTAAAGCTGTGTCTGTAGCTGATACCATCCAAATTCAAGAAGATCGCGTGTGCATTACCATGCTTGAAATGTTGAACATTGAAGGCATCGTTTTGGAGCCTGCGGGTGCTTTGGCTTTAGATGCGTTGATCGATCTAAGGGATGTAATCAAAGGCCAAACGGTTGTTTGCATTGCCTCTGGTGGCAACTTTGATTTTGAACGGCTTCCCGAAGTCAAAGAGCGCGCACAAAGATTTGCAGGTTTGAAGAAATATTTTGTGCTGCGCATGCCGCAACGACCTGGTGCTTTGAAGGAGTTTTTGGGCATTCTTGGGCCTGATGATGACATCAGTCGATTTGAATATCTTAAGAAATCTGCGCGTAATTTTGGCTCTGTCCTGATAGGCATCGAAACCAAAAAGGCGGAGAATTTTGCGGTGTTACTTTCGAAATTAAGCGCCGCTGGATTTGGATATACGGATATCACGGATGATGAGATCTTAGCGCAATTCCTGATTTAGAGGATCACTATGTTTGTTGGAAAATCGGTCGTTATTACTGGTGGTGGTAGCGGAATTGGGGCTGCTTTGGCGCGCGAGTTTGCAGCAAATGGTGCGCATGGTTGGGTCGGGGATCTGAACGAAGATGCGGCTCATCGCATCGCGACAGACGTAAATGGTGTTGCTGTTACTTGCGATGTTCGATGCGAAACGGATGTTCAAAATCTGATAGAAACAGCACAAAAAAAGTTCGGAGATGTGGATATTTTCATCTCTAATGCAGGTTTGGCGAAGCCTGAGCCAGCGCATGCAGCCTCTGCTGTAAATGATGTGTGGCAATTAAATTGGGAAGTTCATGTGATGTCACACGTTTATGCGGCGCGCGCTTTGCTTCCCACCATGATCAAACATGGCAACGGCCATTTGGTAAATGTTGCTTCTGCCGCTGGCCTGCTTAACCAGATTGGGGATGCTGCGTATTCAGCGACTAAACACGCAGCTGTCAGTTTCGCGGAGTCTCTTGCGATTTCGCACAATGATGATGGCATCGATATTTCCGTTGTTTGCCCCCAATATGTCGCCACGCCTTTGATAGAAATGTCGGATGATACGGTTGTGTCGGGATCGCTTTTGTCCGCTGATGACGCGGCACATCAAATTCTACATGGCATTGCGGCTAAAGATTTTATGATTTTGCCGCATCCTCAGGTGGCGGACTATTGCAGGTTTAGGGGTGCAGATCATGCGAGTTGGCTCTCAGGAATGAAGGGGTTGCGACGAAAATTTGTGAGAGAGTCAGAGACAGGAGAGCTGAAGGACATGCACAAGTTCGTGTAATTCATGCGGTAGCGTCCGGCAAGAGATGCTCCAGGAACATTTTTCGAGTTTCGAGTTCTGATAAGCCGAAGTAATCTCACCCATGCGATCAAAGGGCACGCCATTTGCAGCTTGCTGCTCTCCCGCGCCACAGAGTTGGGCAAATTGATCGACGCCCAAGTTCAATGTGCTGCCTTTCAGGAAATGTAGGTCCTTTTCAAAACTTTCGCTCTCCGCTTTCGTGAGCGCTACGTCGATGCGGTCTTCTACTTCGCTCAAGAAAAGCTCGACTACTTCATCGAAATCATCAACGTCGATTTCGTTGCGCAATTTTTTTACTTTGGACCAATCGATCATTTTGTCACCTCGCCCGCTTTGTTGGCGCGAAATGGTAAAGACTTTGTTTCTAGAGCTAGGTTTTTCGGCAAAGTTATTTTCAATTTGAAATTTCACATGTCGTTAGGAAATTACGTTTAGGGTCAGGACTTATGCCTAGAATTTGACGGTTGCTGCGAGGGCGATTGCGGAGAGGAATACAGTTGGTGATCTGTCGTAGCGGGTTGCGATGCACCGGCAGTCCTTGAGCTTGCCGAACATTCTCTCGATGCGATTACG